>Ga0228634_1001489_pt1 | contig 13394 bp, 15 predicted proteins | sample 42DmetaG_FD_190063 | JGI IMG/M metagenome (GOLD analysis project Ga0228634, IMG submission 190063) | Seawater microbial communities from Monterey Bay, California, United States - 42D | ecosystem: Environmental > Aquatic > Marine > Coastal | place: USA: California | collected 2016-09-27 | reverse complement strand
TTCGCGGGCATGATGGCTGATCTTGAGGGCGTAAAGGCAGGCGATCTGGTCCTGCTGCACGGCTGCTGCCACAACCCAACAGGCGCAAACCTGAACCTCACGCAGTGGGGCGAAGTGGCCGATTTTCTGAACGCGCGCGGCGCGATCCCCTTCATCGACATCGCCTATCAGGGCTTTGGCGACGGGCTGGAACAGGATGCTGCTGGCGTGCGCCTCATCGCCTCCAAAGTGCCCGAAATGCTGATCGCGGCGTCGTGCTCCAAGAACTTCGGCATCTACCGCGAGCGGACGGGCGTTCTGATGGCGCTCTCGCCGTCCTCGGCCGAGCAAAGCCTCACCCAGACCAACCTGCAATTCCTGAACCGTCAGAACTTCAGCTTCCCGCCCGATCACGGCGCGCGGCTGGTGTCAATCATCCTGAACGATGAAGCACTCAAGGCGGACTGGATGCAGGAACTCGAAGACGTGCGCCTTGGCATGCTGGACCTGCGCCAACAACTGGCCGATGCCCTGCGTGAGCGCTCTGGCTCGGACCGGTTTGGCTTTATCGCCGAGCACCGCGGCATGTTCTCACGCCTCGGCGCGAGCCCCGAACAGGTCGAAGCCATGCGGGAGCACAACGCGATCTACATGGTCGGCGACAGCCGCCTGAACATCGCGGGCCTCAACGCCCAGACCGTGCCAATCCTTGCGGACGCTATCATCGCAGCGGGGGTCTAGGGACGCTTCGCGGCGCACCCCGCCCGCTTAGGCCTACACATTGCGACCCGCTCGGCACACCGCTGGGCGGGTTTTTCATTGGATATTCAAGGCAAACACCATGACCACCGTACCCTTTGAAATGACCACTCCCGCCGATATCCCCGCGCTCCAACGCGTGCTGGACGAAACACACCTGTTCCCCAGTGAGATGCTGCCCGACATGCTCGCCCCGATGCTTGCAGGCGACAGCCCCGCGCGGTGGCTGACATGTCACCGCGACGGCGTGGCCATCGGCCTGTGCTTTGCAGAACCTGAGGAGCTGACGGACGGCACTTGGAACATGCGCGCCCTCGCGCTGCACCCGCAGTATCAGGGCCAAGGCCTCGGCGCCGCGCTCACCCGCGCACTGGAGGATCAGCTCCGCGCTGAGGGCCAACGCCTGATCATCGTGGACACCTCCGGCACGGATGACTTTGCCCAAACCCGCGGGTTTTATAGCCATATTGGTTACAACCAAGTCGCTTGTATTCCGGACTATTGGGCCAATGGCGACGACAAGATCGTGTTTTCAAAACCGCTCTAGCCGCCGCGCCACTTTCGCTGCAATGCAGCGCTTGCACCCACCTACGCAATATCCTAACACTCAAGCCGAACAAGACGAAACTTTCTAACCCAAAGAGAATCGCCATGAGCTTCCGCCTGCAACCCACGCCCGCCGCCCGTCCAAACCGCTGCCAGCTGTTCGGACCCGGCTCCAACACCAAACTGTTCGCGAAAATGGCGGCATCGGCGGCAGACGTCATCAACATGGACCTTGAGGATAGCGTCGCACCCTCCGACAAGGCCACGGCCCGCGCCAACATCATCGAGGCGATCAACACGATCGATTGGGGCACCAAAACCGTGTCGGTCCGGATCAACTCGCTCGACACCCCGTATTGGTATCGCGACGTGGTGGACTTGCTGGAACAGGCGTCCGAGCGTTTGGACATGATCATGATCCCCAAAGTGGGCTGCGCCGAAGACATCTATGCCGTCGACGCCCTGATCACCGCGATCGAAGCCGCGATGGGCCGTACCAAGAAAGTCGCGCTTGAGGTCATTATCGAATCCGCCGCAGGCATCGCAAACGTTGACGCCATCGCAGCCGCCTCGCCCCGCCTGCAAGCCATGAGCCTTGGCGCCGCCGATTTCGCGGCCTCCATGGGGATGCAAACCACCGGCATCGGCGGCACACAGGAAAACTACTACATGCTGCGGGATGGTGCACAGCACTGGTCAGACCCATGGCACTGGGCACAGGCGGCCATCGTCGCGGCCTGCCGCACGAACGGCGTGTTGCCCGTGGACGGGCCCTTTGGCGATTTCTCGGACGACGATGGCTACCGCGCACAGGCGCGCCGCTCGGCAACGCTGGGCATGGTGGGCAAATGGGCGATCCACCCCAAACAAATCGCCCTCGCGAATGAGGTTTTCACCCCCTCCGAGGCCGCTGTGACCGAAGCCCGTGAAATCCTCGCGGCCATGGAACAGGCCAAGGCGAACGGCGAAGGCGCAACCGTCTACAAGGGTCGCCTCGTGGACATCGCCTCGATCAAACAGGCCGAAGTGATCGTCAAGCAATCCGAAATGATCGCGGGCTAACCCGCCAAGCGCCGGAGCGCGGACCGGAGCCCACAGGGCTCTGGCCCGCGCTCCGGTGACCCCTCGCGTCCAACCGCGCACACCGGTTCCCAGCACAGCCCCCCGTTGCATCCCGCGCGGCCTTGTCCCATATGTGGGCGAAGCAAAAGGGCAGCCGCATGAACCACTACCTCGAGTTTGAAAAACCTCTCGCCGAGATCGAAGGCAAAGCCGAAGAACTGCGCGCCATGGCACGCACCAATGAGGACGTCGATCTCGAAAAAGAGGCCGTCGCCCTCGACAAAAAAGCAGCCCAGATGTTGCAGGACCTCTACAAGGACCTCACACCGTGGCGCAAATGTCAGGTAGCCCGGCACCCAAACCGCCCCCACTGCAAAGACTACATCGAGGCGCTGTTCTCCGAATACACGCCCCTCGCCGGTGACCGGAACTTTGCCGAAGACGACGCCGTCATGGGCGGCCTCGCCCGGCTCGGAGATCGCGCAGTCGTCGTGATCGGCCACGAAAAAGGCGCTGACACCAAATCCCGCCTGCACCACAACTTTGGCATGGCCCGCCCCGAAGGCTACCGCAAAGCGATCCGCCTGATGGACATGGCCGACCGCTTTGGCCTGCCGGTCGTGACCCTGATCGACACCCCCGGCGCATACCCCGGCAAGGGCGCAGAGGAGCGCGGCCAGTCCGAGGCCATCGCCCGCTCGACCGAGAAATGCCTGCAAATCGGCGTACCTTTGGTGTCCGTTGTCATCGGCGAAGGCGGCTCCGGCGGAGCTGTGGCCTTTGCTACGGCCAACCGCGTCGCAATGCTGGAACACTCGGTCTATTCCGTGATCTCGCCCGAGGGCTGCGCATCGATCCTATGGAAAGACGCCGAGAAAATGCGCGACGCCGCCGAGGCCCTGCGCCTCACGGCTCAAGACCTGCACAAGCTGGGCGTCATCGACCGGATTATCCCCGAACTGCAAGGCGGCGCACAACGTAACCGGACGCAAATGGTGGAAACCGTTGGTAAAAACATCGACACCATGATCGATGAGCTGTCCGGCTTTTCACCCAAAAAGCTGGTGGCGATGCGGCGGCAAAAGTTCCTCGATATCGGCTCCAAGGGGCTGGCCGCTTAGGCCGCCCCAACCCAAAAGCACACGAATCGATCACAGAGCAGCCCCGTCGCGCAAGCGCCAACTGGTTGAATTAACCTTTATTATCAGTCACGTAGACTGACCCATTGTTGCGCACGCGCAACAAAACAGCAGTAAGGCTGACCTAATAACTCGGCCGTCTACCACATGCTCGCCTTGGCGCGCGCGGGCCAAGCCGCGTCATAAGCGGCGCCGTCAATCTCACCATTAGTCATCTCGTGCAGAATATCACCCGCTGACGGCAACCCCGCACTTTGGTCGCCCTGCGTCCACAATCCCGCCCGCATAATCGCCCGAGCGCACTGGGTATAAATCTCCGCGATTTCAATCACGATAACCGTCGTGGGCTGCCGCTCTTTTTGCACAAACCGTTCGCGCAAAGCGGCATCCGTGCTGAGGTGCGCGCGCCCGTTGACACGCACAACAGTCGCCGATCCCGGCACCATGAACATCAAGGACACCCGCCCATCACTGACAATGTTGCGCAGGCTGTCCAACCGGTTGTTGCCGCGCCAATCGGGCATCAACAGCGTCCCGGGGTCCAGCTCGGCGACCACGGGGCCATCATCGCCACGGGGGCTTCCGTCCGTGCCCTCCGCGCCAACGGTCGTCAGCACGCAAAAGCACGATGCCATGATCCATTTGCGATAGAGAGGCGTCAGCCGCCGTGCGACCTTTGCCAAGGATGCGGCCCCCGGGGGTTGGCTGTACAGCGCCTCAAGCGCTGCGATCGAGTTGACCCGTGTCACGCTGAAATCCCGCCTCGTCCAAAAGAGCATTCGATGCGGTTTCGATATCATGCTCAAGGCGTTTTATGAAATCTTGTTTGCTCAGCCCCGGCTCAATCGGCGGCAGGAAATCGATGACCGCAACACCCGGTTTGCGGGTCACGCCGCGCTTGGGCCAGAACACCCCGACATTCGCCGCAACCGGATACACCGGCTGAGCCATTTGGTCATAAATCGCGGCAGTGCCGATTTTGTATGGCTTGACGACACCAGGCGCGACCCGCGTGCCTTGCGGGTAGATAATCAACTGACCGCCCCGCTGACGGCCACTCGCCACGTCATCCAGCATCTTTTTAATCGCCACGCCACGCTGCCCACGCTTCACCGGAATACAGCCCAGCCGCAGCCCATATTGGCCAATAACGGGGGCGTATTTCAGGATGTCCTTCATGATGAAAATACCGCGCGGAATGGCGTGATAAATCATGAGAATATCGAGAAAGCTTTGGTGCTTGGCCGCCACGATCACGGGGCCTTGGGTCGGCGGGGTGCCCCGCACCTCGCACCGCAGGCCAACCATCCAGCGCGCCGACCAGATCACGTAGCCCGCATAGGCGTGACAGCCCGCGTGCGCGCCCCGGCGCGACACCAGCGCCCATGGCAAAAACAGGATCCCAACGACCGGCATCGCCAGATACATTTGGATGTTAAACAAGAGGGAACGAAGGAATTGCATGGCGTCCCTTATGGCATTTTGCGCAGGGCGCGCAAGGCGGCGGCGCGGGTGGCGGCAAAGCCTACGCCCCCCGCGAGCGGCGGGATCAGCAGCGGCAACAGCCAGCTTGCCCCCGAAAACCCCAACCCAGTCAGAAATCCGCCCGCCACATCCGCCGTTGGCAAGGCCGCGACAGCCCCCATGGCCAACACGGTCCCGAGGCCTGCGCCCAAAGCCGCGCGCATCGTGAACCGGTGCACAAATGCCCGCGCGATATAGCTGTCACGCGCCCCGACCAAGCGCAGCGTTCGGATCACCCCCGCATTCGCCGCCAACGCCGATTGCGCCGCAAGCGTGATCATCGCCGCCATGCTCAGCATAATCAAAAGCAATGACACCCAGCCGATTGTGCGCAACCGATTGGCCGCCTCGATCAAGGGACGGCGCCAGCGGGTGTGATCATCCAAAATCGCGCCCGGGGCCTCTGCCGCGAGACGCGCGCGCAAGCCTTCGGCGTCATAGCCGGCGCCGGCCTCAACCACCTCAATCAGACGCGGGATCGGGAGGGCATCCAGCGGCAGGTCGGCCCCAAACCATGGGGCCAAAAGCGCTTCTTGCTCAGCGTCGCTTAGGGCGCGGGCACGGGCCACGCCGGGGGTTGTTTCCAGCACGGTGAGGGCGGCTGCGGTTTGCAGCGCCTCCTGCGCGGCGGGGGCGGAAATGCGCACCGTTGAGGTGCGCGCCAACTCTTGACCCCACCGCACGCTTAGCCGCTCTGTTGCCAGCGACAAGGCCAAAGCGAACACCGCCAAAAACGCCATCGCAGCCGCGCTAAACACCGTCAACCAAACCGTAAATCCCGTGGGTGGGACAACGCGATCCGCATCCGGCGCGCCGGATAAAATGGCCCAGATTTGCTTCACAGATCCGCCCCCGCCAGTTGAACCGACCCACCCGCAAGCCGCAACACCCGGGCCGACACATGCGCCTTGGCCGCGCGGATCAGGCCCAAATCATGGGTCGCGATGAGAACCGTTTTGCCCATCTTATTCAGCTCAACCAACAGCGACAGAAGGCGCTGCGACATCTCCCAATCGACGTTGCCGGTGGGCTCATCCGCCAAGATCACGTCAGGCCCCATGATGATTGCGCGGGCCAAGGCGGCACGCTGACGTTCCCCCCCCGAGAGTTCGGGCGGCAAGGCATGGGCGCGCGGGCTTAGCCCGACCCACGCCAGAAGTTGCGCAAGGTTCTCGGCCTCAGCCTCAACATCGCGGCCCGAGACCGCAAGCGGCAGCGCCACGTTCTGCGTGATGCTGAGGTGATCCAGAAACTGGCAATCTTGGTGCACCACACCAATGCGTTGGCGTACTTTGGCCAGCGCATCACGGCTCAGATCGCGGGCGTCTTGGCCCAGCAATTTAACCGCACCCGTATTGGCCAAAAGGTCGCCGTAGCACAGCTTGAGCAGGGTGGATTTGCCCGCCCCGCTTGGCCCCGTCAAAAAGTGGAACGACCCAGGCGCAAGCTGCAACGACACGTCCCGCAAGATCGCGTCCTGACCGTAGGAATAGCCCGCCTTATGCAACTCAATCACGATATGCTCCCGCCCGTGTTGGGGTCTTTCTGCCCTAGGGTCGCCAGCGGCGCAATGCGCCTGTCCCGCGCGGGGCCGGGTTTGGCCCGGTTCCCGAATTTTGGGCGATGCGGGGACCTGTGGACAAGGCGCTTGGAAAAGCGACAAGGCGTTGATAGACATAGGGTTCAAGGACATTTCGCCTGGAGAGCAGTGGCACATGCGTTTGATCTGCCCGAATTGTGGGGCGCAGTACGAAGTAGACGCTGCCATGATCCCGGCGGACGGCAGGGACGTGCAGTGTTCGAACTGTGTGACCACGTGGTTTCAGCCCGGAAAACATGACGTTGATCAGGCCCCTGCGGCAGCGCGCATACCCGTTGATGCGGTGCCCGAGGACGTGCCTGCGCCCATCCCCGCCCCGACCGAGCCGCCGCAACCGCGCCGTCAGGGCACATCGGCGGGCGCGCTTGAGATCATCCGCCAAGAGGCCGCCCGCGAAGCGCGGATGCGCGCCGCTGAGGCGCTTGAGACCCAAGAAGAAATGCCGCTGGACATGCCCGCCGACACCGCTGAGCGGGGCCGTCAAGCACGCGCGCAGATTGCCGGGCTGACCCGCCCCGAGGCTGAGGCGCCCACGGCTAAGGTTGAGGCTGATCTGGCCCCGGGGGCAGCGCCGGAACCAGAGGCGGATGCGGCACCCGATTTAGCCCCCGCCCCACAGCCCCCCACGATTGCACCGGGTAAGCCCGCCGAAGCAGAGGCCGACCCCACCGCTCAGCGGCGCGATTTGTTGCCGGATATCGAAGAGATAAACTCAACCCTTCGACCCGATGACGTCGCACGCGAACAGAACATCGCAGCCGTCGTCGAAACGCGGCGGCCCACATCGCCACAGCGCGCCGGGCGTCGGTTCGGGTTTGGGTTTGTGATGGCGGCGGTCGTGATCGCGGCCATCGCATACGTGACCGCCGGATCATTGGCCCAAGCGGTACCAGATGCGGCCCCGGTTCTGACGGTATATGTCGCCTGGGTGAACGATTTGCGCGTGCAGCTTAATGAGGTGTTCACGCAGCTTACGACGCTAGTGAACACCCTTAACGCGCCCTAAGGCCTACTACTGAAGGTCGGCAAAGGCCTTTTGCATCCGCTCAACCGCGTCTTCGATCACCGCGCGGGACGTTGCGATGTTGAAGCGCAAGAAACTCTCTCCGCCCTTGCCGAATGTCGGCCCGTGGTTGGCCGCGATTTTCGCGTCCTGTTGCACGCGGCGAGTGAACTCATCGCGGTCCATACCGGTGTCCGCGAAATCGACCCATGACAGGTACGTCGCCTCCAGCCGGGAGGATTTCAGGCCCGGGATCGCATTGATCCCGGCATCGAAAATCTGGCGATTGCCATCAAGATAGACCATCAGATCGTCCACCCAAGCGGCACCTGCGGGGCTGTAGGCCGCCTGCGCCATGACGATCCCGAAGGAGTTTGGCGAAAGGCCCAGTGCCCCCATCCGCTTTGCGAACCGTGCGCGCAGACCTTCATCGGCGATGATGACGTTGCCGATATGCGCGCCCGCGATGTTAAAGGTTTTGGTGCTTGCGGTCATCATCACCAACCGGTCCGAGATCCCGTCCAGCGCGGACATCGGCGTGTGGGTGAAGCCGGGATAGATCAGGTCGTGATGGATTTCATCGGACACAAGGATCAGGTCGTGACGCTTGGCGAAATCGGCGACCTCTTGCAGTTCGGCCCGGGACCAGACGCGACCATTAGGATTGTGGGGCGAGCAGAAGACGAGCATCGTCTCGGACCCATCGAGTTGGGCATCCCACGCGGCGATATCAAGGCTGTAGTGCCCGTCGGTATTGGCCAGCTCGCATTCGACAACGCGGCGGTCTGCGGCCTCAATCACGCGAGCAAAGGCGTGGTAGACTGGGGTCATCAGGACAACGCCGTCACCGGATTTGGTGAAGGCATCCACGCACAGGCCCGTCCCGTTCACGAGGCCATGGGTGGTAAAGATGGAGGCCGGATCAACGTGCCAGTTGTGGCGGGTTTGCATCCACCAGCAGATCGCCTCTTTGTAGGCGGTTTGATCGCCGTAGTAGCCGTAAACCCCGTGGTCATGCATCGCCGCTAGCGCCTCCGCGACGCATGCGGGTGGTTTGAAGTCCATGTCCGCGACCCACATCGCCAGACCATCCTGCGGGGAGACGCCATAAAGGCTCTCCATCGCATCCCACTTGGAGCAGCTTGTGCCCACGCGATTGATAATGGGATCGAACCTTGGATCGAGATCGGAATGGGCGGTCATGGGCAAGTCTCCTTTGGCGGGGAAGCTAGAGAAATGCGGGGCGGACGCAAGGGGTGCGGCGCTGGGACGCCTCCGGCGGGAGTATTTTGGGAACAAAGGAGGGGGCGGCGCATTGCGATTTGCGGGCGTCTGGATTACGTGGAGGGTATGACAAAACGGACCATTCTTATCCATCCGGACCCGCGATTGAAGGCGATTGCTGCGGCTGTTGAGGATTCTGGTGATGACCTGCGCGCGTTGGCCGAGGACATGCTGGAGACGATGTATCATGCGCCGGGCATTGGCTTGGCCGCGCCGCAGATCGGGATTGGCCAGCGGCTGATCGTGATGGATTGCGTAAAGGAAGAGGGCGAGGCGCCCCGGCCTTTGGCGATGCTGAACCCACGGGTGATTGCCGCCTCCGATGAGACGAGCGTTTACGAGGAAGGCTGCCTTTCGATCCCGGATCAATATGCGGATGTCACGCGCCCTGCCGAGGTAGAAGTCGCGTGGATGGACGTGGATGGTTCCGCCAAGAGCGAAGTGTTTACCGGGCTTTGGGCAACCTGTGTGCAGCATGAGATCGACCATTTGGACGGCAAGCTGTTCATCGATTACCTCAAACCGCTCAAGCGTCAGATGATCACCCGCAAGATGCAAAAGCTGAAACGGGAATTGGCGCGGCCCTAGGCGCGTGCATTGCGGCCCCGAGCGGCGGCTGATCAGACTGGACTATTTGGAGAACACCCTATGGCGCATCGCCCCTTTGTCCCTTGGCCTGCGAAGGTTTTGCGCACGCCTGCGGCTCCTGTTGAGGCCGTGACCGACGAGACGCGCGCGATTTGGGACGAAATGCTTGAGGCGATGTATGCGATGCCCGGTGTGGGCCTTGCGGCACCGCAACTGGGTATCTCGCTGCGGCTGGCGGTGGTGGATGCGGGCGACCAAACGGCCCCCATCCGCATGGCCAACCCCGAGGTCCTGCACGCCAGCATCAAGACCAACGATCACCAAGAAGCGTCACCCAATTTGCCCGGTGCGTTTGCTTGGATCACGCGGCCCCGCGCCGTGACCGTTGCCTTTTTGGACGAAACGGGTGCGCGCAAGGAGCAAGACTTTGTCGGGCTTTGGGCGACCAGCGTGCAGCACCAGATCGACCACCTGAACGGCAAGATGTATTTCGATCACCTGTCCAAGTTGAAGCGGGACATGCTGATCAAGAAGGCCCGCAAATGAGGGTCGTTTTCATGGGCACGCCGGAATTTTCGGTTCCGGTGCTTGAAGCCTTGGCGGCTGAGCATGAGGTCGTGTGTGCCTATTCCCAACCGCCGCGCCCAGCGGGCCGGGGCAAAAAGCTGCGCCCATCGCCGGTACAGGCGCGGGCAGAGGCCTTGGGGATTGAGGTTCGCCACCCTACGTCGTTGAAATCAAGCGAAGAACAGGCGGCTTTTGCGGCTTTAAACGCGGATGTAGCGGTTGTTGTGGCCTATGGTTTGATCCTGCCGCAGGCCGTTTTGGATGCGCCTGCGCGGGGGTGTTTGAACATCCACGCCTCGCTTTTGCCGCGGTGGCGGGGGGCGGCGCCGATCCATCGCAGCATTATGGCGGGGGATGCGCAAACCGGCGTTTGCATCATGCAGATGGAGGCGGGGCTGGATACTGGGCCGGTCCTGCTGCGTGAGGCACTGGACATTGGTGACACGGAAACCACCGGCGCGCTGCACGACAGGCTGAGCGCGATGGGAGCGCGGCTGATCATCGAGGCCTTAGAGCGACTGCCAGAGCTGGAGCCGCAGGTTCAGCCCGACGCGGGCGTGACCTATGCCCACAAAATCGACAAGGCCGAAGCCGCAGTGGATTGGACCCGGCCTGCGGCGGAGGTCGCACGCCATATCAATGGGTTGTCACCGTTTCCGGGTGCATTCGTGATGCGGGGTGAAACGCGGCTCAAGCTGTTGCGGGCGCGCGCGTTGGACGATGCAGATGCGGCCGAACCCGGCACCCTGCTGCAAGGACCGATCGTGGCCTGCAGCACCGGAGCGATTGAATTGCTAGAGGTCCAGCCCGCAGGCAAAGGCCGGATGGATGCGGCATCTTGGGTCAATGGCGCAGGCCTGAAATCCGGCGTGCGACTGGGGGATTAGGAAAATGTTTCCCACAATGATCGGCACCATCATCATCGCGGGCATCATCGGCTACGCAAGTGAGCGCACGGGATTTACGACCAACGGTATCATCCCTTCGATCATCATTTGTGTTGGTGGGGCGCTGTGTTTCTACTTTGTGCAGATCATGTTCGGCATCGGCTTTCGCCAGCCCGGATTTAACGCCATCGCCAGCTCAATCGGGGCGCTTGCGATTGTGCCGACACGGTGGCGAAAGTAGGGATGCGCGGGGATATTGATCTCTGTTTGACATCGGGCCAATTGGCCATTCGCCTCTAAACCAGCCAATTTTAACAATTTTTATCGATTTAGGTCGATCTTTTAGGATGGATTGCAAATGTGTTAACAATACGATAGATATTAAGTATCAACTAAAGAGATTTTATATATCTATTTACTTAGGGGACAGTCATGAAAGCAATTCGGTTTGCGGCGGCCATGTTGGCCGCAACGTGCATTGCTGGCGCCGCCCATGCGGCCACAATTACGCAGCAATACAAAGCCTTTAGCCATACCGTTGGGGCGCAGGCGACGCCCGAGCATTCGGTGTATTTTGCGGGTGGGCACAATCCGGCGGGCTCTAGCGGGCCGAAAAACAACCACTTCCTGTTTGAGAACGCGATGCCCGGTAACGGTGTGTTCACACAGTTTGACGACGGGACCGCGACGCTGACGGGCAATGTCAAAAACGCAGGTGGCGATGAGTATGCGCTGAGCCTGTTTATGGAGGCCACCGGTACCCCCGCGAGCCTGAAGCTGCCGCCTGTTCCCGCCGGTCAAAGCATCGATACCAGCGCGTGGACATTTTATTCCATCAGCACATCCATCGACAGCACGCTGACCTATTTGGGCGCGGGCAGTTTGGCGAGCTTTAAGCTGACGGAAATGGACATGACCAAAGCGGTTCAGGTCGGGGTGGGAGCCAACGACAAAAACTGGGATCTGCTTGGTCTGTCGACATGGATCAACTTTACCGATCTGGCGTGTACCGGCAGTTGTCAACCCAGCTATGGTGGCGACATCAACATCACGCTGGCCGCCGTGCCCCTGCCTGCGAGCCTGCCCTTGGTTCTGCTGGGCCTTGGTGGGTTGGGATATGCGGCGCGGCGTCGTCAAACCGCCTAAATCATACGTCATGCTTGCGAAGGACCCGCCCCCAGTGGCGGGTCTTTTTCGTTGGCGCGGCTGACGGCTAGTGTTTGACCCCGCGCGAGGGGCAGTTTACCCCTTTGGAAGAAGGAGACCCCACATGACCAAGCCCCCTCTTACGCTGTATATGGCCGCGCCGCGCGGATTTTGCGCCGGTGTCGACCGCGCGATCAAGATTGTTGAGATGGCTTTGGCGAAATGGGGCGCGCCCGTCTATGTCCGCCATGAAATCGTGCACAACAAATACGTCGTTGATGACCTAAAGGCCAAGGGTGCTGTTTTTGTTGAGGAATTGGACCAATGCCCCGACGACCGACCCGTTATTTTTTCGGCCCATGGTGTGCCGAAATCCGTGCCCGCTGCGGCGCAGGCCCGCGAAATGGTCTATGTGGATGCTACCTGCCCGCTGGTCAGCAAGGTCCATATTGAGGCCGCGCGTCATGCGGATGCCGGGCTTCAGATGGTGATGATCGGGCACGCGGGTCACCCCGAAACTGTGGGCACGATGGGGCAATTGCCCGAGGGTGAGGTTTTGCTGGTCGAAACGCCCGACGATGTAGCGGGCCTAGACGTGCGCGACCCAGAAAAACTGGCCTATATCACGCAAACAACGCTGAGCGTGGATGACACCGCCGAGGTTGTCGCCGCCCTGAATGCGCGCTTTCCCGCTATCGTTGGCCCCCACAAGGAAGACATCTGTTACGCGACGACGAACCGCCAAGAGGCGGTCAAGGCCATGGCACCCTTGGCCGATGCGATGTTGGTGGTTGGTGCGCCAAACTCAAGCAACTCCAAGCGTTTGGTCGAGGTTGGCGCCCGCGCTGGCTGCAAATACGCGCAATTGGTGCAGCGTGCGACCGACATTGATTGGCGCGCGCTAGAGGGGATTTCGTCGATGGGGATCACCGCGGGTGCCTCCGCGCCTGAGGTGTTGATCAATGAGGTCGTGGACGCCTTCAAGGCCCGCTATGACGTGACCGTCGAAATGGTGGAAACGGCCGTTGAGAACGTCGAATTCAAAGTCCCCCGCGTGTTGCGCGAGCCGGCCTAGGCGCAGCCCCGACCCCTTGGGCATGTGCCCAAATGTATCCGCCCGATCGACACGATTTATGCGGTCGCAGATGTGCCTACCACGGGGACACCGCGGCCCTAAATCGGTTCCAAAAGAGGCTTTTCGCATTCGGGCAATGGCCGTAAACTAATGTTAACACGAGGACGCCATGATCTCAGTCCAATTCCTTGTCACCGCTTTGGTGGTTGTTGTCGCCCCCGGAACTGGGGTGATT
>Ga0228634_1001478_pt1 | contig 13441 bp, 14 predicted proteins | sample 42DmetaG_FD_190063 | JGI IMG/M metagenome (GOLD analysis project Ga0228634, IMG submission 190063) | Seawater microbial communities from Monterey Bay, California, United States - 42D | ecosystem: Environmental > Aquatic > Marine > Coastal | place: USA: California | collected 2016-09-27 | reverse complement strand
AGGGGATGATCACCCTTGATATTCTTTCCGACCCGATTTGCCCTTGGTGCCTTATTGGCAAAACCCATCTGTTCCGCGCCCTAGAGGCGGCGGGCGACCACCCCTTTGTGCTAGCTTGGCATCCGTTCCAATTGAACCCGGACATGCCGCCCGAAGGTATGGATCGTCGCGCTTATTTAGAGGGTAAGTTTGGTGGCAAAGAGGCCGCAGTGCGCGCCTATGCCCCGATTGCTGAGACGGCTGAGGCCATGGGCCTGAACCTTAACCTTGAAGGCATCACCCGCACGCCAAATACACTGGACGCACACCGGATGATCCATTGGGCCGGGCTGGAACACAAACAGACCCCCATGGCGCAGGCCCTTTTTGAAGCCTATTTCATCAAAGGCGAGGATATCGGCGACCGGGATGCGCTGGTCGAAATCGGCACCCGCGCGGGGCTAGAGGCGGATATGACCCGCCGCTTGCTGAGCAGTGATGCCGATGCGGATGATATCCGCGCCCGGGACGCCCATGCGCGTGAGCGTGGCGTCAGTGCGGTGCCTACCTTTATCATCGCCAATCAACACGTCGTACCCGGTGCACAACCACCCGAACTATGGGGCCAAGTGATTGACGACCTGAACGCCCAGATCAAAGCGGCAGATGCCCCCGAGTGACCCAAACACAGCGGTGGCAGGCGACCAACTGACGCCCAAGCCACCGCTATCACGCGCCGAATTTATCGCTCTCATGGCGATGATGACCGCAATCGTTGCGTTTTCGATCGACTCGATGCTGCCATCCCTGCCTGACATCGCGCGCGACCTGACCCCCGATGAACCAAACCGGGCGCAGTTGATCATCACGACATTTGTCCTCGGCCTTGGCCTTGGAACACTCTTTGCGGGGCCAATTTCGGATGCGGTCGGGCGCAAGCCGGTTGTTTTGGCCGGAGCGCTCTTGTTTTGCATCGGTTCGGTTTTGGCCTACGTGGCCCCGACACTGGAAACAGTCATCGCGGGCCGTGTGTTACAAGGGCTAGGCGCCGCAGGGCCCCGCGTTGTGACGCTGGCCATCGTGCGCGACCAATATGCGGGGCGAGGCATGGCGAAGATCATGTCCTTTGTCATGCTGGTCTTTGCGCTGGTGCCTGCCATCGCGCCCGCCATCGGCGCGGGTATTATCTGGGTCACGGGATGGCGCGGGATTTTTGTGGCGTTTGTGGTGTTTGCCATTATCCTGTCCCTATGGATGGGGCTGCGACAGCCCGAAACCCACCCGCCCGCGGCCCGACGCCCCCTGCGCCCCGGCGTTTTGGCATCCAGCCTCCGCGAAGTGTTGGCCAACCGCAACGTGAGCCTCGCGATCGGGGTACAGGCGTTGTGCTATGGAATGTTGTTCGGGGTCCTTGCCTCAACCCAACAGATCTTCGACATCACATTCGACCGTGCCGGCAGTTTTCCACTGTGGTTTGGGTTGGTCGCCCTGATCGCAAGCACCGCGTCGTTGCTGAACGCAAAGCTCGTCGAAAAGCTGGGCATGCACTTTATCATCCGCTGGACCCTTGCGGCGCAGATCCTTTTGTCAGGCCTATGCGCGATTGTCTGGCTGGCGGGTCTGTTGGATGGAGGCCTTTTGTTCGCAATGTTCATCATCTGGAAAACATCCGTATTCTTTCAGGCAGGCCTGACCATCGGCAACGTTAACGCCATCGCCATGAGCCCCATGGGCCACATCGCGGGCGTCGCATCGTCGGTCATTGGCTCGGTCGCGACCATCGCTGGGGCGGTTATTGCCATCCCGCTGGGGCTGGCATTTGACGGAACCGCTGTGCCTTTGATGCTTGGTGTGTGCGTGCTTGCGGTTTTGGCGCGGGGATTGATGGTCGCGTTGCCGCGCACCTCCGATGCAGAGTAGCGTGCCGCTATGACGACCATGCTAACGCCAGAAACGCTCCTGCGGGGGTATGCCGCCGGGATTTTCCCGATGTCCGAGGGCCGCGACGACCCCGAGATTTTCTGGGTCGATCCGCGCGAGCGTGGGGTCATGCCCCTCGACGGTTTTCACATCTCCCGATCTTTGGGAAAACACATCGCCAAAGAGCCATTTCAAATCCGTATCAACACTGCTTTTGATGCAGTGGTTGAGGGCTGCGCCGACAGGGATGAGACATGGATCAATGGCCCTATCGCGACCCTGTATAGCGCGTTGCACCGGGCGGGTTACGCGCACGCCCTAGAGGTCTGGGAGGATAAGACTTTGGTTGGTGGCGTTTATGGGGTCACCCTTGGGGCTGCATTTTTTGGGGAAAGCATGTTTTCACGGCGCACCAATGCTTCAAAAATCGCGCTGGCCTATCTGGTGCACAGGTTGCGGGTCGGTGGATTTACACTGTTTGATACGCAGTTCATCACGCCGCATTTAACGTCGCTTGGTGCCATAGAGATTCCGCGGGCGATGTATCATGCGCAACTGGCGCGCGCGTTAGGCCAAGAGGCAGACTTTACCCGCGCACCCGAAATGCCCCCGGTTCAGGATGTGATACAGCGCAGCACCCAGACGTCATAGCGGGCATGATCCAGTGCCATGAGTGCGGGAGATGAGGCGATCATCCACCCCTGAAAGATATCCTGACGCTTGTTGCCATCCATCACAATCAAATGCGCGAAGGCGTCCCCTGCGGGGTTGCTGGCAGGGTAGCGGCATTCGGTGAGGGTGATTTCGAGTGTGCCGTACCCCATGGTTTGACCCGATGCGACCTCAACATCGAACACCGCGCCTGTGACTTTGTCCAATGTGCGCAAAACCGCGCCAGAGCCTGTGCCCGTGACAACGGATGTGCCTTGAGCCGGCGCCACTTCGGGGGCCACTAAAAGGCCAAGGACCAGTGAGAACGCGCCCAGAAGCCGCATCATTACTCCTCGGACCCGGTCACAAACCGCATCAACAACGACACCAGAGAAACGGAGCCTTGGGTATCGAGAAACTCACCACCCGGCTCTAGGTTGAACGGTGAGCCGCCGGGGACAATCTCAACGAAGTTGCCGCCAAGCAGACCCTCGGAGGAGATGATCAGTGAACTGTCGTCAGGAATTTCAAGGTTTGCAGGTACGGCCACGGTGGCGTCGGCGCGAAAGGTCACGGGGTTGAGTGCAAGATCCGTGACTGTGCCCAACTTGACGCCCGCCAAACGCACCTCGGACCCAACTGCGATACCATCGGCCGCGCGAAAGGACGCGGAGTAGTTTGCAGCGCTGCTGCCCGGCCCGTTTGCAAAGCCCGTGGCCTGGGCCGTATAGAACAGGAACCCCAGTGCCACGGTCAGCACCACGGTGCCTACAAAAATCTCAGTGCGGTTTTCAGCCATCAGAGCGCCTCTTTGTTCAGGTGCCCATACGTAGCCCCGATTATTCCGGGCTCCAAGCCTCATAATCTTGGCGTTCGACGGGTTTGGCACGTTTCAGCGATCCTGCTGGCACATAAGCCGCAGCCGTCCCGGTGAGGTTCATCTGGTGCGGCTTTTCCCAAACCTTGTGCGGCAATGGCGCCTCGGTGGGCGGTAGCTTGTACGTGTGATGCAACCAACCGTGCCATTCGGGCGGCACGCGGGATGCTTCTGCCTCACCATTGAAGATCACCCAGCGACGCACACCCCCTGTTGTTTGGTAGTAGGTATTGCCAAGGTCATCCTCACCCACACGTTCGCCTTTGCGCCACGTGAAAAGCTGAGTGCCCAGCGTTTGACTGTTCCACCACGTCACGGCGCGTTTGAGAAAATAGAACATGGGTGTCCTCCGGTTCGAACGCCTCATCTATAGGCCCCGCACGGGGAAGCGTCCAGTGCCCGTGGGCTGCGGCATGTGGCGCGAAATAAAGGATTATGTGCCTCCGGCGGGGATATTTCTAAACCAAAGAGGGCGGGTTTTGCGAGAAATGGGCGGAAATTCTGGGATTAGCCGGGATTCGAGGCCGAATTCCCGCGCTGGATTTATCGTTGCGATGGACGGCGCGGGCGCACGGGCCTATCAAAGCCGCAACAAAAGACAAAAAGACATGGAGAGATGACATGAGTGATCAAACGTACGGCTTCGACACGCTACAAATTCACGCAGGCGCGAACCCTGACCCCGCGACAGGCGCACGTAACACGCCGATTTATCAATCGACGGCCTTCGTGTTTCGCGATGCAGAGCATGCGTCCAAGCTGTTTAACCTTCAGGAAGTCGGCTACATTTATTCGCGTCTGACGAACCCGACGGTTGCCGTACTGCAAGAGCGGATCGCGACGCTTGAGGGTGGTGTTGGTGCGGTTTGTTGCTCATCAGGGCATGCGGCGCAGATCATGGCGTTATTTCCGCTGATGCAGCCTGGCTGCAACATCGTCGCCTCGACCCGCTTGTATGGCGGAACGGTCACGCAGTTTTCTCAGACGATCAAACGGTTTGGCTGGTCGGCCAAATTTGTCGACATGGACGATCCCAAGGCGGTTGCTGCAGCGATTGACGAGAATACTCGTGCAGTTTTCTGCGAGGCTATTGCCAACCCCGGTGGTCACATCACGGATTTGGACGCGATCTCGGCTGTGTCCGATGAGGCTGGCATCCCCCTGATCGTCGATAACACATCTGCCACCCCATACCTTGTGCGCCCGATTGAACATGGTGCCACGCTTGTCGTGCACTCGACCACGAAATACCTGACCGGCAATGGCACCGTTACCGGCGGCTGTGTTGTGGACAGCGGTAAGTTCGATTGGGCCGCGAACGATAAGTTCCCAAGCCTGAGCCAGCCCGAGCCTGCCTATCACGGCCTGAAGTTCGCCGAGACCTTTGGCCCGATGGCGTTCACCTTCCACGGGATTGCAATTGGTCTGCGCGATTTAGGCATGACGATGAACCCACAGGCGGCGCACTATACGCTGTGCGGGATTGAAACGTTGAGCCTGCGGATGGAACGCCACGTTGAGAACGCGACCAAGCTGGCCAAGTGGCTCGAAGCGGATCCAAGGGTGGATTACGTCACCTATGCAGGGCTCGAATCGTCGCCGTACAATCACCTCGTGCCCAAAATCTGTCCGCGCGGCGCTGGCGGGTTGTTCACCTTTGCTGTCAAAGGTGGCTACGAGGCGTGCATCAAGCTGGTTGATAACCTCGAGATCTTCTCACACGTGGCCAACTTGGGCGATACGCGGTCGTTGATCATCCACTCCGCCTCAACCACGCACCGTCAGTTGACGGCTGAGCAGCAAGAAGCCGCGGGGGCCGCCCCGAATGTCGTGCGCGTATCCATCGGGATCGAGGATGCCGTCGACCTGATCGCCGATCTGGATCAAGCGCTGGCAAAAGCGACAGCCTAATCCTTTTGCGTTCATTTTGACCCGGGGCGGCGTTTTTCCTAAAACTCTGCCCCGGTCTTTCCTATATGGTGCCCTATGTTTGCTGACCTACTAAACCGCCTCATCGCGCCTCAGCCCGAGCGCCTTCCTCAACCAGATGCGCAAGTGGCGCTGGCCGCACTGTTGGTGCGCGTGGCCCGCGCGGATGGTGACTATGCTGCCGCTGAAATCGCCAAGATCGACAAGATCCTCGCGGCCCGCCACTGTCTCTCCCCGTTTGAGGCCGCGAAGCTGCGCGGTCAGGCCGAAACGTTGGAGAGCGAGGCGCCAGATACCGTCCGCTTTACCCGCGCTATCAAGGACGCCGTTGACCTAGAGGACCGCACCGCAATCATCGAAGCGCTCTGGGCTGTCGTGCTTGCCGACGGAGAGCGGGATCACGACGAAGACACGTTTCTTCGTATGGTCGCCAATCTGCTGGGCATCAACGACCGCGACAGCAACTTTGCGCGCCAGCGTGCCGCCAAGCGGGGATGATTGCGAGCCTGCCAATGTATTGGGACGTGGCAGGTGCTGCTGCGTGGACGGGCCTCTGGCGCGATTTCCAAGATGCGGCATGCGACTTTGGCCTAAGGCTCCCGGATCTGACGCCGCCCAGCGCGCTGCCAAAAGACTGGACCGCACATTGGACCGATCCTGAGCTTTTCCTTTCCCAGACATGCGCTTTGCCGCTGCGGACATCGCTAAAGGGCCGGGTGAGCTATGTGGGCACGTTAGATTTCGGCCTACCGGGTCCAGTAGGCAGCTATCATTCGGTTTGTATTGGAACGGCACCAGCCAAAGACGTCAGGTTGGCCGTGAATGCGGCCGATAGCCAATCGGGCTGGGCCGCAGCGCAGAATGATCCCGCCGTGGGCCCCGAGACACGCATTATCATGACCGGCTCGCACGCGGCCTCTGCCTACGCAGTGGCGGAGGGGCGCGCGGATATCGCGTTTATTGACGCGGTGACTTGGCGGTTGTTGCAGCGCAACACGCCCCAATTTACGGACATACCGATCCGGTCGCGCACGCAACCCACACCGGGTCTGCCCTTGATTACGGCGCTCTCGCGTGATCCCGCCCCGCTGCGCGCAGCGCTAGACGCCGTGATCAACGGCTCACCTGTGCGAGGCTCTGATGCTCTTGGTGGCTTGTCTGGCTTTCACGTCTGGCCAGAATCAGCCTACTTTGACGCGCCCGTCCCGCCCCCGCCAGTCGTCTAAGCTGCACTACCCGACTGCCACCTGCTTTGGCACATCGGCCGATACTCCAGCGCCTCGCACACATGACGTTCCGTCATTGCAGCCTGCACCATTGCAATTCGCTAAGAATTACCGCTAAGTCAGGCGTCATTTGGATCTGGGGATGTCCATGAGCTCTGAAACCGCGCCGGTGATCGAAATCCGGGACCTGCACAAGGCCTATGGTGATCTTGAGGTCCTGAAGGGCGTGGACGTGACGGCTCCGCAGGGGCATGTGATCTCCCTCATCGGGTCGTCGGGCTCGGGCAAATCTACGCTTCTACGCTGTGCCAACCTGCTGGAAGACAGCCAGCAGGGCGAAGTTATTTTCTGCGGTGAACCCGTACACTGGAGAGGCCAAGGGGCCGCCCGGGTCCCCGGTGATGCCGCTCAAGTCCGCCGCATCCGCACGAACCTGTCGATGGTATTTCAACAGTTCAACCTTTGGGCGCATATGACGATCCTTGAAAACGTCATGGAGGCCCCCGTCACCGTCCTCAAACAGAACCGGGCTGAGGTTGAAGTGCGCGCCCGCGCGATCCTCGACAAGGTCGGTATTGGCGACAAATGCGATGCGTACCCCGCCCAACTGTCTGGCGGTCAGCAGCAACGCGCCGCGATTGCGCGCGGGCTGGCGATGGAGCCAAAGGCGCTGTTGTTCGATGAGCCGACATCCGCCTTGGACCCCGAATTGGAACAAGAAGTCATCCGCGTGATCAAGGACCTCGCGGCAGAGGGCCGGACCATGCTGATTGTGACCCACGACATGGCGCTTGCCCGCGACGTGTCGGACCACGTGATATTCCTGCACCAAGGCAGGATAGAGGAAGAGGGCCCGCCAGAGGTTCTCTTTAAGACACCGAAATCCGAGCGGCTCAGAGGCTTTCTTGCCTCAACCAACTTGGCCTGAGCCTAGGCGACTACCAGCAAAACCAGCTAACGGGAGACCACCATGAACAAGCTGATCCTATCCACCGCACTTCTCGCAATCGGCGCGGGCGCGGCATTTGCCGATGGCCACTCCGTTGTCCGTTTGGGCACCGAGGGCGCATACCCTCCCTTCAACTTCCTCAACGACGCTGGCGAAGTTGACGGCTTTGAGCGCGAATTGGGCGACGAGCTATGCGCACGCGCCGAACTGACCTGTGAGTGGGTCACAAACGAGTGGGACAGCATAATCCCCAACCTCGTGTCCGGCAACTACGACGCCATCATCGCTGGCATGTCCATCACCGCCGAGCGTGATGAAGTCATCGACTTCACTCAGAACTACACACAACCCGATCCATCCTCCTACTTGGTGGCTGCGGGCAACGAAGGCCTGAACGTCGAAACCGCCGTGATCGCCGCACAGACCAACACTATCCAAGCCTCTTTTGTGGCTGAAATGGGCGCAACGCTGTTGGAATTCGCCTCCCCCGAGGAGTCGGTTGCCGCGGTCAAAGCCGGTGAAGCAGACGCCGTTCTGGCCGACGACAGCTTTCTGGCGCCAATCGTTGAGGCCGACGCAGAGCTGGCCAAGCTGGAGCGTGAAGAGCTGATCGGTGGCGGCATCGGCATGGGCCTGCGCGAAAGCGACGGTGAGCTGAAGGCGAAAATGGACGCAGCAATCTCCTCCATGAAGGCAGACGGCTCGCTCAACGCCTTGATCGAAAAATGGGAAGTCGGCGCGAAATTCTAATCGCGCTTGGGCGGCGGGGTTACACCTGCCGCCCTCCATTATCTTATGTTCTCATTCTGCACCGATCCCTCGACCCTGGAGACCTACCAGTGGTTCGCCTGCTACTTCACCACGGGTAAGCATGCGAACTTCTATTGGGCCTTCGTCACTGTCCTATTGTTGCTCGCGGTCACGGCACCGACGGCTCTTGCGATGGGCTTTGGCGGTGCATCTGCCGCGCGGTCGCGCATTGCGCCGGTGCGCTGGCTTGGGCACGGATATATCTCCGTGGTGCGCGGTGTGCCCGACATCGCGTTTTTCTTGTTCTTTGTGATCGCCCTTGATCAGGGGCTAGAGTTCTTGCGCCACAGCGCACTGTGCCCCGACTGGGACCAACCAATCCGACAGGGCAACGATTTCATCGTCTGTGACGCGGCCAAACTGCCCTTAGGAAACGCGCCACAATGGGTGCATGAGGTATACGGCTTCGCGCTTGCGGTCTTTACCTTTGCCATCGTGTTCGGTGCCTTTGCCGCCAATGTCCTGTACGGGGCGATGCAGGCCGTGCCCCGCGCGCAATTAGAAACGGCTGAGGCGTACGGCATGACCCACCGCCAGACGTTCTGGCGCATCCTCGTGCCGCAAATGTGGGTCTATGCCCTGCCCGGCCTGAGCAACCTATGGATGGTTCTGATCAAAGCCACCCCCCTGCTATTCCTGTTGGGTGTTGAAGACATCGTTTACTGGGCGCGCGAACTGGGCGGCACAGCTAACCCGCGCTTCACAGACTACCCTCACGGCGATTGGCGCATGTGGTATTTTCTGTTTCTGCTGGTGTTCTATCTCGCCTTCACACGCGTATCCGAGGTCGTGCTAGAACGGCTGATGAACCGCCTGACCCACGGCCAAGCCACCACCGGCGGTGAAGCACAAAGGAAAGCCGCCTGATGGACAGCTGCCTGCAAACCATTGGCGATTATGGCCTGCGCGCGCTCGGCTACGGTGAGCGACTGCTCCCCCGCAGCGATTTTACCCTGTGCCAGCAGTTTACCCTCATCGGCTCGGGGATGTTGTGGAACATCTACTTCGGCGTTTTCGCACTGCTCGCGGGCTTTTTGCTGGCGGTCGCGGTGGCGATGGGCAAGGCATCCAGCAACCGGTTGGTGCGCAAACCCTCGGAATGGTTCATCTTCTTGTTCCGCGGCTCACCGCTGTTTATTCAATTCTTCTTCGCCTACTTCTTCTTTCTCTCGCTCAAAGGCGTCTCGCCGATCTTTGATGCGTTTTCGTCGGCATGGTTGGGCGCGTTGATTGTATTGTTCCTCAACACCGCCGCCTATTCTGGTGAAATCTTTTTCGGCGCGCTTAAATCAATCCCAAAGGGCGATATGGAGGCCGCGGACGCCTATGGCCTATCCGGCTACGCCAAATTCCGCCGCATCACGTTCCCCACGATGATGCGCCTCGCTTGGCCGGCCTACACGAATGAGGCGATCTTTCTGTTTCACGCCACCGCACTGGTGTTCTTTTCCGGCTTTCCCGCGCGCCAACAACGCGGCGATGCCCTGTATTACGCGAACTATTTCGCCGATAAGACCTTTAATCCCTTTGTGCCTTACCCCATTCTTGCGGGATATTTCATCCTGCTGACCTTGGTGGTGATCCTGTCCATGGGGGCGATCAATCGTCGCCTGAACCGACACCTCGGCAAGGCTCCCAAGCTAAAGATAAGGCCCACACTGATCCGATGAGTTGGCTCCACGACAACCCGCACATTCACTCTGTCCGCGCGGTTGCGTGCGATCTAAACGCCCAAGCCCGGGGCAAACGTGTTCCCCGCCGCTTTGCCCACAAACTTGAGGACGAGGGCACACGGTTCCCGTTTTCTGTCCTCAATCTGGATATTTGGGGCGAAGATATCGAAGACAGCCCGCTGGTGTTTGACACCGGCGACGCGGACGGCATCCTGTTGCCCACCGACCGGGGCTATGTGCCGATGCCGTGGCTCGAAACACCCACCGCTCTGCTGCCGCTGTGGATGTTCCACGACGATGGCCGCCCGTTTGCCGGTGACCCGCGTCACGCACTAAACGCCGTCGTCGCGCGCTACACCGCAAAGGGGCTGACGCCCGTAGTGGCGACCGAGTTAGAATTTTACCTGATCGATGACAGTCGCCGCGTCCTGCGTGTGCCGCCCTCGCCCCGCTCTGGCAAGCGCCGCGCCGGAGCCGAGACCTTGGCAATGCGCCAGCTGGATGCGTTCGATCAGTTTTTTACCGAACTCTACGACGCCTGCGAGGCCATGGACATTCCCGCGGACACCGCCATTTCCGAGGCAGGTCTGGGCCAGTTTGAAATCAACATGATGCATCAGCCTGATGCCCTAAAAGCCGCGGATGACGCATGGCTGTTCAAGTTGTTGGTCCGAGGCCTTGCCCGCAAACACGGATTTGCGGCCAGCTTTATGGCCAAGCCCTATCCCGACTATGCGGGCAACGGCCTGCATACGCACTTTTCCGTGCTTGATCAGGCCGGCAAGAACATCTTTGACGATGGCGGCCTAAAGGGCACAGAAACCCTGCGCCACGCCATTGCGGGCCTACTGGCGGCCACGCCCGCATCAATGCTCATCTTCGCCCCCCATGCCAACAGCTACGACCGCCTTGTGCCCGGCGCCCATGCCCCCACCGGGCTCGCATGGGCCTATGAAAACCGGACGGCGGCCATCCGTGTGCCCTCCGGCCCGCCCGTAGCGCGCCGCATCGAACATCGCATCGCGGGCGGTGACATTAACCCTTATCTGATGCTCGCGGTCGTGTTGGGCGCGGCCCTCGCAGGGATCGAGGACGCCAATGAACCACCCGCACCGATCACCGGCAACGCATACGCGCTAGACCTGCCCCAAACGCCCGAGACTTGGGCCGAGGCCATCGCCCGATTTGAAAGCGATCCTTGGATCAAGCGCCTCCTACCCGAGGGGTTGATCCAGAACCTTCTGCTGACCAAAAAGCAAGAATTGACCGACGTGAGCGAGCTAACCGACGCAGAGCGCATGGACCTCTATCTCGACACGGTTTAACCTTTGCCCATGGACCTCCTTGACGACGACCCCACCGGCGATCCCAACGGATCAAACGCCCCTGAATTCACCGTGTCCGAGCTGTCGGGCGCCGTCAAACGCACCCTAGAGGGTGAGTTTGGGCGCATTCGCGTGCGCGGAGAGGTCGGACGTGTCGTTCGCGCGCGGTCAGGCCACATCTATTACGACGTCAAAGACGATCGCAACACGCTCGCCTGCACCACATGGAAAGGCCAAGCCGCCCGGCTCAGCGTTCAGCCTGAAGAGGGGATGGAGGTCATCGTCACAGGCCGCCTCACCGCTTACGGCGCCCAATCAAAATACAACATGAACGTTGAGGAGTTAGAGGTCGCAGGCGCAGGTGCCCTGATGGCCATGCTCGAAAAGCGTAAGCAACAGCTTACCGCTGAAGGTCTCTTCGCCCCGGAACGGAAGAAACCCCTCCCTTACCTGCCCGAGGTCATCGGCGTCGTCACCTCACCCTCCGGCGCCGTGATCCGCGATATCCTGCACCGCTTGCGCGACCGCTTCCCGCGCCGTGTAATTATCTGGCCAGTGGCCGTACAGGGCAAGCCCTGCGCACCCGAAGTCGCGAACGCAATCCGCGGCTTCAACGCGATGCCTGAGGGCGCGCCGACACCGGACCTGATCATCGTGGCCCGTGGCGGTGGCTCGATCGAGGACCTGTGGGGCTTCAACGAAGAAATCGTCGTGCGCGCCGCCGCCGAAAGCCGCATTCCCCTGATCTCAGCCGTGGGGCACGAAACGGATACCACGCTGATCGACTACGCCGCCGATCAACGCGCCCCCACCCCCACCGCCGCGGCCGAAATGGCCGTACCCGTGCGGCTGGACCTGATGGGCAGGGTCGATCAGCAGGGCGCGCGGATGACACAGACGCTTCGCATGGGCTTGCGCCAACGCACCCAACGCGCCACCGATCTGGCCCGCGCTCTACCACGCCCCGACACGCTTTTATCTCAACCGCGCCAGCGCCTCGACCTCAGCTCAGAGCGCCTGCCAAACGCATTGCGCGCACGCACCAATGCCGGCCGCATGGCACTTTCGCGGCTCGAAGGACGCATGACACCCAACACACTCCGCGCAGCCCTACGCACCCAAGATCAACGCCTCCAAACTGCCACAGCCCGCCTCGCCCCCCGCGCCCAATCACAGGTCGCCGCACTCCGCGCCAAGCTCGATGCACTGGAACGCATGCGCCTATCTTTGGGCTACGAAGAAACACTCAAACGCGGCTACGCCGTCGTCTGGGGCGATGATGCCGTCGTCACCTCGCACAAAGCCCTCAAATCAGCCGAAACTGTGGAAATCGAATTCGCAGACGGGCGTAAACCAGTCACGCCAACCACTCCCAAGAAACCAAAACAAAAAACACCCCCGCCCGATCAAGGCTCCCTCTTCTAAGCAGTCTTTGGTTTCAAAATATCCCGGGGGCGTCCGCAGGACGGGGGCAGAGCCCCATTCAACCGCGCAACCGGTCCATAGCGGCCGCCCACATCATCCCGCCGGTCGCCATCAAGCCTCCAAACATCCGCCCCCCGGGCAATGCAGGCACGGGCAAGTTACCCAGCAGGCCCAAGCGTGTTCGGTCGCCACATATCGCCTCCGCAAGGACCTTGCCCGCAAGCCCTGACAAGGCCAAGCCGTGCCCCGAATACCCGCCCGCCGCAAAAACACCGCCACCCAAATCCGCGACATAGGGCAACCTTGTGGCCGTCACTGCTAGGGTGCCCCCCCACGCGTGATCAAACCGCACATCCGCCAACTCCGGATATACCCGTCCAAGGTTCTGCCGCACTCGTGTGGCAATATTAGATGGATAGCGTTTGCCATAGCTTTCGCCCCCGCCGTAAACCAACCGCCCATCCCGGGTTTGCCAAAAGTAATTCACGACGAACCTATCATCCGCCACCGCAATCGGATCAGTCATGGGGGCTGCATCGCCCAAAGGTTCAGTCACGGCGATAAAGTTATTGATGGGCAGGACCCGCGCCGCCACACGCCCAGTCAGGTGCGGACCCAACCCGTTAGTCGCATGCACCACATTAGCCGCGCGCACCTCACCACCGCCCGTTTGGACA
>Ga0228634_1001477_pt1 | contig 13450 bp, 10 predicted proteins | sample 42DmetaG_FD_190063 | JGI IMG/M metagenome (GOLD analysis project Ga0228634, IMG submission 190063) | Seawater microbial communities from Monterey Bay, California, United States - 42D | ecosystem: Environmental > Aquatic > Marine > Coastal | place: USA: California | collected 2016-09-27 | reverse complement strand
TGGTATTTATTTATCTTTAAACCTCATATTATTAAGGAAAATCATCCAGTGGATAGCTTAGACCCAGAAATACTGACTAAGTTTGTTTTAGACCCTATATTAGGTATTAAAGATTTAAAAACAGATACTAGGATTGAGTTTATTAGCGGTGCAGAATCAATCGATAAAATTAACGAACAGATAAACAAAAAGAAGTTTGATGTCGGGTTTGTTTTATTTCCTGTTTCTATGGATCAAGTAAAGGATGTTGCGGATAACAATATGATTATGCCTCCGAAATCTACATGGGTAGAACCAAAGTTAAGAAGTGGTCTAACAATCTATAACATAAACGAATGATTGAAGAAAATTTACAAAAAGTTCAAAACGAAATTCCTGAAGGTGTAACTCTTGTGGCTGTTTCTAAAACAAAGCCTAATTCTGATATTGAAAAGTTATACAATATAGGTCAGCGAATTTTTGGAGAGAATAAAGTACAAGAATTAGTAGATAAACACGATTTGCTACCAAAAGATATTCAATGGCACTTAATTGGACATTTGCAAACCAATAAGGTCAAGTATATTGCACCTTTTGTTTCTTTAATTCATTCTATTGACAGTTTTAAATTACTTAAAGAAGTAAATAAAGAAGGTAAAAAAAATAATAGGATAATTCCATGTTTATTACAATTTCATATCGCTGAAGAAGATTCTAAATTTGGTTTGTCTATGGATGATGCTAATGAAATACTTTCTTCTAAAGAATTTATAGAAATGAAGAATATATCCATTGAGGGGGTAATGGGAATGGCAACGTTTACTGACGATACAAATCAGGTGAGTAGTGAATTTAGGACTTTAGAAAGTTATTTTAATGTTTTAAAAAGTCATTATTTTAAATTTAATGATGGTTTTAAAGAAATTTCAATGGGGATGAGTGGTGATTATAAATTAGCTATTGAAGAAGGTAGTACAATGGTTAGAGTTGGAAGTTCAATTTTTGGTTCAAGAAAATAAAAATATGAAAAAGAGTATAATATTATCAATAGTAGCGTTTACTTTAATTTTTTCAAAAAATATACTAAATGCTCAAGTAAATAGTTACGAGAGTAATGTCGTGGATCGTTTTGCAGATGTCCAAGTTTTACGTTATGACCTAAATGGCTTTGAAAAATTAAGTCTAAGTCAAAAAAAACTTGTTTATTATTTATCTCAGGCTGGACTTTCTGGTAGAGATATTATATATGATCAAAATAATGCATACAATTTAGAAATTAGATCAGCTTTAGAAGGAGTTGTTTTAAAATATAAAGGTGATAAAACATCTACAGATTGGAATAAGTTAATGACTTATACTAAAAGAGTATGGTTTTCGAATGGAATTCATCACCATTATGGTATGGATAAAATTGAGCCTACTTTTTCTAAAGAATTTTTTAAGTCATTATTAAAAGAGACAAATACAACTTTATCTAATAAAGCATTTGAAGTTATGTTTGATAATTCTCTTTGTGCTAAACGTAAAGTCAAAGATGCAGATAAAGACATGGTTGTTTCTTCTGCTAACAATTTTTATGGTGAAGGAGTGACGCAAAAAATGGCTGAAGAATTTTATTCTTCTAAAACACTTAAAGGAGATGAAACGCCAATTGAAATAGGTTTGAATTCTACATTAGTTTTAAAAGAAGGAAAATTAGTTGAAGAAACATGGAAATCTGGAGGTAAGTATGGAGCTGCAATTGATGAAATTATTTATTGGTTAAAATTAGCAAGTAGTGAAGCGGAAAATGAAACTCAAAAAAATGCGCTTTTAAAATTAATTGAGTATTATCAAACTGGTGATTTAAAAACTTGGGATGAATATGCAATTTTATGGACTTCTTCTACAGAAGGAGATATTGATTGGATTAATGGTTTTATTGAAGTTTATGGAGATGCCTTAGGAAGAAAAGGTTCTTATGAAAGTATTGTTCAAATTACAGATTTTGAAGCTTCTAAGCAGATGAGTGTTTTGGCTCTAAATGCACAATGGTTTGAAGACAACTCTTCAATTTCTTCTGAGCATAAAAAGAAAAATGTAAAAGGAGTTAGTTATAAAGTTGTTCAAGTTGCTAGTGAGTCAGGGGATGCTTCACCATCTACTCCGATTGGTGTAAATCTTCCAAATAATAATTGGATAAGAGAACAACATGGTTCAAAGTCAGTTAGTTTAGGTAATTTAATTGCTGCTTATGGAAAAGCAGGTGGGGATGATATTTTAAATGAATTTGCTAACGATAAAGAAGAAATTGAATTAGCTAAGAAATATGCTGGAAAAGCTAGTAAGATGCATACAGCATTACACGAAGTGATAGGTCATGCTTCAGGTAAAATTAATAAAGGTGTTGGTCAACCTGCTGAAACATTGAAAAACTATGCAAGTACTTTAGAAGAAGCTAGGGCTGATTTAGTTGGGCTTTATTATATTATGGACCCTAAATTAGTCGAGTTAGGTCTTTTACCAAATAATGAAGTAGGTAAAGCTGAGTACGATGGTTATATCAGAAATGGTATGTTAACGCAACTACAAAGACTAGACCTAGGGAAGAATGTGGAAGAAGAACACATGCAGAATAGACAGTTAGTTGCTTCTTGGGTTATTGAAAAAGGGGCTAAGGAAAATGTTATTGAAAAGGTTTTAAGAGATGGTAAAACTTTTTATAATATCAATGACTATGCTAAACTAAGAGTTCTTTTTGGAGACTTGTTAAGAGAAATTCAGCGTATTACTTCTGAAGGAGATTATCTAGCAGGAAAAGGTTTAGTAGAAAATTACGGTGTTAAAGTTAACCAAGATATACATAAAGAAGTATTAAAAAGAGTAGCTCCTTTAAATCTAGCTCCTTATAATGGATTTGTAAACCCAATTTTCCTGATTGAAAAAAATGAGAATAATGAAGTTGTTGATATTAAGATATCAAATGAACAGACTTTCGAAGGTCAAATGCTTTATTATGCAGAAAAATATCATTTTCTAAAATAACTAATTAGTTACTAGAAGCTATATATTAGAAGATAGATAGCTTTTAGTTAATGTTTTATAGACTATAAAAGTAGGCTGAGCTTGTCAAGGCCTACTTTTTTATTTATAGAAAAATGGATTTCGATAACCTCAATTTACTTAAGGACTATAGAACTTAAATTTATGTCAATAGAATAAGTCTAATGTCTAGGTTCTAACATCTATTTAATAATATGTCTTAACTCATTTAAAATAAGTGCAGTTGCTCCCCATATTTTTTTATTTTCTATATGAAAACATGGAATGTTTTTTTGTGTAACACCATTTGGAAATTTTACTTCCATTTTACTAATGTTTGAAGGTTTTAGTAGATCTGATATTGAGAAGGTAATTATCTCGGCAACCTCTCTTTCCTGGGGAATTAATTTCGGTAAAGTTTCATGAAAATAAACAAAGGGTTTTACTAAGAAATTACTTACAGGAATATATACTTCGGTTAACTCTCCCACTAAATTACCTCTATGTATAGGTATACCAACCTCTTCAAAGGATTCTCTTCTTGCTGTATATTCTAAATGTGGGTCAGTTAAATCTTTTTTACCTCCAGGGAAAGCAATTTGTCCACTATGAACACCTTTGTAAATAGGACGTTGAATCAATATAGCTTTCAGGTCATTATTAACAATAGAGAGAATGATCGATACAGCACTTTCTCTAATGTTTTCAGCTTTTTTTATTGCAACACTGGATAATGGCCTATTGATTGGAGCCATTTCTGCATGAGCTTTTTCTCCTGGTAAAGTTTCTTGAAGACCAAGAATTATTTTACTTTTAAGTGCTTTCAACTTTTTTTCATAAAGTTAGTTATTGTTTTTCTTTTATTCGATAAGTGGTGTTTGATAATGCGTTAAATCCTTGTATCTTTGGCGAACAATTTATTTAAAACAACATAGCATGCAACTGTGGAATACATTAAGTAAAGAGGAATTAGAAGTACAATTGAAAGAAAGTGGTTACAAGTTTGTAACGGTATCTTTTTATCAATATGCACATATTGAGAATCCTCGTTTATTCAGAGATCATTTATTTTTAATGTGGTCAAAATTAGGAGTCGTAGGTAGAACTTACGTGGCTAAAGAAGGTATTAATGCTCAAATGGCTATTCCTTCTCAAAATTTCAATCAATTTAGAGATGAATTATATGAGATTGATTTCTTGAATGGAATACGTTTAAATATAGCAGTAGATGATTCGGAAGCAGATTTTCCATTCTTAAAGTTAAAAGTAAAAGTCAGGGAAAAGATTTTGGCAGATGGTTTAAACGATGAAACTTTCGATGTTACTAATAAAGGGATTCATTTAAACGCTGAGGAGTTTAATAATTTAACGGACAAAGAAGACACCATTTTAATTGATTTTAGAAATCATTATGAATCTGAAGTCGGTCATTTTAAAGGTTCTGTATTACCAGATGTTGATACATTTAGAGATTCTTTACCTTTAATAGAAGAGGATTATTTAAAAGGGAATGAGGATAAGAATATCGTTATGTACTGTACAGGTGGAATTCGTTGTGAAAAAGCATCTGCATGGTTCAAACATAGAGGTTTTAAAAATGTACATCAGTTAGAAGGTGGTATAATAAAATATGCCAACGATTGTAAAGAGAAAGGCATCGAAAACAAATTTATAGGTAAAAACTTTGTTTTTGACGAAAGGAGAGGAGAACGTATCACCGAGGATATTATTTCCGTTTGTCATCAGTGTGGAGAACCTGCAGATACTCATACAAACTGTGAAAATACCGCTTGTCATTTACTTTTTATTCAATGCGATTCTTGTAAAACGAAACATGAAAATTGTTGTTCCGATGAATGCATGGAGGTTAATAGGCTTCCAGAAGAGGAGCAAAAAGCTCTAAGAAAAGGAGTAGAGAAAAGTAATATGATCTTCAAAAAAGGAAGATCAGAAAAGCTGACTTACAAAACCAATAGAGAAAAAGTAATACTAAAATAATTATCAAAAACCATGTTCAACTTAGCTATAAATTGGGATGTTAGCCCTGAAATTATTGAAGGTTACAAAACTCCTAATTGGTATGGATTACTTTTTGTTTCAGGACTTATAATTGGATACTTTTTAATGAAGAAAGTTTTCAAAAAAGAGAAAATAAGTGATGAGGTTTTAGATAAGTTAGTAATGTATATGGTTTTAGCTACAATTGTAGGAGCAAGACTTGGGCATGTGTTTTTTTATGGACCTTATTTTGATACAATAACTCCAGAAGGTTTAGTAATTGAAAGAGGATATTTTTCACACCCTTTAGATATTTTTAAAGTTTGGGAAGGTGGACTAGCTAGTCATGGAGGAGCGATTGTTATTGCTTTTGCTTTATGGTATTTTTCTAAAAAAGTTATACAAAAACCAATTATTTGGATACTAGACAGAATAGCTCCTTCAATTGCAATTGCAGCAGCTTTTATTCGACTTGGAAACCTAGCAAACTCAGAAATAGTAGGAGATGAAACAAATGTTGCTTGGGGATTTAAGTTCTTGAGAAACGATTGCTACCCTCCGTTTGACTGCTCTTGGGCTGAAATTCCTACTCGTCATCCTGCTCAACTTTATGAATCAATAAGTTATATCATTATTTTTCTTTTACTAGTGTTTTTATTTTGGAAAAAAGAAGCATGGAAAAAACAAGGTATGATATTCGGATTGTTTTTAATTCTTTTGTTTACAGCAAGATTTTTGGTGGAATTTGTAAAATTAGGACAAACTGAAAGAGATGCTACGATGTTGATAAACACTGGACAAATGTTAAGTATTCCATTTATCTTAGTTGGTTTTTATTTATTCTTCAAAGCTTTAAGTAATAAAGAAGAAATTACTAATAAATAAATTCATGAAGTTTTCTTATGTTTTTTTATTTATTTTTCTTTTTACAAGTTGTAAATCAATAATTAAAAAAGAATTAACAGTCAAAGGGGAAGCTATTAAATATGCTACTAACTTTAAGATTGAAAAAAAAGGGCTTTTTACCTTTTTAAAGATTATCAATCCAGAAACGAAACAAATTGAAATTGAGTATTTTCTAAAAAAGGTAGGGCAACCAAATAGAGAAGATATGGCTACAATCAAAGTTCCAATTAAATCTATTGCTGCACTATCAAGTACACATATCGGAATGCTTAATAAACTTAATTCATTAGATAATATTTTAGTTATTTCAGATACAAATTATATTTCAAATAAATCAATCAAAGGAAAGTGTAGAAGCGGACATATAAAATCCATCGGAGGTGAAGGAATAGAATCCGTTGAAGAGATAATCTATTCTAAAGTTAATGTTGTATGTTATAGTGGTTTTGGAAAGCCGTTTCCTCATCAAGATAAATTAAAAAGATTAGGAATAAATTGCATACCAAACTATGATTGGAGAGAGTACCATCCTTTAGGTAAGGCGGAGTGGATAAAATTATTTGGTGTTCTACTTGGGAAAGAAAAAGAAGCTTTTGAGTATTTTGAACAGGTAGAAAAAGCATATAACAACTTAGTCGAATTAGCAAAAGGTTCTATTAGTTCACCTACTGTTTTTTCAGGAAGTCTATTAGGGGATATTTGGTACGCACCAGCTGGAGAAAGTTTTAATGCTAAACTTTATGAAGACGCTCATTTAAATTATATCTATAAAGATTCTAAAGGAACTGGAAGTTTAAGTAAAAGCTTCGAAGAGGTTTTATTAGAAAATCAAAATACTGAGTATTGGTTAAACCCCAATGCTGTATCTTTTTCCAACTTATTGAACATTCAACCTAAGATGACATACTTTAAAGCGGTTAAAAATAAAAAGGTCTATGATTATTCATCTCAAATGAATTTCTTTTGGGAAAATAGTGCAATTGAACCTCAAAAAGTATTGTCTGATTTGATAACAATTTTTCATCCCGATCTTAAAAGTGTGGATCGTTTATATTTTTACCAACAGCTAAAAGATTGATGCTTTGAAACGAAATAAATTAAAGCTTTACTTTTTCATTTTTTTAATCCCTGTAATGGCTATTTTACATATTACGGAAGGTCAATTTGATTTAGATTTAAATTTGATGAAGAAGGCTTTATTTAGTTTTGATTCAACAGATACTTATCAAGTTATTTTTAGAGACTTTCGTTTACCGAGGTTGTTTATGGGGATTATTGCAGGTTCAGGATTAGCTATATCTGGTCTTTTGATGCAAACTCTTTTTAATAATCCACTAGCAGGCCCTTATATTTTAGGTATTAATTCTGGAGCAAGTTTGTTTGCAGCATTTAGTATCATGACGGGTGTTTCTTTTTTTACTTCTCAGTTTGGAACCATTGCTAGCTCTTTACTTGGAGCATTTATTTTTGGAATTATTATACTTAGTTTTTCTTTATTTGTTCGTTCAAGAATTTCATTATTGTTGATAGGGGTAATGTTAGGTAGCTTCTCTGGTGCTTTAATCACGGTAATCCAATCTATGTCGAATGCTTTTCAATTAAAAAAGTTTACAATATGGACAATGGGGTCTCTTCAACAAGTTAGTTTTAGTGATTTTCCTATGATTATACTTTTTTATTTTATTGCTTTATTTTTATTAGTGTTTACTATAAAGCCTTTAAATACTTTGGTAATAGGAGAGGAGGCAGCAGGTCTTTTAGGAATACCAGTTAAGCTAGTTAGGATTATTTTAATTTTTATCACTGCAATTTTAACAGGACTTATTACGGCATATTGTGGTCCAATAGCCTTTGTCGGTTTAGCTGTTCCAAATCTGGTTAAGTTATTATTTAAAACACAAAATCATTCTACATTGATATTAGGTTCTTTTGTTTTTGGGATTCTTTTTATGTTATTTTCAGATTGGTTGGTTCAGTTTCTTTGGAGTGAGATCCATTTACCTTTGAATGCCATAACTTCCCTGATAGGAGCACCTTTTGTAATTTTATTGATATTAAGAAAGCTAGCATGATACAATTACAAAATATTGATATTGGATTTCATGAAAAATTATTTGAAATTGAAAATCTATCCTTAGAAAAAGGAAGTGTATATGTTCTTATTGGTGCTAATGGAAAAGGTAAAACAACGTTATTAAAGACATTAATTGGTGAGGTGAAACCACTAAAAGGCGATGTTATAATAAATAAAAAGCGTTTAAAAGAAATGTCTAGATTAGATAAATCAAAGTATTTATCTTTTGTTGGATCGAAACAACAAGATGTTGATTTTTTAAAAGTTAATGAATACGTTAGTCTAGGTAGAGTTCCTTATACTAATTTGCTTGGTTCTAAAACATTAAACGATACCGAAAAGGTTAAAGTAGCTCTTGATACATTAGGAATCACTCATTTACAAGACAAGTTTACTAATGAATTAAGTGATGGGGAGAAGCAGTTAGCTGCAATTGCAAAAGCAATAGCTCAAGAAACCGATATTATTATATTAGATGAGCCAACAGCATTTTTAGATTATGCTAATCGTGTTTTAGTCTTAAATCTTTTAAAAGAGATTGCTGTAAGTCTAAATAAGGTGGTGTTATTTTCTTCTCACGATATTGATACGGTCTTAGAGCAAGAAGTAAAACTGTTAATTATTGATAAAGCAAATAAAAAATTAAAGTCTTTTATTCCGAATTTACTTTCTAAGGAAGATGTTATTCGTATGGCATTTTAGATTGATAAAAGTAATTTCATTAAACAAAAAAAACCGTAGTAAATTTACTACGGTTTCCATATTTCTTTATTAGAATAAAGTTACAGCTTACTAGCTTTTTCTCTGTATTCAGTAGATTTTTCAATATTTCCAATATTTCTGAATAATTGAGAAAGTATTGTTAAGACTTGTTTATCCGTTGGTTGTTTAGAAACATATTTTTCTAAAGGGATAATTGCTCTATTAAATATTTCACTAGATTTTGCTTCTAATTCAGCAACTCTAGGGTCGTTATATTTCAACTGATTAGATTCTTCAACGATTTCTTTAGCCCAGTTTACTAAATGAGCACCTAATTGGTAAAGAGCATCTTCGTACTCAGAATCAATAACTAAAGCTTTGTTGATAGCAGCTTCCGCTTTTTCATTTTCTTTTAAGTCTATGTAAATAGCACCAATAGTTAAATGAAGTAATTTGTTTTCAGGATCTTTAGAGATTGCTTCATTTAATAAAGTTTCAGCTCCTGCTGCATCATTTAAAGATAACTTAATGTTTACCGCTTCAAGAAGAACGTCTTTATCTTGAGGGAATTTCTCACGAGCAATTGAAATAACTTTATTAGCTTCTTCCATTTGTTCGTTTCTTCTGTAACAACTAGCAGCAAGTGCATAAGTTACATTACTTCTATATCCAAGTTCAGCTAGTTTTAAATAGTTTGTTGCAGCTTTAGGTAGTTCAGAAACTCTTTCATAGCATAATGCAGCATTAAATAAAGAGTTACTATCTAATATATTAATAACATTTAAAAATTCAGCTTGAAGGTTGAAGTATTTACCAGCAGCTTTGAAGTTCGAAGCATCGTATTCAGCTCTAGAAAATTTTTCAAGATTAGTATGAACATTAAAAACGGATGATTTTATATCATCATCGTATTTATCGCTTGTTTCAAATCCTGTTTTAAAAGCAGACATTGAACCTTCAATTAATTCGTTTTCTTGAGTGATTAATGAAGAATCACTATTGTTCATTCCAAATAAATACAAATTAGAATAAATAGCACCTTTAAGCCATAATGTCTTCGGTCTACTTTTTGTTTCTTCATTTTCAGCAGCTAAGTCAATGAAACCTTTTGCATCGTTAAGAGCTTTTTTTGCTCCTTCAATGTTGTTTTTAGACATAGCCATTGAATAGGTGTTCTTGAAAGCTACAGCTGCTGAAGTTTCATTTTTTTTCTGTGCAATTACATGTCCAGAAAATAAAACGATACCTGATAATATTACGTTTTTTAAAATCTGTTTTTTCATTATTTTATTCGTTTTCGTTATTTGAATCGTTAATTTCAGGATTATCTCCTTCAATTATTGAGCCATCTTCATTTTCTTCACTTTCTTCTTCGTCTTCACTTCTTGGAACCCTTGCTACTGCAGCAATTGCAGCCGTACCTTTTAAGTTAATTAATTTAACTCCTTGAGCAGCACGTCCCATAGTTCTTAGGGTATCAACATGCATCCTAATTGTAACTCCAGACTTTGTAATGATCATCAAATCGTCCTCATCAGTTACACATTTTATAGCTAAAAGTGGACCAGTTTTTTCTGTAATAGAAAGTGTTTTAACCCCTTTACCACCTCTGTTTGTAACACGGTAAACAGGTTCATTATCTTCAGGATCGTTCAAGAAAGTTCGTTTTCCATATCCTTTTTCAGAAACTACTAAAATTGTTGATTGAGTATCCTCTTCTTCAACACAGATCATCCCGATTACAGAATCGTTTTCAGATGTTAACGTTACACCTCTTACTCCAGAAGCATTTCTTCCCATCGGACGAACTTTGGTCTCGTTGAATCTAATTGCTCTACCGTTTGTAGTTGCTAAAACAATCTCTGCAGAACCACTGGTTAATTTAGCCTCTAGTAATTCATCATTTTCACGAATAGAGATTGCATTAATACCATTTGTTCTTGGTCTTGAGTATGCTTCTAAAGATGTCTTTTTAATAACCCCTTCTTTAGTACACATGATGATAAAGTTGTTTTCAACGTATTCTTTATCTGTTAAGTCTTGAACTTTAACGTAAGCTTTAATCTTATCATCTTGTTCAATGTTTAAAAGGTTTTGAATAGCTCTTCCTTTAGACGTTTTACTACCTTCAGGAATTTCGAAAACTCTCATCCAGAAACACCTACCTTTTTCGGTAAAAATTAATAGGTAATTATGATTTGTTGCAACAAATAATTGTTCTAAAAAGTCTTTATCTCTTGTTGTGGAACCTTTTGATCCCATACCACCTCTATTTTGAACTTTAAATTCTGTCAGACTAGTACGTTTAATATATCCCGCATGAGAAATAGTTACAACAACCTCTTCATCAGCGATTAAATCCTCCATACGCATTTCTGTTGCGGAGTATTCAATAATGGATTTTCTTACATCACCATACTTATCTTTGATTACGTTAAGCTCATCAACAATGATTTGCATTCTTCTTTCAACTCTTGCTAAAATATCTTTTAAATCAGCAATTAAAAGCATCAAGTCATTATATTCACCTCTTAACTTGTCTTGTTCTAGACCCGTTAAGTGTCTTAAACGCATTTCAACAATAGCTCTTGATTGAATTTCAGAAAGAGAGAAACGAGACATTAAATTCTCTCTTGCCTCTTCAGGGCTCTTAGAAGCTCTAATTATCTTTATTACTTCATCAATATTGTCTGAAGCAATTATTAAACCTTCTAAAATATGAGCTCTTTCTTCTGCTTTTCTTAATTCAAATATTGTTCTTCTGTTGATTACTTCATGCCTAAAGTCAACAAAGCATTTTATTAATTGTTTTAGATTTAAAAGTTCAGGCTTTCCATCTACTAAACAAATATTGTTAACAGAAAATGATGTTTGTAAAGAAGTGTATTTAAAAAGCTTATTTAAAACAACGTTCGGTATAGCATCGCGTTTTAATTCATAAACGATACGCATACCATTTCTATCAGACTCATCTCTAATATCCGATATGCCCTCAATTTTCTTATCGTTAACTAAGTCAGCTGTTTTCTTTATCATATCAGCCTTGTTGACTTGATATGGGATTTCAGTTACAATGATTTGTTCACGACCATTAACCTCTTCAATATCAGTTTTAGCACGCATTACAATACGTCCTTTCCCTGTTAATAGAGCATTTCTTACACCTTCATAACCATAGATGATACCACCAGTAGGAAAATCAGGTGCTTTAACGTATGTAATTAATTCTTCATCATCAATTTCGGTATTGTTAATGTAGGCAATAGTTCCATCAATAACTTCCGTTAAATTATGAGGAGCCATGTTTGTTGCCATACCAACAGCAATACCACTTGCACCATTCATAAGAAGGTTAGGTATCTTTGAAGGAAGTACAGTTGGTTCTGTTAAACTTTCATCAAAGTTTGGAGCAAAATCAACCGTTTCTTTGTCTAAGTCGTCCAGCATTTCTTCAGCTATCTTTCTCAATCTAGCTTCTGTATAACGCATTGCAGCTGGGCTATCTCCATCTACAGAACCAAAGTTACCCTGACCATCAACTAGAGGGTATCTTAGTGACCATGGTTGTGCCATTCTCACCATAGTGTCATAAACAGATGTATCACCATGAGGGTGGTACTTCCCAAGAACCTCACCAACGATTCTCGCAGATTTTTTATGAGCCCTATTGGATAGAACTCCTAAGTCTTGCATTCCATAAAGAACACGTCTATGAACTGGTTTTAAACCATCACGTGCATCAGGAAGAGCACGAGAAACAATAACCGACATCGCATAATCGATGTATGCCGATTTCATTTCATCTTCAATATTGATTTGAATTATTTTTTCACCATCAGCCATATTGTCACAATTATTTTTTAGCGCACAATTTTTGCACGGAGTTATTCGAAGTAGCGAAAATAAGTATAATAAGCTAAAAAAATAGGTGGTAATTTTAATTTTACTAACAAAAATCTGTGGAAAATTGGTTGTTAGATTGAGTTATTAACATTTTATTAGTTTTATATTTGTATCCTACTGTTTGTTTTGGTTTTAACAGTAATTAAATCTTTTATTATGGAAGCAAAATTTTCTCCAAGAGTTAAAGATGTTATTAGTTTTAGTAGGGAGGAAGCTCTTCGTATCGGTAATGATTTTATCGGTGTGGAGCATCTGTTGCTAGGGATGATTCGTGAAGGTGATGGGAAAGGCATAAGAATATTAAATGAATTTCATTTAGACTTAAAAGAAGTAAGAAAGGATATTGAAAAAAGTCTAACCAAAAGTGAGGTTGTTTCAGTTGAAGCTTTAGCAAATATACCTTTGGTTAAACAAGCTGAAAAAGTTTTAAAAATAACTTATTTAGAAGCTAAGTTGTTCAGAAGTCCTATGATTGGAACTGAACATTTACTGTTGTCTATTCTCAAAGAAGAGGATAGCGTTGCGTGCCGTATTCTTAATAAATATGGTGTGATTTATGACAATGTTAAAGATGAATTAGAAACTATGAAAGACGAAAAAACAGCACCAAGAGCAGAATTTCCTGGAGGTGCAGAAGAGGAAGGTGAATCTTTTGCTACTCAGAAGAAATCAAATGATCCAAAATCAAAAACTCCTGTTTTAGATAATTTTGGTCGTGATCTTACTAAAATGGCTGAATCAGGGAAGTTAGATCCTATAGTAGGTCGTGATAAAGAAATAGAAAGAGTTAGTCAAATATTATCTAGAAGAAAAAAGAATAATCCAATATTGATTGGAGAGCCTGGTGTTGGTAAGAGTGCTGTAGCG
>Ga0228634_1001470_pt1 | contig 13505 bp, 11 predicted proteins | sample 42DmetaG_FD_190063 | JGI IMG/M metagenome (GOLD analysis project Ga0228634, IMG submission 190063) | Seawater microbial communities from Monterey Bay, California, United States - 42D | ecosystem: Environmental > Aquatic > Marine > Coastal | place: USA: California | collected 2016-09-27 | reverse complement strand
CAGCAGGGCCCAAGGCGAAAGGGCGCGGTCCTCAAGCGTGATGTTGCGGTTCGTATCAGATTTGGTGAAATGGCCGGTGCCTGCGTGCGCTTTAGGGTGGGATTTGATGATGATCCGGGTGTGGGGGTGCTCGGTCTGGGCAAAGACCAACATTTCCCGAAAGGTGGCTGCGGAGGCGTTGCCATAGGTGATGGCCGGGTCATCACGGGGCTGGTCGATGACCAACACATAGCCGGGTTTTGGCGGCTCTAGCGCGGGGTCCACGGCGGCGAACTTGGTGATATGCGCGCGGCGCATCCGGTCCATTGCGTTGTTTGCACGGGCCAGTAGGGGGGCATCGTCGAACGGGTGCCGCGCCAGCAGGTTTTCGAGGTCCGTTGGGCGGCGCGCGTCATAGTGGCTGCCGCGATGATCGACGCACAGGCCGATGGGCGGCGTGCCGTGATCCGTGGGATGCAGGCCGCACAAAAAACCATCGTCCACGCGGGTGATCGGCAGGGTGTTGTGGGCGGCTGCGGCCTCCGCCCGATGGGTGTGTGGGCCATGCCCGTAAGCGGCCACCGTGTCGCCGCCCCGTGCGGTCGGGCCAAAGACCAGATCGATCCTGGCCAATTGCAGGATCCGCCGCACCCGGCGGTCGGTCGCAAAGCGGGTGTTATAGAAAAGCGCCCGAAGGGAACCCTCGGACGCGGTGGAAGAAGACATGTCTGGTCGTGGTCCCAAGGGGCGCTTAGCCGCCTTCGACCAGCTGGCTGACCGCGCCGACATTGCCAAGCGACCCTGTGAGCGAGGAGATTGTCTTGCTCCAGGTCACAAACGGGGCCTCGGTCACATAGACGGTATCGCCATCCCGCACGACGAAATCACGGGCGATGAACACGCCGTTCGGCTCCGTCAGGTCGAGCACATAGGCAAAGCGCTGGGTGCCGATCAGATCATCGCGGTCCAACACCTGACGGGCGATGAACTCTGGCTCATTGCGGAAAACGAACACGCCGGTGGGGTCGGCCAGACTGCTGTTTAAACCGCCGACCTGTGCGATGGCCTCAATCGCCGAAAGCGTTTGGCTTTCAAAGGCGAGGCGGCTTTGCGCGCCGGTTGCGCCAAGGGCAGTGAAGGAGCGGCTGTCCTCTTCGACCAGAATGCGGTCATCATTGCGCAGGGCAATGTCGAGGCGCGGTTGTTTATAGAGATCCAGCAGCCAGACTTTTTCCGTCGCATTGCCGCGCACCAGCGTGACTTGTGCAATCTCGGGCACCGCGCTGACGCCGCCCGCGGTGGCCAGCATCGAGGTCAGCATCCGGTTGGAGCGTTCGATTGGATAGACCCCTTGCGCGCCGACGTTGCCCAAAACGCTGACCGTTGCACCATCGCCCGCGAGGCGACGCACGACGACTTGGGGGTCGGGGGTTTGCGCATCCAGCCGTTCGGTGATGATTTCGCGCAGGCGGTTGGGGGAATTGCCCGCCGCCCGGATGCGCCCAGCGTAGGGCACAAAGATAAAGCCCGCGCCGTCTACTTGAACCTCATTGATGACGGAGGCGTTCTGGCCCGCACTTGCGAGCAAGCCGTCCTCAACGTTTTCGTAGATCGTTAGGCCCAGCGTGTCGCCGGGGCGGATCGTGTCCGCGCCAACGGGGGCTGCATTGATCAGTTCCTCCGAAAAGCCCAGTGCGGGCACGATGCCCGTGGCCCGCGTAACGCGGTCATTGACGGATACGATGAACGCATCCCCCTGTTCGAGGACAGAACCTGAAAAAATTTGGCGTTTGCTTGGCCCACCGCGTGGCAACCCGCAGGCCGCCACCAAAGACGCAATCAACACCAGGACGATAATCTTCGCCCCCCGGGGTGCCGTGGTAATCAAAAGAATGGGCTCCTAGCTGCCGAAGTGCCTCAGTTTTATATTTTGGAAAAGCGTACCCCGTGTGGGCGTGTATTTCTAGTTTTTCATGGGGCTTTGCGCGTTGCGTAGACGAAATTTCGCCGAGTGTGGCATTTATTTCACAAGGTTTCGGGATGGGCACGGGCGTTTGGCGGTGGTGCAATGTGCCCGCAGGCTTGTCTTGGCAGGTGGTTAGGGCTACCTCGCGGTGAGCAACAGGAGGCCTTTATGTTCACAGGTATCATCACCGATGTTGGAACGATCCGCACGCTAGAGCGGCGCGGCGATCTGCGGGCGCGGATTGGCACGGCCTACGACCCTGAGGGGATCGACCTTGGGGCCTCGATTGCGTGCGACGGTTGCTGCCTGACGGTTGTGGACCGGGGGCGCGATGATCAAGGCGCGTGGTTTGACGTGGATATTTCGGCGGAAAGTGTCTCCAAGACTGCGATTTCCGATTGGGCCGAGGGGCGCGGCGTGAACCTTGAACGCGCGCTGAAGGTCGGTGACGAACTGGGCGGGCACATTGTGTCGGGCCATGTGGACGGTGTCGCGCATATCACGGGCATGCAGGATGAGGGTGACAGCACCCGCTACACCTTTGAGGTGCCGGAGGCGCTGGCGCGGTTCATCGCGCCCAAGGGGTCTGTTGCGCTTGATGGGACCTCGTTGACCGTGAATGAGGTTGGCCGCACGCATTTCGGGGTGAACTTGATCCCGCACACCAAAACCGTGACCACATGGGGCGCGGCCCAGGTGGGCGACAAGGTTAACCTTGAGATCGACACGCTCGCCCGTTACGTCGCCCGTCTGCAGGACTGGGCGTAGGTTCGCGCGCCCCTTTGGCGGGGGCGTATCTGCTCACTTTTCCCAACAGCCGTCGCGGCACGGCTGGTCACGCGGGCGCGGGCAGGGTATGTGCCTGCGCAACGATATCAGGAGAGACCCATGTCAGATCCATTGCCCTTTGAGGCACCCGGCCCCGTTGAAGCCGCAAATTCCGATGTGATTTCCCCCATTGAGGAGATCATCGAAGACGCGCGCAACGGTCGTATGTTTATCCTTGTGGACCATGAGGACCGTGAAAACGAAGGCGATCTGGTGATCCCTGCGCAGATGGCGACGCCGGATGCGATCAACTTTATGGCGACCCACGGGCGTGGCCTGATCTGTCTGACGCTACCGACCGAGCGGATCGACGCGCTGGGCCTGCCGTTGATGGCCACGCAAAACTCTAGCCGTCATGAGACCGCGTTTACCGTGTCGATTGAGGCGCGTGAGGGCGTGACGACCGGTATCTCTGCCCATGATAGGGCGCGCACAGTGGCTGTGGCGATCGACGCGGGCAAAACTGCGGCGGACATCGCGACGCCGGGCCACGTGTTTCCCTTGCGCGCGCGCGACGGTGGTGTGTTGGTCCGCGCGGGCCACACCGAGGCCGCGACGGATATTTCGCGGTTGGCAGGGCTGAACCCTTCGGGCGTGATCTGTGAGATCATGAAAGAGGACGGGTCTATGGCCCGTTTGCCCGACTTGATTTCCTTCGCGCAGCGCCACGGCCTCAAGATCGGGACGATCAGTGATCTGATCTCGTATCGGCGGCGGCATGACAATCTGGTGAACCAAACGGCGTCCCGTCCGGTCACATCTGCCCATGGGGGCGATTGGCTTTTGCGGATATTTACTGACGAAACTGAGGGCGCAGAGCACGTTGTCTTGACAAAAGGCGACATTTCCACGCCGGAGCCGGTTTTGGTGCGCATGCACGCGCTCAATCCTGTTGAGGACGTTTTGGGCATCGGTGAGAGCGACCTTTCGCGCGCCATGGACGTGATTGCGGACGCGGATCGCGGCGTTGTCGTGCTGTTGCGCGATACGGCGATGAAGCTGGACACTGAGGGCAAAGCCTCGCCGCAGAAATTGCGGCAATACGGGCTCGGCGCGCAGATCCTTGCCGCACTTGGGATCTCGCAGATGATCCTTGTGACCAACTCGGGCGCGCCCAAGGTTGTCGGCCTTGAGGCGTACGGCTTGGCCATCACCGGCACCCACCCCATCCCGCAGGAGTAGATCATGGCCAGCGCTGAGCAGCATTATTCCCCACCCCGTCCAACCTTTGATGCGCCTGTTAAGGTTTTGGTCGTGGTTGCGCCGTATTACAAAGACATCGCTGACAACCTGTTGGCGGGCGCGACTGCGGAGCTAGAAGCCGCAGGCGCAAGTTATGAGGTGGTTGAGGTGCCCGGCGCGCTAGAGGTTCCAACAGCGATTGGTATTGCCCATCGGCAGTCGAATTTCGACGGCTACGTTGGCTTGGGCTGTGTCATCCGGGGTGAGACAACGCACTACGATACGGTCTGCAATGACAGCTCGCGCGGGATCACGATGCTGGGCCTTTCGGGGGCTTGTATCGGCAATGGTATCCTCACCGTTGAGAACCGCAAACAGGCTGAGGTCCGTGCAGATCCTAAGGATCAAAATAAAGGTGGCGGTGCGGCTGCAGCGGCGCTGCATTTGGTTGCGCTGACACGGAAATTCGCTAAACCGCCCTCTGGTGTGGGCTTCAAGCCCGCAGGCACCGTCTTGATGGCGGAAACGACCAAAGGGCCAACAACTGCATGACGACTTCTTCAGATACCCGGGCGCTGAAAAAGCAGATGAAATCTGCCGCGCGCCTTTTTGCCGTTCAGGCGCTATTCCAAATGGAAGCCGCAGGGCAGACCGTGGACAAGGTCCGCGTGGAGTTTGAAGATCACCGGTTTGGGGCCGACTACGACATCGGTGAAATGGCCGATGGCGATTTGGACACGTTCCGTGACCTGTTGGAAGGCGCGGTTGAGCGTCAGGCCAAGATCGACCAAATGACCGACCGGGCGTTGGTGGCCAAGTGGCCGATTGACCGGATTGACCCCACGCTGCGGGCCTTGTTCCGGGCTGCGGGTGCGGAACTGATCGGGGCAAAAACACCGCCCAAGGTCGTGATCGTTGAATTCGTCGACGTTGCACGCGCGTTTTTCCCCGAAGGCAAAGAGCCTAAGTTCGTGAACGCGGTGCTGGATCACATGGCCCGCGAAGCCCGGCCAGAGGCGTTTTCCTAAGCGAACGCCGGTATTTTCGCCCTAAACGGGTTGTTTTGGCGAAAATCACGCACAGTTAACCATTCAAGGGGCGTTTGCGTGTATCATCGCGGTGACGCACCCAAGAACGGAGACTGCGCATGCCACACCATATTCGATTTCTTTTAAAACACGCGGCCATTGGGGCTGTTGCTGGGGTGGCTTTTGTCGGTCTGCTGTTGGCGTTTGATGTCGTGGGTCTGCGGCATCTGGTTTTGAACACCAGCGAAGGGTTTATCGCGCTTGCGGTGATGACGATGTTGTTCGTGATCACCTTTGGTTCGGTTCAGATGGGCCGCGCAATTATGTCCCTTGGTCGAAACGATCGCAGTGGCGGTGGGCGGCCTCAGGCTGAGGCGCTCATCCCGATCCCGGTTGAGACGGCGCCGCGTCAGGCGCATCCTCCGCGTCGGTGATATCCTCACCGGTTTCGTGCCGCAGGAGTGCTGTTTCGAGGTCTTTGTTCAGATCGCGCGCGCGGGCCACGTAGGCGTCATTTTCGGCCAGTGGTAGGTCCGGGTTCCACAGTTTTGCAAGTTCCAGCAGCGCGTGGCGGTCGTGCTTAAAGAACGCTTGTTCGGCTTCATTCGCCTCATATTCCGTGTAGCCCATGTTCTCTAACACGTAACGGCCTGCCCGGAGGGAGCTGTCGAACATCTCTCGGACGATGTCGTCGGCACCCGCGCGGTAGAGCGCATAGGTGTGGACGCGGTCATATGCGCGGGCGACGATGTGCAGATCCGGGCGTTCGCGGCGGGCATATTCCACCAGTTTGATCGCCTCTTTCGGGTCATCCATCGCAACGACCAAAACCTTTGCTTGCTCAAATCCGGCGGCGTGCAACAGCTCTGGGCGCGTGGGGTCCCCAAAGAACCCTTTGACCCCAAAACGGCGCATCAGCTGGATGGTCGATAGGTCATTGTCCAACACCACGGTGCGCACCTGCGCCATTTGCATCATACGGTTCACAACCTGACCAAACCGCCCGATGCCCGCGATGATCACGGGCTGTTTTTCATCAATGTCGTCGTGGGGCGTGGTGGGCGTTGGGTCCACAAGGCTTTTTGAGACGTGTTCATAGACGATGAACAGGACGGGCGTGAGCAGCATGGAAAACGCGATCACCAGCAGGAGGGCTTGGCCCAGTTCTGCGGGGACCGCGTTTTGCTGCACTGAAAATGAGGTGAGCACGAAGCCGAATTCCCCGGCTTGGGCCAGTGATAGGGCGAAGAGTAACCTGTCTTTGCGGGGCAAACGCGCGGCCATTGCCAAGCCGTAAAGGATCAACCCTTTGACCGTGATCAGCCCGAATGTGAGGCCAATGATTGTCACGGGTGCCGACATAAAGACGCCAAAGTTGATGCCCGCACCGACCGTGATGAAGAACAGGCCCAGCAGGAGGCCCTTGAATGGTTCAATATCGGCCTCTAGCTCATGGCGGAATTCGGAGTTCGCGAGGACGACGCCCGCAAGGAACGTACCCAGCGCGGGCGATAGCCCGACCGTTAGCATCAGGGCCGCGACCCCTACGACGAACAAGAGCGAGACCGCCGTGTACATTTCGCGCAACTTGGCCATGTGGATGAACCGAAAGATCGGGCGCGTCAGGTAGTGGCCGCCCAGCACAACAGCGACCACGGCCCCGATTGTGACAAGCGTCACACCCCACGCGGGCAAGCTGTCGATCAGATGCATCACCGGGCCTTCGTCACCGTGGCCGCCGCCGTGATCACCGCTGGCCGCGTTGTGCAAACCGGGCAAGGCGAGCAGAGGAATAAAGGCCAGCATTGGGATGACCGCGATGTCTTGGGCCAGCAAAACCGTAAAGCCGGAGCGGCCCCCGGTTGTCCGCATCAACCCTTTTTCTGTGAACGTTTGCAGGACGATAGCGGTGGATGACAGGGCGAAGATCATCCCGATCGAAAGGGCGACGCTCCATTCCAGGTCAAGGGCCATGGCGGCCGCCGTGACGACCCCCATCGTGATCGATATCTGTAGCCCGCCAAGGCCCGCAAGCCGCGCACGCATCCCCCATAGGGCCCGCGGATCAAGCTCCAGCCCGATGAGGAATAGCATCATCACGACGCCGAATTCCGCGATGTGTTGCAGGTCTTGGGTTTCGGCGCCGACAATGCCTAGAACGGGGCCAATGATGATCCCGGCCAGCAGATAGCCCAGCACGGACCCCAGCCCAAACCGAACGCAAATCGGCACCGCGATCACGGCCGCAAGCAGGTAGATAACGGCGTCCGCAAGTATGCCCTGCATGAAAAATCCTCAGTCGTCCTTGGCCCTTAGGCAGAAAAGAGCGCGGTCACTTTTGAGGTGAGGCGCATTCATATTGAGGCTAGTCCGCTTCGCCCTGCGCCGTCCAGCGCCATGTTGCAGGTGCAGAAAGGTTAATCGGTATAGAGCGTGTCGTAGTGGTCGCGCAGGACGCGGCGTTGGATTTTGCCGGTCGCGGTCATTGGCAGGGCGTCTAGAATGATGACCCGCCGCGGTGCTAGATGCGGGGAAAGTCGGGACTTTACGTGAGCGATGAGGGTGGCCTCGATGTCTTGTGCGTCGGTGGGGCAGGTGATGAACGCCGTTACAGCCTCGGTGCGGGCCGGGTCGGGCAGACCAACCACGGCGGCCATTGTGACGTCTGGGTGTGCGGATAAGCAAGTCTCAATCTCGGACGGGCCGATGCGGTAGCCCGATGAGGTGATCACATCGTCATCGCGCGCGGCAAAGGTCACGTAGCCATCGTCGTCCATGACGCCGAGATCGCCGGTGTATAGCCATCCATCGCGCACCTTTTGGGCGGTTTTTTCGGGCAGGTTCCAGTAGTTCAGGAATTGGCAGGGGGTTGGTGTGCGGACGCAAATCTCACCCACTGTGCCGCTCGGCAGCGCGCCCTCGGGCCCCCGGATTGAAACGTCAAACCCCGGAACTGCCCGCCCCATGGAACCGGGCTTTTGCGGCATCGTTCCCGCGCAGGAAGCGAGCACGAGGTTGCATTCCGTCTGACCGTAGAATTCGTTGATCGCGACACCCAATTCGCGTTTCGACCATTCGAGAAGGTCCGGGCCGAGCGCCTCACCGCCTGAGCCGATGGTGCGGATGTTCAGGCTCGTTGGTCGCGGGGCGGCGCGCATCAGCTTTAGGGCTGTGGGGGGCAGGAACAAGTTGCGAATGCCTTCGTCCGCGATAAGGTCCCACGCGCGCTCGGCGTCGAACTTTGCCATTCGCAACGCGACCAGCGGCACGCCGTGATACAGGCAGGGTAGGGCCATATCCATTAACCCGCCGATCCACGCCCAATCGGCGGGTGTCCAGCCTTTGTCGCCCGCTTGCGGGAACCCCTCGTGATGGCACTCGACGCTGGGCATGTGGCCGATCAAAAATCGGTGCGCGTGCAGCACGCCCTTGGGGGCGCCGGTCGTGCCCGAGGTATAGATCATCACGGCAGGGTCTTCGGCAGAGGTCTGAACAGGGCTGGGAAGGGGTGCGTGTTCAAGAGCGTCATCAAGGGACAGTGCGCCGGGTGCGGGTTCTGTCGTGATGATTGTATGCAATGCGGGCAGGTCCAGGCCCGCTAGTTTTTCAAGCTCGGCGGGATGGGTGATCAGGGCCGCGGCCCCGCTATCGCGCAACCGGTAGGCCAGTGCATCTGGCCCGAATAAAGTGAACAAAGGCAATGAGATACCGCCCAACTTGTGGGTGGCGAAATGCGCGATCAGGGTGGCTGCGCATTGTGGTAGCAAGATGCCAAGCCGATCGCCACGCTTAAACCCGCGGGCGCGAAGAGCCCCGGCGAGCCGATCTGAGGCGTCTTTGAGCGCGCGGTAGCTCCATTCGACGCGGCCCTGTGGCGTGTGTTCGATCAGCGCGATTTGATCGGGGGCAAGGGCGGCCCAGCGGTCGCAACACGCCTCGGCGATGTTGAACATATCGGGCACGTTCCAGACGAATGCCTCGCGCATCGCATCCCACGATTGCAGCGTCTGGATGGTGCGCGGGTTTGCGCGGCTCGCCTCAGTCATTGATGACCCTCGCACGTTTGAGTTGCGCTGCATCCCGTTTCCTCCCCTTTGACGCATGTTAACCTCTTGCAGGCTTTGCAACCTGCACATAGAGTTTCGCAATGAGCAACGTAGCCCCCCTGATCGACCCGTTCCAGCGCCCGATTTCGTATCTGCGCGTCTCTGTCACTGATCGCTGTGATTTCCGGTGTGTGTATTGCATGTCCGAACACATGACGTTCTTACCGAAAAAGGAGCTTTTGACCCTCGAAGAGTTGGACCGCATGTGTTCGACGTTCATCGGACTTGGCGTTGAAAAGCTGCGGATTACCGGTGGTGAGCCGTTGGTGCGCAAGGGGATCATGACGTTTTTCAACCAGATGTCGCGGCATCTGGAGGCGGGGACGCTCAAGGAGTTGACGCTGACAACGAATGGCAGCCAGTTGCAGAAATACGCAGGCGATCTGTATGCGGCGGGGGTGCGGCGCATCAACGTGTCGCTGGACACGCTGGATGATGAGAAATTCGCCAAGGTTACGCGCTGGGGACGCCTGTCTCAGGTGTTGAACGGAATTGATGCCGCGCAAAAGGCGGGCCTTCGGGTCAAGATTAACGCCGTGGCCCTTAAGGGGTTCAACGAGGACGAACTGAACACAATCGTGGATTGGTGTGCAGAGCGGGACATGGACCTGACCTTTATCGAGGTCATGCCGATGGGTGATCTCGGCAACGAGGATCGGTTGGATCAATATTGGTCGCTCAAGGATTTGCGCGGGCGGCTTGCGGAGCGGTTCACGCTTAGCGATCTAGCCGAGCGTTCGGGCGGGCCTGCGCGGTATGTACGGCTGGAGGAAACCCAGCAGAAGATCGGCTTTATCACGCCGCTGACCCACAATTTTTGCGAAAGTTGTAACCGCGTGCGCCTGACCTGCACGGGTGAGTTGTACATGTGCCTCGGGCAAGAGGATATGGCCGATCTGCGCGCCCCGCTACGGGCTGACCCAGACAGCAATGCGCCCCTAGAGGCCGCCATTCGGGCCGCGATTGAACGCAAGCCCAAGGGCCATGATTTCGACTATTCCCGGCAGAAAGCGGACGGGCAAATGACCCGCCACATGAGCCACACGGGCGGCTAGCTTTCCATCGATTTGCGGATACGTGCGACCATCATCCACACAAGGATGACCACGGGCACGACCGCCAAGCCGAACACCCATTCCTTGCTTAGCCCAAAGGGTGAGGCGACGGGATAGAGCATATAGCCCACAAGGTTCAGCGCGTAATAGCTGATCGCGACGACGGACAGGCCCTCAACCGTCTTTTGCAGGCGCAGTTGGAGGGCGGCGCGTTCATCCATGCTTTCGAGCAGTTTTTGGTTCTGCTCAGAGCGTTCGACGTTCACCCGTGTGCCCAGCAGATCACCTGCACGGCGGGCACGTTCAGCCATCGTTTCCATCCGACGTTCGACTGACACACACGTGCGCATTGCGGGGTCAAACCGGCGCATCATGAATTCCGCGAATGTCTGGCGGCCGCCATAGCGTTCTTCGCGTAGGACGGCGATGCGCTGATTGACCAGCGCCTCATAGGCACCGCGCGCGCCAAATCGAAACGCGGACCGGGCGAGCATGGTTTCTAACTCTGACGCGATTTCCAGCAGCCCATCTAGCGTATCCACGGATTGGGCGTCCGGGTTGCGCATGTCCTCAACCAGCTTGGACAGCGTTTGATCCATGTCGCCCAGTTGCGCGCCCAAACGGCGGGCTTTGGGTAGGCACAGCATCGCCATGGATTTATAGGTCTCGATCTCACACAGGCGCTGGATGACCCGGCCAATCCGACGCATCCCGGTGTCGGGGCTGACAAAGGCCGCCATCCGCATGTGCCCGCTGGTATCAATGCGAAAATCGGTTGCTATGACCGCGCTTTCGTCCAGCACGCTGGAGGCCGCGAGGCTTTCGGGCACAAACCACGTATCGAACTGTTTGCTGATGTCGGTTTCCTCATCAGTGCGTTCTTCGACCCGGATCAGGCAGGACGTGATGCGTGCGCCGGGGGCATTTTCCAGCCAATCCTCGGGAAAGACGTTGAAGCCGCTGGCGTCAAAGGCGGGGCCTTCGGGGATGTTGCCGAAAATGGTGTAGGTCACGAACTCTGTGTGGCTTTCCCACTTGAGGTGATAGCGACCGATCTGTCCGAAAAAGTGCGTATCCTCGGGTGCGGGGTGCGACGTGCCGTAGCGATCCAACAGATCCAGCAGGTGCGCGCGATCTGCGGCGCGGTCCCGGTTCGCGGCTTCTCGGGGCTGTTTGATGGCTAGGTACGCTGCCTGACAGGGGGCGCGGAGGGACGGGAACGGCCGCGCGTGCAGTTCATTGGCAAGAGCGTAACGATTGGGGTGGTCTTGGAGCGGAGACATAAAGGAAAAGCTTTCGTGCTGTTGCCTTGGAGGTAGTGCAAAAAAGTGAGGCCGCAAAGGCATTTATGGGAATACATTGGTATGCTGTGGTGCAGCAATTGGAACTTTGTTGCCCACAAGCCACGGCAGAACATGAAAAAGTGTCGCAGTGGAATGGGTGGATTCACCCATGCGTGGGGTGCATGACAAAACGGTATACATATGTATTCAATGCATAACCCGGTCCTAAGGCCTTAAAATGATATGATTTCGCTCATCTCGGTTGCGCTAACGCCTTGTGAGAATCTTGTGGGATTAGGGACATTTCGAGCAAAAACACCGAGTTGACCAAAGTGCCGTAGCGTCCATTTCGCGTCTGGCAAGCCGTTGAACTGGCTGCCTGTGTGGTGTTAAGGCCCGTCTACCAATCCAGAGATGCGTGACGTGCGCGCTTTGTCATGAGGGGACGGAAACGTGAAAATCGGGGCACCGAAAGAGATATTTGAGGGCGAGTCGCGCGTTGCGATCACGCCCGACAGCGCCAAAGCTTTGCAAAAGCTTGGCTATGATGTGGTCATTGAGAGCAAGGCAGGCGAAGCCGCCGGGTTCTCGGATGCGGCTTATACGGCAGCAGACGTAGAGGTGGTGAAAACCGCCGCGGCGCTGTTCAAAGCGGCAGATGTGGTGGCCAAGGTCCGCCCCCCAAGCGACGCAGAAGCCAAGCGCCTGACCAAAGGTCAGACGCTTATTTCGTTCTTCTATCCAGCCGCCAACGAGGCGCTGATGGAACTTGCGAAAAGCAAAGGCGCCAACGTGATTGCGATGGACATGGTTCCGCGGATTTCACGCGCCCAGAAAATGGACGCGCTGTCGTCCATGGCCAACATCGCCGGCTACCGGGCCGTGATCGAGGCAGGCAACAACTTTGGCCGCTTCTTCACCGGTCAGGTGACAGCCGCCGGTAAAGTCCCCCCCGCCAAGGTTTTGGTTGTGGGTGCGGGCGTTGCGGGTCTTGCGGCGATCGGGACATCGACCAGCCTTGGTGCGATCACCTACGCGTTTGACGTGCGCCCCGAAGTGGCTGAGCAGATCGAATCCATGGGGGCGGAGTTCGTCTTCCTTGAGTTCGAAGACAGCGAACTGCCCGATGGTGCCGAGACAGGTGGCTATGCGCCGCCCTCTAGCCCCGAATTCCAAGCCAAGCAGCTTGAGAAGTTCCGTGAGATCGCGCCAGACATGGACATCGTGATCACCACCGCGCTGATCCCGAACCGCGCCGCGCCGATCCTCTGGACCAAAGACATGGTCGAAATGATGAAGCCCGGCTCCGTCATCGTGGACCTTGCGGCTGAAAAGGGCGGCAACTGTGAGCTGACCAAGATGGACGAGCGTGTTGTCACCGACAACGGCGTGATCATCATTGGCTACACCGACTTCCCATCGCGGATGGCGACACAGGCCTCGACGCTGTATGGCAACAACATCCGTCACATGATGACGGACCTGACCCCCGAAAAGGACGGTCAAGTTGTGCACAACATGGAAGACGATGTGATCCGTGGTGCGACCGTCACGTTTGAAGGCGACATCACGTTCCCACCGCCGCCACCAAAAGTGGCCGCAATCGCGGTACAAAAAAAAGAAAAGCCCAAAGAGCTGACCCCAGAGGAGCGTCGCGCCCAAGAAATGGCCGACTTTCAAGCGCAGACCAAACAACAGGTGACCCTGTTGGCGGTTGGTGGGGCCTTGGTTCTGGGTGTCGGTCTGATCGCACCCGCGAGCTTTATGCAGCACTTTATCGTGTTCATTTTGTCTGTGTTCATCGGCTTCCAGGTGATCTGGAACGTCGCACACAGCCTGCACACACCGCTCATGGCGGTGACCAACGCGATCTCGTCGATCGTGATCTTGGGGGCGTTGATTCAGATCGGGTCGAGCAGCGTGCTGATTACAATACTCGCCGCGTTGGGGGTCTTTATGGCCTCGATCAATATCTTCGGCGGCTTCCTCGTGACACGGCGCATGCTCGCCATGTTCCAGAAATCTTAAGGAGACGAGGGAAATGGACTTCGGATTTACGATTGCAGCCTACGCGGTTG
>Ga0228634_1001469_pt1 | contig 13511 bp, 10 predicted proteins | sample 42DmetaG_FD_190063 | JGI IMG/M metagenome (GOLD analysis project Ga0228634, IMG submission 190063) | Seawater microbial communities from Monterey Bay, California, United States - 42D | ecosystem: Environmental > Aquatic > Marine > Coastal | place: USA: California | collected 2016-09-27 | reverse complement strand
GAATGGTTTTCTGCGCCAAACGGATTCGAAAGGGAGAACGGCCATGGCAGGCTCCGTGAACAAAGTCATCATCATCGGAAATCTTGGCCGCGACCCCGAGGTCCGCAGCTTTCCCAATGGCGGTAAGGTGTGCAACCTGCGCATTGCGACCTCTGAAACTTGGAAAGACAAGAACAGCGGTGAGCGTCGTGAGAAGACCGAATGGCATTCTGTCGCGATCTTTTCTGAGCCGCTGATCCGCGTCGCAGAACAATATCTGCGCAAAGGTTCCAAGGTCTACATCGAAGGCCAGCTGGAAACGCGCAAGTGGCAGGACCAAAACGGTCAAGACAAATACAGCACTGAGGTGGCTCTGCGCCCCTACCGCTCTGAGCTAACCATGCTGGATGGTCGCGGCGAAGGCGGCGGTGGTTCCGGCGGCGGCGGTGGCTACGGTGGTGGCAGCGGCGGCGGCTATGGCGGCGGCGGCGGTGGTGACTACGGTGGCGGCTACGGTGGTGGCAGCGGCAACCAAGGTGGTGGCTTTGGCGGCGGCGGTGGTGCCTCGGACATGGATGACGAAATTCCGTTCTAAGCGGGCATGAAGTTCACCCCCTAACCTACTGAGAAAAATACATGTTGGTAAATCCCGATCTCGCCGCCACTCTGTCGCCTCCCGTGATGGAGGCCAGGCGGTGGATCGCGGAAACGACATTCCCACCAGAGCGGCCCTTGCTGAACCTCAGTCAAGCCGCTCCGGTTGACCCGCCCCCCGCACCCTTGCGTGCGGCTATGGCAGACATCATTCAAAACGACAGCAGCGCGCACCTTTACGGCCCCGTACTAGGGTTGCAGCCATTGCGCGAACGCGTGGCACAAACATGGTCCGACGCATACGGCGGTACCGTTTCCCCGGCGAATGTGGCCATTACCTCGGGCTGTAACCAAGCGTTCACGGCCGTGGTTTCGACACTGGCCCAAGCGGGCGACAACGTCATCCTTCCCAGCCCTTGGTACTTTAACCACAAGATGTGGCTCGATATGGCGGGTATCGGCTGCCGCGTCCTCGAAAGTGGCACAGATCTGTTGCCTGATCCGCAGGCCGCCGCCGCCCTCATCACCCCGCGCACACGGGCCATCGTCTTGGTCAGTCCGAACAATCCGGCGGGCGTCGAATACCCCGCTGAGTTGATGCAGGCGTTCTTTGAGCTGGCCCGGTCCCATGGGCTGGCCCTGATCGTCGATGAAACCTATCGCGATTTCGACAGCCGAACCGGCGCGCCCCATAATCTGTTTCAAGACCACGACTGGGACGACACCCTGATCCAGCTCTATAGCTTTTCCAAAGCATACCGCCTGACCGGGCATCGCGTTGGGGCCATCGTCGCTGCAACCGACCGGATGGCACAGGTCGAGAAGTGGTTGGATACCGTCACGATCTGTCCCAATCAGTTGGGTCAACGCGCGGCCCTTTGGGGGATGGAGAACCTCGGTGAGTGGCTTGCAGGCGAACGCACCGAAATCCTAGCGCGCCGCGCTGCGATGGAGACAGGGTTCAAGACCCTACCGGATTGGGGCCTGCTTGGGTGTGGAGCCTATTTCGCCTACGTGGCCCACCCATTCGACGAACCATCCGATGCGGTGGCCAAGTCACTAGTACAGGACGCTGCCGTCTTGATGCTGCCGGGGACAATGTTTGGCCCCACCCGCGATATGGGCGGCTCTGGCCGGGCAGAAAACACTCTGCGCATCGCCTTTGCCAACGCAGACGCGGCCGGAATAGCCACGCTATTTGAACGGCTGTCCGCCCTAACGCACTAAAGCCGCCCGCGCCCGCTTGCCCTGCCCTGCGCGGCTGCGTAAACAACATTAACCAAAGCCTTTCCAACGGAGATCCCGATGACAAAATCCACCACAAAAAAGGTGTCGAATATTGCCATGTGGGGTGTCCTCGCGCTCCTGATGTTTGCGCTTGCTGGCTTTGGCGTCACAGGCTTTGGCGGCTCCGTCCGGGTTGTGGCCGAAGTCGGTGACCAAGAGGTTACGACCAATGCCTATGCCCGTGCGATCCGCCAAGAGCAGCGCAACCTGCAACAACAGACAGGTCAGGCTTTGTCGCTGTCAGACATGCAAAGCTTTGGGATTGATCGCGGCGTTCTGGCCCGGCTGATCGCCTCTGCGGCCCTTGATAACGAAACAGCGCGCTTAGGTATTTCGGTCGGTGACGCGGAGGTCGCACGCCAAATCGCCTCGATCCCAGCTTTTCAGGGCGTTGACGGCACGTTTGACCGTGACGGTTATACCTTTGCCCTCCGCTCCGCAGGATTAAACGAACGGGAATTTGAGCGCCAAGTCCGCTCCGAGACTGCGCGTGACATCCTACAAGGCGCGGTCTTGGGGGGCATCAGCCCATCCTCGACCTTCGCCGAACTGATCGCCAATTGGGAATTTGAGACACGCGACATCACGCTGGTCACAGTCACAATGGCTGATCTGGATGCGGGTCCGCTGGCTCCTTCGGACGATGAGCTGCAATCCCACTACGATGACAACGCCGCCACTTTCACGGCCCCCGAAGCGCGCCGCATCAAGGTTGCTTGGGCCACGCCTGAGCAATTGCTCAGCACGATCGACGTGCCCCAAGCAACTCTGCAAGAACTGTACGAGCAACGCAGCGATGAATTTAGCCAGCCTCCTCGCGTCTTGGCCGAGCGCCTTGGCTTTGCCGACCGCGCCGCGGCCGATGCGGCCTTGGCCGAAATAACCGCTGGCACAACGACCTTCGACGCGCTTGTGACCGACCGTGGCTTGACGCTAGACGATGTGGATCAGGGTGAGTTGGCGGCATCCGATGTGTCCGACGCCATTGCAGAAGCTTTGTTCGCCTCGGATGAGCCCGGCCTCGTTGGTCCCGTTGACACTGACCTCGGCCCCGCGATCTATCGCGTGAACGCCGTATTGTCCGCCACAGAAGTTCCACTTGAAGACGTAGCTGACGTGCTGCGGGCTGAATATGCCCGCGACCAAGCCCGCCGCGTTCTGTCGGATGCCATCCCCGAGATCGACGATCTGCTCGCGGCTGGAGCCACCCTTGATGAGTTGGCAGCCGAGACAGACCTGAACGTTGAAACCATCGAATGGCGCCAAGGCGACAGCGATGGGATCGCGGGCTACGATGCCTTCCAACTTGCGGCGGCTGCCGTCCAAGACGGGGATTTCCCGGAGGTATTGGAACTGTCTGACGGCGGTGTCTTTGCGATTGAACTGCTAGAGGTCATCCCACCTGCTCTGCCCCCATTGTCCGATATTGAGGCTGACGTAACCGCCAGCTGGGTCGCCGCCTCAAACGCCGCGCGTGTGTTAGAGAAGGCAACGGCATTGGCCGACAGTGAAGCAACATTGGAAGACCAAAGCCTAGAGACGGAGACCATCGCAGGCCTCGCCCGTGACGGAGTGCTAGAGGGTGCGCCTCGCGCCTTGGCAACCCAAGTCTTTGCCCTCGACGAGGGAGAGGTCGCGGCGATTGCGGGTCCCGACGCCACAGCATTTGTCGTCCGGGTGGACCGCATTGTATCGGCAGACCGCAGCGCGCCAGAGGTTGTCCAAACTGTCGACGCGCTTGAGCAAGCGATCCTGCGAGGCCGCGCCCAAGACGTGTTCGAAGCCTACGGCCAAGCGGTACAAGCCGACGCAGGCCTGACCGTGAACCAACAAGCGATCAATGCCGCCAACGCATCGATCGGCCAAGGGGGCCTGTAAGCCATGGCGCTTTTGCCCGACTACGACGCCTTCGCCGCCGGCTGGGAGGCTGGCGAGAACCAAGTCGTCTATGCCCGGATCGCGGCTGATTTGGATACGCCGGTGTCCCTCATGCTCAAGCTCGCGGACGCGGAGCCTATGTCATTTGTGCTTGAGTCCGTGACAGGCGGTGAGGTGCGTGGCCGGTATTCGATCATCGGTATGAAGCCTGATCTTGTGTGGGAATGCAGGGGCGAGAGTTCGCGCCTAAACCGCTCTGCGCGCTACGACACCGATGCGTTTGAGCCTTGTGCCGACGCACCCCTCACGGCTTTACGCGCCATCCTCGCTGAAAGCCGCATTGACCTGCCCGATGATCTGCCTGCCTCTGCGGCGGGGCTTTTTGGGTTTCTTGGGTACGACATGATCCGGCTGGTGGAACACCTACCCAATGTGAACCCAGACCCCCTCGGCCTGCCCGATGCGTTGATGCTGCGCCCATCGGTTGTCGCCGTTTTGGATGGTGTAAAGGGTGAGGTTATTCTGGTCGCCCCGGCGTGGGTCGGCTCTGGGCTGAACGCCCGGGCGGCATATGCCCAGGCAGCGGAACGCGTGGCCGATGCCCTGCGCGCGTTGGAACGCAACCCGTCAGCCCCACGCGGTGAGGCAGAGGCGGCCGACCTGCCCGCTCCTGTGTCCAACTTCACCAAGCCCGACTATCTAGCGGCCGTGGGCAAGGCCAAGGATTACATCCGCGCAGGCGATATCTTTCAGGTTGTCCCGTCCCAACGCTGGACCCAAGACTTTCCACTGCCGCCCTTCTCGCTTTACCGCGCGCTACGCCGTACGAACCCATCGCCGTTTATGTTCTACTTCAACATGGGCAGCTTTCAGGTGGTTGGGGCCTCGCCCGAAATTCTTGTGCGGGTCTTTGGCCAAGAGGTCACGATCCGACCCATTGCAGGCACCCGCCCCCGGGGTGCCACCCCAGAAGAAGACAAGGCACTTGAGGCTGATCTATTGGCTGATGCCAAGGAACTGGCAGAGCATCTGATGCTGCTCGATCTGGGTCGCAACGACACGGGCCGTGTGTCCAAAATCGGCACGGTGCGCCCGACCGAGCAATTCATCATCGAACGCTACAGCCACGTCATGCACATCGTCTCGAATGTTGTGGGTGAGCTGTCGGATGACCACGATGCACTGTCTGCCCTTCTGGCAGGTCTGCCTGCGGGTACAGTCTCTGGCGCGCCAAAGGTGCGTGCGATGGAAATCATCGATGAGTTAGAGCCCGAAAAGCGCGGTGTCTATGGCGGGGGCTGCGGTTACTTTGCCTCAAACGGTGATATGGATATGTGCATTGCACTGCGCACGGCCGTGATCAAAGACGGCAAGCTGTACATCCAAGCCGGTGGTGGCGTGGTCTATGACAGCGACCCGGAGGCCGAGTTCCAAGAAACGGTCAACAAGTCTAAGGCGATCCGGGCCGCAGCGACTGAAGCCGCACGGTTTGCCGGACGCGGGAACGTCTAGGCCTATTCCTCTGGTGGTAGGATTTCGAGCGTTACAGCCGCATACCAATCCGCAACTTCACGGATTTCTGTGTCCGAAAGCGCTGCGGCAACATCTGACATGATTTCATGCTGGCGATTGCCGCGCTTGAATGCCTTTAGCTGCGTGTCGATGTAAATGTTCGTCTCACCCGTGAGGTTCGGCGCGTCCAAAAGCACCGAAATCCCATCCGCCCCGTGACACGACACACAGTTCTGCGGGGCATCCTCCGCATTCACCCCCTCCGGCAGTGTGGCGCGTACTTGGTGCGCGCCGTACCACGCCGAGACATCAGCGATCTGTTGCACAGACAGTCCTGCCGTAACGATGCTCATCATCTCATGCTCACGCTGCCCGGTTTTGAACGCAATCATTTGCGCCTCTAGGTAGGCTGTCGGCTCTCCCCCGATATGGGGCGCAATCGGGATCTGCGCGTAGCCGTCCAGACCATGACACGTCCGGCACATATTGGCGACCTTACGCCCGTTTTCGGCATCACCCGCATTGGCAACAAGAGGAAGGCCCCCGGCGAGCATAAGCCCGCCGAGACCCAAAATTAACGCCTGCTTCATTGAGCCATTCCAACGTAGGCAATCCGCCAGATCGCACCTGCGAAATCGTCAGACACCAACATTGACCCATCGGGCAGAAACTCAATGTCCATCGGACGACCACGGTATTCGCCGGTGTCCTCATTCAACCAACCATCAGCAAAGACCTGGGCACCGGCCGCATTTCCGTCTTCATCAAGGGCGGTAAACATCACGCGCGCGCCCACAGGCTCTGTCCGGTTCCATGACCCGTGCTGTGCCCAAAAGATCCCACCGTGATAAGCTTGGGGGAAGCTGTCATCATGGTAAAACCGCATCCCTAAGTCGGCAGCATGGGCCGTAAGTTCAAGCTGTGGCTCCACAAAGCTGACGCCTTCGGGGCGTGGCACATCCTTATAGAGCGGGATTTCCACGCGGCTGTTGGTCCAAGGAAAACCAAAATGCTGTCCGGCGGCGGTTTGACGGTTCAACTCACCGGGTGGAATGTCATCGCCCATCCCGTCAACCTGATTGTCCGTCCACCACAGTTCACCCGTTGCGGGGTTAAAATCCTGCCCCACTGAGTTGCGAACCCCGCGTGTGTAAACCTCACGGCCCGAACCGTCGGTGTTCATTCGGATGATCCCACCAATCCCCCATTCATCATACATCTCTAATTTATCAATGGGTTGCACATTATGCGGCTGCCCGAGTGAGATATAGAGTTTGCCGTCCGGCCCGATGTCACAAACGCGCGCAGTATGGTTGAAGCTTTCTTCTTCGGCAGGAACTAGGCCGCCTTGGGGGACCACTACACCAACGGCGGGATCCGGACCTTCAAAGAAAAACTCAGCGGCGGGGAAGACCAACACCCGGTTCCGCTCTGCGATATAAAGGAAACCATCGGGTGAGAAACAGGGACCATTGGGGATGTCAAAGGTGACTGAGGGGGCGAAATCTTTCACCTCATCGGCGACCCGGTCACGATCTCGGTCGATGATCGACCACATCTTGTCCTTGCGCGTGCCTGCAAACAACACGGTGCCTTGGGGCGCCATCGCCATAGATCGTGCATCCGGCACAACCGCATAGAGGCTGACCTCAAAGCCGTCAGGCACGCTGATGTGATCCACAATCGCCCTAAGCGCATCAGCCCGAGCGCCCGTTTGTTCTACGTATGTAAAGGTGGCGTCCGTCTTTTGCATGTTAGACAGGCGGTCCATGTTATCTTGTGCGGCCAGAGGCATAGATAAAAAGGACGTGCAGAGCAGAGCTGCAAAGCTGCGTTTGATCATTTTTTCCTCCCAGAAAACGTTTTGATTAATTTTGATTTTAAAAGGCAGCGGGCAAAATTTGCTTTACCTAACGTAAGGTTTGTCTGGGTCGGAAATTAAGTCAATCCTAAAGGTTAATGCTCACGTTTGCGGAGGATTGTTGCAGATGCCGGGGTGACCGAACCTCTCACGGTGTCCCTAGGCAAAGAAAAAGGGGGCTCTCGCCCCCCAGTTTTGCCATTCGCACCAAATCGTTGACCGCTCGCACTGGCTCGCCTGTGCGCGAAGGCATAACTGAAAGGGCCGGAGCAATCTGCCCCGGCCCAAGTCTTGTTTAGCTACAACCGGACGTCCCGCCGCAGGTGTTGCACTTCATGCAAGTGCCGTTGCGCACCAGCGTGTAGTTGCCACACTCACCGCATGCCTCGCCTTCGTAGCCCTGCATCTTGGCCTTGGTGCGAGCATCCATGGATACCGAACCAGAAGCCACAGCGGTTGTCGTCGTCACGGATACCGTTTCGGGCACCAATGTGCTGAGCGTACCAACCGGATCGGCCGCACTGCGCGATAGGACTTCTGCGCCGCCTTGCAGCACGACCAGATCGTTGGGCAGACGCTTGCGCAGATAACCGGTGGAAGACACCTGCTTGAGCATTTCCAGCGATTTGTTCGCGGCTGTCTCGGACGGTGTGGAAACGTTTGCCACACCCTCTTGCTCACCACGACCCAGATCGTCGAACGCGTGGCCCTCAGGTTTTACGTGCGCCAGATCGGTCCGATCCAGATAGCTGACCGCCAATTCGCGGAAGATATAGTCAAGGATCGACGTAGCATTCTTGATGCTGTCGTTGCCTTGGACCATGCCAGCGGGCTCAAATTTGGTGAATGTGAAGGCGTCAACGAACTCCTCCAGCGGCACACCGTATTGCAGACCCACGGACACCGCGATGGCGAAATTGTTCATCATCGCCCGGAAGCCTGCGCCCTCTTTGTGCATATCGATGAAGATCTCACCGAGGTTGCCGTCCGAGTATTCGCCCGTCCGTAGGTACACTTTGTGTCCGCCAACAACGGCCTTTTGGGTGTAGCCCTTACGACGCTCAGGCATCTTTTCGCGGTGGCTGCGGACAACCTCTTTGACGATGACCTTTTCCACGATTTTCTCGGCGATAACTTGCGCCTTTTGCATCGTGGTGCCGCTTTCGAGCGTTTCGGCGGCTTCGTCGTCGTCTTCGACCAATGCAGCGGCCAAAGGCTGGGACAGCTTGGACCCATCGCGGTAGAGCGCGTTTGCCTTGATGCCGAGCGACCAAGACAGCTCATAAGCTTTTTGGCAGTCGGTGATCGAGGCATCGTTGGGCATGTTAATCGTCTTGGAGATCGCGCCCGAGATGAACGATTGCGCGGCGGCCATCATGTAGATGTGGCTATCGACGGACAGGTAACGTTTGCCCTTCTTGCCGCATGGGTTGGCACAATCAAACACGCTCAGGTGCTCATCCTTGAGGCCCGGTGCGCCTTCCAGCGTCATGGTCCCGCAGACGTGGTCATTCGCCAGATCAATGTCGGTCTTGGCAAAACCAAGGTGACGCAGCAGGTCGAACGTTGGATCGTTCAGTTTTGCAGCCGGAATGCCCAGTGTTTTGGTGCAGAAATCCTCACCCAGCGTCCATTGGTTGAACACAAAGCGGATGTCGAACGCGGATGGCAGAGCGGCTTCGATCTTGTCGATCTCTGCTTGACCGAACCCATGCCCTACAAGGCTAGAGTGGTTGATACCGGGTGCGTTGCCGAGTGTCCCGTGACCCACCGCGTAGGAAATGATCTCACCGATTTGCGCCTGACCGTAGCCCAGTTTTTCGAGAGCTGCGGGCACCGATTGGTTGATGATCTTGAAGTAACCACCACCGGCGAGCTTCTTGAACTTGACCAATGCGAAGTCGGGCTCAATCCCTGTCGTATCACAATCCATGACCAGACCAATGGTGCCGGTGGGCGCGATCACAGTGGATTGCGCGTTACGGAAACCATGTGCCTCACCCAGTTCAACGGCTTGATCCCAGGTGGTTTTCGCCAAGGCCGACAGATCAGCGTCGGGGCAGTTGGCATGGTCCAGTGGAACGGGTTTGATATCGAGCTCTTCGTAACCATCGGCGTTGCCGTAGGCTGCGTTGCGGTGGTTCCGCATGACACGGGCCATGTGCTTGGCGTTTTTCGCGTAGCCGGGGAATGGACCCAGCTCACCGGCGATTTCAGCCGACGTCGCATAAGACACACCGGTCATCACAGCGCTGAGCGCGCCGCACAACGCCCGGCCCTCATCACTGTCGTAGCTGTGCCCCATGTTCATCAGCAGACCGCCGATGTTGGCATAGCCCAAACCCAGCGTGCGGAAGTCATAGGAACGCTGCGCGATTTCCTTGGATGGGAACTGCGCCATCATGACCGAAATCTCGAGCGTTACAGTCCAAAGACGTGCAGCATGCATATACGTTTGGGCGTCGAATTTGCCGTCGTGGAAGAACGTCAGCAGGTTCATCGACGCAAGGTTGCAAGCCGTGTCGTCCAAGAACATGTACTCGGAACAGGGGTTCGAGCCGCGGATTGGGCCGTCTTCGGGGCATGTGTGCCACGCGTTGACCGTGTCGTGGTATTGGATGCCCGGATCAGCACAGGCCCAAGCGGCGTGGCCGATGGTTTCCCAAAGGTCGCGCGCTTTGATTGTCTTGGCGACTTTGCCGTTGGTACGGTTGATCAGGTCCCAATCCGCATCGGCTTCAACAGCCTTGAGGAACGCATCGGTCACACGAACCGAGTTGTTGGAGTTCTGGCCAGAGACCGAGTTGTAGGCTTCGGAGTCCCAATCTGTGTCATAGGTCGGGAATTCGATGCTGTCGTAGCCCTGCTTTGCATAATCCAGCACGCGCTTGACGTATGTTTCTGGAATTGCGCATTTTTTCGCATCGCGGATCGCGGACTTGAGGCCAGCGTTTTTGGCTGGATCGACGGCATCTTCCAGTGCCCCGTCCCATGCTTTGATCGCCGCGAAAATTTTGTTCAGCTCGCGCTCATGCATCTTGGAACCGGCGACGATGGAGGCAACTTTCTGCTCCTCCAGCACCTTCCAGTTGATGTACTCTTCTACATCAGGGTGGTCGGCATCAACGATCACCATCTTAGCCGCGCGACGTGTGGTGCCGCCGGATTTGATGGCACCGGCTGCACGGTCACCAATTTTCAAAAAGCCCATCAGGCCGGAGGATTTACCACCACCCGACAGCGCTTCGCCTGCACCGCGAAGCGACGAAAAGTTTGTACCCGTGCCGGAGCCATACTTGAACAAACGCGCTTCACGAACCCACAGGTCCATAATCCCGCCCTCGTTCACCAAGTCATCTGAGACGGATTGGATGAAGCAGGCGTGGGGCTGCGGATGTTCGTACGACGACGTCGATTTGGTCAGTTTGCCGGTCTTGTAATCCACGTAGTGGTGGCCTTGCGCCGGACCATCGATGCCATAGGCCCAGTGCAGGCCAGTGTTGAACCACTGTGGTGAGTTTGGTGCAGCCATCTGTTTGGCCAGCATCAAGCGCATTTCGTCGAAGTAGGCACGCGCATCAGCTTCGGTTGTAAAGTAGCCGCCTTTCCAACCCCAATAGGCCCATGCACCGGCCAGACGATTAAACACCTGCTTCGAAGAGGTCTCGCCGCCGAAACGATCCTCTTCGGGCAATTTGGCCAGCGCGTCCTCATCAGGAACCGAGCGCCACAAGAACTCGGGCACGCCCTTTTCTTTAACAGCCTTGAGGCAAGCAGCCACACCGGCTTTGCGGAAGTATTTCTGAGCGATCACATCGCTGGCAACCTGGCTCCAGCTTTCCGGCACTTCGACTGCGTCCAATTTGAACACGGTTGTCCCGTCAGGGTTACGGATTTCGGATGTCGTCGTTGTGAAGGCCAAGTTCGCATACGCGTCTTGACCATCCTGCGTGAGTTTCCGCTCAATTTTCATATCTGCCTCCGGCGCATTAAATAATTGGCAGCGCGTGCTGCCGCGTTGAAACGCACGTCTTCGATGGCGCGCGGTGCCGCGCCGAGCCCATAACGGGGATGAAGATGATTGCTCCGCTGCGGCACCATATGTAGTGCAATCCTGCGCCGCCCACACAACTTGCCGTAGTCGGACCTATTGGGTCAATTGAAAAATCAAACAATCCACAGCAAAAATATCCTTGACGAATGAGGGGGTGCGCCCATGTTTTCTCCCCCTTCGATTCAAGCCTCTAAGCACATCAACTGCCAAAAAAAACAAAAGCGTTAAACACCGGGGGCTTAGCGCCTTTACCTCAAGCAAAGTCTCAAGAAGACACAAGTTAACGACAAAAAATGGTCATTAACCCAGTGTTAAGTGAGGTTAATATCCATGAGCTGTCTTGCTTAGAAATTGTGCAACCGAAGTTGCGGTGGTCGGGGCGGCGAGATTCGAACTCACGACCCCCTGTACCCAAAACAGGTGCGCTACCAGACTGCGCCACGCCCCGACACACCGCCGCTCTAATGGGTTTCGTCGGGCTTGAAAAGACCCAACTTCACCTTCTTGTGCGGTTAATTATCTGAGCAGGGCCAAACCGCTATATCTTGGGGCAATCCAGGGTGTCGCAGCACGTCTCCAACAGCCAAATTAAGCGCTTTCGCCATTCCGCCATTGATTTCCAGCACCGCGAGGCCCGGCTCAGGCGCGCGAATGGGGGTCTCATCGTGGGGGATCGCGTTTGCGTGAATGTGCCGAATCTCTCCGGCGGCATTGAGAAAAATCATATCCAGCGGGATGAGCGTGTTGCGCATCCAAAACGCCAGCGGCTGAGTAGATTCGTAAATGAAGAGCATCCCCTCAAAGCGCGGCATACTCTCAACATGCATTAGACCCTGCGCACGTTCTTGGGGGCTGTCCGCCAAGTTGACGGCAAATGAGACTTGTCCAAACGTCCCGCGCAGATCGACACGGTCCGCAGAACAGTCAGCAATGGCAGGGTTCGCCGCACCGAAGGTCGCGAGCAGCCCGGCCGTTAGGACGGTGTTTCGTAATATTCCCAACGCCGCACCTCTGCCGCCAATAGCCCCCGTTCGCCCATGATTGTGCGTAGGCAAATCGCCTCGCCGGGCTGGAGATCCGCTAGGCCGAACCGGCGTAAAACCTCAGCGTGGACAAAAATATCGTCAGTAGAGCCAAAGGCGTTCGCAAAGCCGAAGCCCTTGGCCTTGTCGAACCACTTGACCCGCGCCGGTAGAAACGGCGTGCCATCTGGTACTGGCTGCATGAACTCAGGCATTTCTTCCTGCGTGTCCAAATCAAGAAAGGGTGGCACGATGGCAAACACTTCAACGGCTTGAAACCCGCGTGATGTGCGTTGCACGTCAAAGGTAACGCTCGCCCCATCAGGCACAGAGCTTTGGCCAAAGTTGCGCAACACATTCATGTGCAGCAACACGTCCCCGTCGACCTGCGCACAGTTGGCAAAGCCAAAACCGCGCGTCACATCGAACCACTTAATTGTACCCTCGCAACGAATAAGGTCTTCGTCGGAAATATTTTCTACTGCAACGCGGTCCACTTTATGCCCTGTCCCCAATTTTTTCCTCACCTTGTGCGATTATGTGATCAATCGCAAGTCTGGGTCGCATTGATACTCAGAACGATACAATGCAGCAAGCATTCGGTCGTCGCGGACCTAAGGATTTAGACGCTGTGTAGACCAAGCCGCAGGATCGTGTTCACGCGTCCGTGCCGCAGCTTCTGACCGGGTCCAGCGAAACCGATCATGCAACCTGTAAGCCCCATCCGCCCACAGTTCGATCTCAACCGGCATAATCCGGAACCCGCCCCAGAATGGTGGCCGCGTGGGGGCAGTACCATGCTGCGTCGTCACCTTGGCCACCTCCGCCATCAACGTTCCGCGCGACTTGAGCGGCTGGCTCTGCGCCGATGCCCACGCGCCAAGTCGCGATTTCAGAGAACGGCTTGCATAATAGGCATCCGCCTGAGGCCCCTCCTCCCGCTCAACCACGCCGCGCACGCGGATCTGCCGATGCAAGGATTTCCAATGACACACAAACGCAGCCTTCCCAGCTTGCGTGATCTCTTGGCCCTTTACGGATGTGTAATTTGTGTAAAAGACAAACGCGTTGTCCTCGATCTCTTTTAGCAAAACCATGCGCACGTTAGGCATGCCATCCGCATCCACCGTGGATAAGGCAATCGCGTTGGGATCGTTCAGTTCAGACGCCTCAGCCTCTGCCATCCAACGACGCGCAATCTGAAACGGATCGTCTCCTGCAAAGATATCTTGGCTCTGTGTATCGTTGCTGCCCATTGTGACCTTTTCCCCATTGTCGGCTTGGAACTTGATGCGCCCGACGGTTTCGCCTAAAGCACATCAAC
>Ga0228634_1001463_pt1 | contig 13530 bp, 13 predicted proteins | sample 42DmetaG_FD_190063 | JGI IMG/M metagenome (GOLD analysis project Ga0228634, IMG submission 190063) | Seawater microbial communities from Monterey Bay, California, United States - 42D | ecosystem: Environmental > Aquatic > Marine > Coastal | place: USA: California | collected 2016-09-27 | reverse complement strand
CATGGATGCTGTGGCATTATCGAATAGAACGCTTGATGGTTCGTTTCAAGGTCGTAGAGGTAATTCCAGTACTAAAGATTGGTATGTGTATGCAGGAGGTATGCTCACTTTTAGACTCGGAAAGGGGAATAATTGTCCTGTCATTCGTTAAGTCTTTTATTCCGCTTACATCGTTCACTGCAATATTTTACTTGTTCCCAACATCTTTCCCATTTCTTTCTCCAAGTAAAAGACTTTTTACAAATTACGCAGACTTTTGTGGGTCTATTTTCTTTCTTTAATGCTCTCACAGAACTTAAACATTTTCAAGGATTTAATTGTTTCATAGCCATGAAAACATACGAAGTCGATAGAGTAATTGAGATGGCTTGGGAAGATCGTACACCCTTCGATGCCATAGCTTTTCAATTTGGCTTATCAGAAAAAGAGGTTATTGTGCTCATGCGAACACATCTGAAACCGAGTAGCTGGAGGCGTTGGAGAAAACGAGTTCAAGGAAGAGGTACAAAACATCAAGCTAAAAGAGCTTTCACGGTAGGAAGACATCGTTGTTCTCGTCAACGAAGCATCAGTAATAATAAGGTGACTTAGTTCGAGGTTCCAGATTTTGTTCTGACTCTTTGAATCACGGCATGCGCAACCTTTCTGGCTTTTTTTGCGCCAAGAGCCAATGCTTCTTCTAATTCAGTTTGGTTTTGCATTAAGTACTGAAAACGTGCGCGTTCTTTTTCAAATTTGTCAAGAATAAGCTCGTACAATGCCTGCTTAGCATGGCCATAACCGTAACCTCCTTTTTCGTAGTTGTTTCTCATTTCTGCAACGGCATCAGGGGAGGCAATAATAGAATAAAGCGAAAATATATTACAATTATCAGGATCTTTAGGGTCTTCTAATGCTTCGCTGTTTGAAACAATTGACATGATTTGTTTGCGAAGTTTTTTATCTGGAAGGAAAATATCTATTAGATTATTCCTTGATTTGCTCATTTTATGTCCATCTGTTCCAGGTATGAGCTTTGTATCTTCAGCAGTAGCATCCTCAGGGATTATAAATGTATCACCATGTTGTATGTTAAACTTTGTTGCCACATCACGCGTCATTTCGATATGCTGTTTTTGATCTTTACCAACAGGAACTACCTCTGCATCGTAGAGCAATATATCGGCAGCCATAAGCATAGGGTAGGTGAATAGACCACCATTAACATCATCAAGGCGATCTGCTTTATCTTTAAAAGAATGGGCTAATGTGAGTCTTTTATAAGGGTAAAAACACAACAAATGCCACATTAACTCCGTAACCTCGGGTATGTCACTTTGGCGATAAAAGATTGTTTTTTCAGGGTCAAGACCACACGCAAGCCATGCTGCTGCAGTTTTGTATGTATTCTCCTTTAAAAGTTCGGCGTCCTTTACTTGAGTTAATGCATGTAAATCAGCAATAAAAAGAAAGGATTCATTATCAACCTCCTTTGAAAGTTTTACTGCGGGTATGATTGCACCCAAAAGATTTCCTAAATGAGTTGTACCTGTACTCTGTATTCCGGTTAAAATTCTCGCCATAGCTTATTATGTAAAAGTAGAAAATATATTTCCTTTGATTTCCAATTCTTTTTCTTAATTTTCTTTGTGATGCGGATTTTTAGAGGTTTAGTGGGTAATCTTTGGAAGATATACATCTTTTTGGTGTTTTCTTTTTTTGCGATTTTATTATATCCTTTTTTTCGAGTGGTTCTTTTAAAGAAATCCTGGAAAAAAATGAGCTTCAAATTATTTATGATTTGGAGCTGGTTAATGCGGATATTTTGTTTTTACATAGTTCGCTGTGTCGAAAAAGAGGCGTTGCCTGAAGGGCCTTACATAATTGCTGCAAATCACACCTCTTATTTGGATATTTTTTTCATGTATTCTATGCTTCCAAAGCACCCTTTTGTGTTTTTAGGTAAAAGTGAAATACTGACTTATCCGATCATAAGAACGTATTTTAAGAATTTAAATATTCCTGTATTTAGATTTGATCGTAAAAAAGTTGGAGTTTCATTTCAGTTGGCATTAGAGGCGATTGAAGAGGGGTGGTCCCTTGTTATTTTTCCTGAGGGAACGATCCCTGAAGTTGATATCCCCAAAATGATGCCTTTTAAAAATGGCGCTTTTAAAATAGCCAAGGAGGCTAACGTACCAATTGTACCTATAACATTTACAACCAACCATTTGCTTTTCTCTGACCCTACAATGGTCTTTGGCCCGGCGAGACCAGGTGTTTCAAGGTTTTATATTGGTAAATACATATCGAAAGAGCTTGTGGCTCAAAAGTCTTTTACGGAGCTAAAAGAGCTCTGTTTTAGTCGTGTGGAGGCACCTTTAAAAAAGGAATATCCTCATTTGTATTCAAATGAAGGAAATGCTTAACTTTGCATCGTGAAAATAACCGACGACATTGTAAAACATATTGCTCATTTGGCTAGGCTCGAATTTAAAGGAGAAGAGCTTGAGTCCATCAAGGGAGATATGGAAAAAATTATTGGTTTTATGGATAAGCTTTCTGAAGTTGATACGGAGGATGTCGAGCCCTTGATTTTCATGAATGAAAAAGTCAATGTTTTGAGGGAAGACAAAGTTGATCAGACCTTAACGAAAGAAGATGCACTTTTAAATGCACCAAAAAAAGACTCAGACTATTTCAGAATTCCGAAGGTCCTAGATAAATAATTAGATTTCAAAGCAGCAGTATTTGATGACCGAGCCTTTGCTGGCAAATAATTCCTCGTAATGTGTTTTAATTTGAAATATTTCTTTTTCTCTTCCTGAAAGTTTGTTTTGAAATTCACCGTATAAATCCCATGTGAGTTCATGACATTTATAACCTTCGCTTTGAATTTGTTCTTCGGTGTATTCAAACAATATGTCGCTGTCTGTTTTTACATGAATCAAGCCACTTTTCTTTAAGAAAGCTTTGTACCTTCCTATAAAAAGGGGAGAGGTGAGTCGCTTTCTTGGTTTTTTTGGTTGTGGATCTGAAAAGGTTAGCCAAATTTCATCGATTTCATCCTTGGCAAAAAAGTTTTCTATAAAATCAATTCTAGTTCTTAAGAACTGTACATTATCCATACCTTTCTCTAGGGCCTCTTTAGCACCAATATACATTCTGTTTCCTTTAATATCTATACCTAAGAAATTCTTTTCAGGAAACATTTTCCCGAGACCAACGGCATATTCACCTTTACCACAACCGAGCTCTAAAACGATGGGCTTATTGTTTTTAAAGATTTCTGTCTTCCATTTACCCTTTAAAGGAAAAGCCTCTGAAAAAGGCGCTTCAGTTACATTTGGAAATCTTTTAATTTCAGAAAAACGCCATAATTTATCCTTGCCCATGATCTTATGAAAATGCCAACCTAATTAGCAAACTTGGAATTGAATTGCAAATTTGGGTTAGAGAGTTTGTTTGGGAATCATTCATATAAAGTGTCAGTTGTGAATTCGTCATATTGGCATTAAATGTACCTATGGATAGTAAATCAATCAATGGAATAGCTTCTGCTATAAATAAATCTTTTAATGGAAAACGATCAAAGTCCATAAAACAAGATACAGGAGCATTGCCTAATGATTCGGCCCCTTTCGGGAGTTTCAAAGGAGCGCTTTTATTTTGTGGACCGTTTAATTCTGATGTATAAATAGAAAAGGTGGAGTCCGTAATATTTGTGCTTGCCAGCAAGCCAATAAACGGCTTTATTTCTTGCTTTATTAGGTCAGCTAGACTCGAACCAATACCTACGAATCCACTATACTCTGTATGGATTTGGTCTGATGAATAGGCACCTAATGCAATGTTACCATCGATATAGCTATTTATCCCATCTTTCGATATTAAAGCTTCAATTACAGAAAGTTCATTGGGAATCAATCCTAATAACATTTGATCAATATTAGTGTTTTGAAGTGTATTAGAAATTCCATCTTCAAAATAATTATTTTTGAGGCGTTCTAATTCTGAAACATTCACATTTGCAAGCAACGCCGCTACCGGTGATCCAGCGCCTAATTTAGCAATTAACCCTTTACTATTGCTTCCAAAGAGGTTCCATGATAGCATCTCATTATTGAGATAGTTTTTGTTTTGAATTTCTATTTTTCCATTTTCGAAGCTTAAATGCAATGCAACTTTCGAATCAAAGGATGAAGCAGTTCCTTCTGATTGGTTTAATATCTTCAAAACAAGATCTTGAATGTAGCCCGCATTTAATGATATTGTGAAGTCTTTTGAGGCGCTGAGTATTTCTGTAACAGCATTGTCTTGACGCTCTATGTCAATTGATTTAAATGAATCTTGAATTAGTTTTATCTTTTTTAATTCAGAAATCCTATCATGAAGTATGAAAATGGTATTATTTAATCCAACACCAATCGTAAAGTTATCAAAGAATAATATCTCTACATCACCTTTAGTGATGCTCTTATTGATGGTTAAATCTTTCTTTATGGTTTTTATTAATTGTTCTCGGTTCTTATGCCTGGCAAGAATAGAAATACTTGGAAGCATTGTTAGCGCGGAGTTTGCATGAATGGTATAATAAAATGGTAATTCAGTGAACAAAGCATCTTTATAGTCATCAATCATTCCAAGAGGCAGTATGCCAGATTGACCAAGTTCAGAATTATAGATCCCCTTATTTAATAGCTGTTTGATGTTTACGGCACCAAAAGCTAAAATCTGGTTTGAATTTGAACAAAATCTTGTGCCTTTTTGAATCCAGTCTGCATTTGAAATGATTTTATTTGAAACAACTTTATCTTCTGAGCAAGAGTAGAGGAGGCATAGAAGAGCGAAAATAGAGACGAATGTGCGCATAAGGTGTGCGGTTAAAAAGTTCCTCAAAATTAATAAGAATATATCAAAGCTCTTGACTAAATTTGAATATGCATTTCATTGAACCACATTATAATTGGAGAGGTTATTATATCGCTTCAGAAGACTCGTCTTCTCCTTTTTATGAGCGTGTTTACAGTGAATTCGAGTATTCTAATCGCATTTATAATTTTGTCATTCATCCACAATGGGATTTCTTCGGTTCTCCAACATTATTTGCGAAAATACTATTCGTTGATTATGATTTAGGGCATGCAGTAATTGAGCTTATAGGTGAATGGAATGATGCTATAGAGAATGACATCATGCTTTTTAAAAGAGATGTCATCGAACCAATTATGTATCACGGTATCGACAAATTTATTTTGATTGGTGAAAATGTGTTGAATTTCCATGCTTCAGACGAATGTTATTACGAGGAATGGTTTGATGATGTTGATGATGGATGGATTGCTATGGTAAATTTTCACGATCATGTGATAAAAGAGTTTAGCAATGCCAATTTAGACCATTATTTTGTCATGGGTGGTCAGCTAGAAGAACTAGAATGGAGAACCTTTCGCCCTTTACAATTCTGCCAAAAAGTCGAGTCTCTAGTATCGAAAAGGATCGGGTCGTATAATGGATAATATTTATGACGAAAGTGCTTGCATCATCAATGTGCATATGATGGCTCCAAATGTCCCAACGGCATAGCCCAATACAGCCAACAAAACTCCTACAGGTGCTAATGACGGACTAAAGGCACTTGCCACAATAGGAGCTGAAGCCGCACCGCCAACATTTGCTTGGCTTCCCACCGCAACATAAAAGAATGGTGCTTTGATAATTTTTGCAACTACAAATAAGAATAGGGCATGAACCATAATCCAAATTAAGCCAATGGAAAGAAGAAATTTAAATACACCCCAGTTGGCTATAAGCTCCATAATATCCATTTTCATGCCAATAGTTGCCACCAAGACATATAGGAAGAGACTACCGATTTTCGAAGCACCAACACCCTCAAAGTTTCTGTATTTTGTAAAAGAGAGTCCCACTCCAAATAAAGTGGAAAGAACCACGAGCCAAAAGAAGCCATTACCGAAAGAAACCATTAAACGAGCAGCGGTTTTATTGGCCATATTTTCGAGTATTTCTGTAATCCAAGGACCAATATAATCGGCGCCGAGATGGGCAAGACCAACGCAGAAAAAAGTCATACCTAGCATATAAATTAGGTCATTAAAGCTTGCGACTTTAGAAACACTAAGTTGAAACTTTTCCATTTTTGTTTTTAAGCTTTCGATAGCGGAATCATCAGCTTTAAAAAAGCGGTTCAATTTTTTGTTATAACCTGTACCGAGTAGAAGAACTGACATAAAGAGATTGGCCACGAAAACATCAACAACAATCATAGCTGAAAACATTTGGTCACTTGCACCATATATTTCTTTCATAGCCGTTTGGTTTGCTCCTCCACCAATCCAAGAACCAGCAACTGTTGACAGGCCTTTCCATATTTCACCATTGAGTACCTCAGGCGCAAACAAGGAGACCACATAAAGTGCAAGTGGTCCACCTACTACAATACCTATAGTTGCAGCAAAGAACATGATTATTGCTTTTGAGCCTAATCTTTTAATGGCAGGTATATCAATGCTTAAACATAATAGAATTAAACTTGCTGGAAGCAAGTATCTCGAGGCTATAAAGTAAAGATTAGAGGCTTCAGAAGAAATTATTCCAAATGAATTCAATCCCGCAGGTATAAAATAACACAGCAATAGAGCGGGAACTACTTTATAGAATTTTTTAAAGCCTTTTCGCTCGCTATTTGCAGTTCTAAAAACAAAAAAGAGTACGATCATAAGTAGGCCAAAAACAGTTGCGTCATTTGAGAACCAAGGACGCGATGCCTTCACTTTGAAGGATTTACTAATTTCTTTTGAGCCATCCATTGAAATTAATGTAATCGTGTGATCTCCGCGTTCAAGGTCTTTAAGTAAAATATCTCGATTTGATAGGAGATTTGTGGCTTTTCCATCAAAGTTGATTTTGTAATCGTATAATGCCTCAAAGCTCACCTTTAGGCTCGGGTCTTCGGAAGCATAAAAAGTACCTTCTAGTTCATTAAATGCAACTGTTTTTATAAGTGTATCCGCATTGAGATTGGTTGCGAGTTCAACGGAAGTTTGCCCCACAGACATAAAACCAAAACTAAAAATCATTATCGCGATAAGGTGAACTGTTTTCCTCATATTTTTGCTATTTAATTTAGACATAAAAAAGGCTGCTCGAGGCAGCCTTTAAATTTTTTGAAGTGCTTAGCGTATGCCGTGCATAAGCTTTTCTAGTCTTTTGTGAAGTAAAAGCAGTAAAATACTCGTTGCACCTGCCATCACTATAAATATGATAAAGAAGCTATATAATGTATTGATCGTAACTCCAAAGATTTGTTTTTGGGAGTTTTGAAAGACATAGCTGGCTACATGTTCTCCATTAATAACAACATCTCTTACCATTACATCTTTGTTCTTTGCATAGGCTGCTACTGTTTTTTCTGATCTTACACCTTTTGCAGTATTCGCAGCATTTGTAAATGACATACTTAAAGAATCTTGACCTTTAAAAAGAAGCATAGCATTTAGGTTCGTTGCATCCTTTTTTGTATACCTTTTTTTGTTGTCTGCCAATTTATTGTCTTCAAACTTGGTATTTATTTTACGGTATGATTTTGTTAAACAGCCCTCTAAAGGATTGTCTGACTTCGTCATTAAGTTTGCTGTATAAAGCTGAATATCTGCCTCTGAATACCCTGAGTTTTCAACATATAATATTTCTTTTACCTCTGGTTGTGGAATTATGCCTGAGAACAGACCTGCGGTAAAGTTACCAACTACAGATGATAGAAAGAAAACAGCCATCATCATTGATGCAAATCTTCTTGGTGATAATTTATTTACAACGGATAATCCAACGGGAGAAATCGCAAGCTCTCCACATGTATGTAGAAAATACATTCCAATTAAAAAGAACATTGAAATTTTTGACTCCATTCCCATATCTTTTACCGAGAAGGCAATCACGACATATCCAAGGGCGAGAAGTGCAAGTCCCCAAACCATCTTCATAGGTGATGAAGGTTCTTTACCTCTTGACGCTAACGTGGACCATAGAACACTAAAAATAGGGGCAAACATTACAATAAATATCGGATTGATACTTTGGAAGAAGGATGCTGGGACCGTAAATCCAAATAAGCCTCTATCTGTATTTTGATCTGCAAAAATAGTTAAAGAAGCACCTGCCTGCTCAAATGCAGCCCAAAATGCAATTACAAATGCTGTTATGATGAAAATAGCCCAAATTCTGTCCTTTTCTACTTTCGTTAGAACCTCTTTTGTTTCCTCTTCGGTTTTCCCTTCAGCAGCCCTTTTATCTTTGTAGAAAGAAGGTTTCATACCTATAGGCTCGCCTTCAGGATCCACAATGTATTTGTTTTGACCAAGCAGCATAATTATTGTACCAATCACCATACCGATTCCTGCACACAAGAATCCCCATTTAAAATCAGCAGCGCTACCAGTATCTCCGAGGCCACCACAAACTAAAGGAGCCACAAGAGCACCTGCGTTAATTCCCATATAGAAAATAGTATAGGCAGAGTCTACTCTCGAGTCACCCTTGGGATACAAGGTCCCTACCATACTTGAAATATTCGGTTTGAAAAACCCGTTACCTAATATTAAGAATCCGAGGGATGCGTACATGATCGGAATAGAAGAGCTTGGGTCTCCATATGCAGAAGCACTGAAGAACATTAAAAATTGAGCAATAGCCATTAATATACCTCCAACGAGAATAGAACGTCTATTCCCCCAGTATCGATCTGCGATAAAGCCTCCTAAAAGAGGTGTGGCATAAACAAGGGATGTATAGATGCCATAAATAGAACCTGCCGCTTCTGTATCCATTAAAAGTGCCTTGGTTAAATAAAGAATAAAGATTGCTCTCATTCCATAATAGCTAAAACGTTCCCACATTTCAACTGTAAACAGAAGGTAAAGTCCTCCCGGGTGTCCTTTTTGAATAGTATTACTCATTGTTTTTTTCTTTAGTGTCCGAATTTACTAAAAATTGTGCTCAAACAATCAAAATGTATGATTTGTTCGTTTTAAATGATTTTTCATTAAAAATCACGATATTCGTGAATGTCTTAATTTATAAACGATCTTATAGAATAAGCACTACCAAAACTAAACTTAAAGCAATGAAAAAAACATTTTTACTATTTCTAATGAGCTCTTTAGCTTCCATTTCCATCTCTCAAACATTTTCAGATGATTTTGAATCCTATACAACGGGATCCTATCTAGGCTCTAGTTCTGCTGATTGGACGACTTGGAGTGGCGCAGAAGGTGGTGCAGAGGATGTCCAAATTACTGATAATAACTCGAGCAGTGGTTCGAATTCAATCTATTTCAGCTCAACTTCACCAAATGGAGGGCCGGCTGATGTGGTACTTCCATTTGATCAGGTATACAATTCTGGGAACTTTTCTTTTGAGGCCAACTTTTATGTTGAAGCAGGAAAGGGAGCTTATTTCAATCTTCAGGGTACACTCGTAGTTGCTCAGGTATGGGCGCTTGATTGTTATATGCTAGAAGACGGTACCTTGAAGCTTTCCAATCAAGGAACACCATACATAAATGCGAATTACCCAAGTGCACAATGGTTTAACCTAAGAGTGGATATGGACCTCACATCAAATGTTTGGGAACTTTTCATTGATAATGTCTCTCAAGGTTCTTTTTCAAATCCAACTGGGCAAATTGGAATTTTGGATTTATATCCAGTAAATCCAGCAGGTCAGGGAGGGAATGGTATTTCTGGATTCTACGTAGATGATATCAGCTATACCCATTTACCTGCGACGTTGCCACCTCTTAATGGTGGAGTTTCATTTATTTCACAGATTAGCGGTATAGCTGGCTTAAGCTATGATGTAGTAGCTACAGCAAGGAACCTCGGTCAATTTGAGATTAATTCTTTTGATTTAACCTATAATTATAATGGGGTAGATGTGACAGAAAATATAACAGGTTTGAATTTAGCTTCATTGGATACCTATGAACATACTTTTGGAACGGCTTTAACACCTGTATTGGGAAATAACGATTTAACCGTAACAATCTCAAATGTTAATGGAGTAAATACTGATGATGACCCTTCTGATGATTCCAAAGTGATTAGTATTGATCCAGTTGTACCCGCTGAAGGTAAAATGGTCGTTGGTGAAGAAGCAACAGGAACATGGTGTCAGTGGTGCCCTAGAGGAGCTGTTTATATGGATTTATTTGAAGAGCAGTATGGAGATTACTGGGTAGGAATTGCTGTTCACAACGGTGACCCTATGACAGACGCAGTATATGATGCTGGAATTGGAGGTTCTATTGGTGGATACCCAAGTGCATTGGTTGATCGTGGTGCAGATGTAGATCCATCAGCTATGAATGCTGACTTTTTAGACCGTCTTTTAACTGCACCTGCGGGTGTTCTTGTTAATGGTGCAAATTGGGATCCGGTTTCAAGAGTTTTAGATGTATCTGTAAAATCTACATTTTCTCAAGCGGTAACAAATTCATACAAATTGGCTTGTGCCTTGACAGAGGATGGGGTAACAGGAACGGATGCCGGTTATAATCAATCTAATGCTTATGCAGGTGGCGGTAATGGCGTGATGGGAGGATATGAATCTCTTCCTAGCTCTGTTCCAGCTGCTCAAATGGTATATGATCATGTTGCACGTTCAATAGCACCTAGCTTTGAAGGTTCCTCTATATCTTTTCCTGCAAATGTCAATGCAGGTGAAAATGTAATTAGCAATTATTCATTTACACTTCCTGCAGATTGGGATGCTGATAACATGCACATCGTAGGTTTGCTTATATCTCCAAATGGAAGAATTGACAACGCAGCTTCAACATCAATTACAGAGGCAGTAAGCAATGGATATGAAGAGGGGCCAAGCGTCGGGTTATTTGATGGATTTAACAATCAAATCGATGACAAGCTGAAAGTGTACCCGAATCCGGCCTCTACTTTATTAAATGTAACTATTGATATCGTGAAGTCTAATTCAAATCAATTGAGGATATTTAATGCTCAAGGTCAAGTGGTAAAAGATTTTGAATTGATTGAAGCTACTGGCAGCTGGAGCTATTCAATTGATATATCTAGTTTTTCACCTGGCGTTTATGCAATATCATATACCAGTGATAATGGAAATAAAATGAAGCGTTTTGTAGTAGAATAAACGATTAAAAATATTTAAAGAGCCACTTCGGTGGCTTTTTTATGCTAGTACTTTTATCTTTTCTTTGACCTGGTCGGCAGTTTTTCTAACCTCTTGTAATGTTTTTCCTGTGATAGTGACGTGGCCCATCTTTCGAAAAGGTTTGGTTTCACTTTTACCATAAATGTGTGGATGTACTCCAGGAAGTTCAAGTATTTTATCAAGGCCATCATATATCACGGGGCCATTATAACCTTTTTCTCCTAAGAGATTAATCATTGCGCCGGGGAATAATAATGTTGTGTCACCTAATGGCAGGTTGAGTATTGATCTCAAATGTTGTGCATATTGTGAGGTATTACAGCATTCAATTGTGTGATGTCCACTATTGTGTGGTCGAGGAGCAATTTCATTTACCAAAAGATCCCCATTTTTAGTTAGGAAAAACTCTACAGCCAGAAGACCAACCATATCAAGTTTTTTTATCACATCTTCTGCGATTTTCATAGCTTCTTTTGCTGTCTCTGCTGATATGTTTGCCGGTGAAAATAGATATTCCACAAGATTGGCTTCCGGGTTAAATTCACATTCAACGGATGGGAAACACTCAATTGCACCGTTTTGATTTCTTGCAACAATTATAGAAAGCTCCTTTTCAAAGTCTATGAGTGATTCACATAAGTTCGGTGCATTAAATGATTCCGAGGCATTTTTTAAAACTTGAACGCCTTTTCCGTCATAACCTCCAGTTCTCATTTTTTGAATTAATGGATAGCTCAGATTTTCATTTGCTACAGCATCAGAATCTTTAAAAAGTTGAAAAGGGGCTGTGGGGATTGCATTGTCCAAATAAAATTGTTTTTGAATACCCTTATCTTTTATAATTCTTAAAACTCTGGGTTGAGGATAAATCTTAATGCCCATGTCTTCCAAAGCTTCTAAAGCTTCGATGTTAACATTTTCTATTTCAACGGTTATTAAATCCTTATCCTTCCCAAATTCCATTACAGAATCGAAGTTTGTGATAGAGCCGCATGTAAATGAATGGGCAATATCAGCACATGGGGCATTTGGGTCAGCATCCATCATATGTAACCGGATATCCAGATCAACGGCTTCTTGAATTAACATTCTTCCCAGTTGCCCGCCACCTAATACACCTATTTTGAAATCTTTTGAGTTCCATCTTACATTCATAGTACAAAGATACTGCTCTCTTCAAATTATTTTCATCTTCCTCGTTAAAATTGTATCTTTGCTCCTTCTATGAACCGAGATATAAGTCTTCTGGACAAAACATTTACGCCTTATTTATCGTCTGAATCAATTAGAAATAGAATTCATGCTTTGGCAACGCAACTTAATGCCGATTATAAAGGGGAAAGCGTTGTTTTTATTGGCGTCTTAAATGGTGCCTTTATGTTTGCTTCTGATTTAATGAAAGGTTTAGATTTAAACCTAGAAATTTCTTTTGTAAAAGTTTCATCGTACAGCGGAACGCAGTCCTCAGGAATAGTAAAGGAGCTTATTGGGCTAAACAATTCAATCAACGACAAGCATGTCATTGTAATAGAAGATATTGTGGATACAGGAAGGACAGCAGATAAGCTTTTTGAACTTTTACACGAAAAAACACCAAGAAGTATTGAAATGTGCACACTTCTATTCAAACCAAATGCTTTTGAAGGTAAAATGGTACCAAAATACGTGGGATTCAAAATTCCTAATAAATTTGTTGTTGGTTTCGGTTTGGACTACGATGAGGTCGGTCGAAACTTAAATGAGATATATCAATTAAAAGAATAAATACTATGTTGAATATTGTATTGTTTGGTCCTCCTGGTGCAGGTAAAGGTACACAGTCAGAAAGATTGATTGACAGATATGGACTTGTGCATTTATCTACTGGCGATATTTTTAGGTCAAATATCAAAGGCCAAACTGATCTTGGCAATTTAGCTAAAGGATACTTGGATCAGGGTAAACTTGTTCCAGATAGTGTTACAATTGATTTACTTCGTGCTGAGGTTATGAAGCATCAAACAGCAAAAGGTTTTATTTTCGATGGCTTTCCAAGAACGAATGCCCAAGCAGAAGCACTCGATGTGTTTTTAGAATCTATGAATACTGGTATCACTGTTATGCTTTCATTAGATGTTGAAGAGGATGAACTTAAAAGCCGACTGATTAAGCGTGCAGAGGTAAGTGGAAGAGCTGATGATGCAGATCCAAAAATAATCGATAACAGAATAGCGGTGTATCATAAAGAAACAGCTCCTGTAAAATCATTTTATGAGAAGCAAGGGAAATTAATTTCCATACAAGGTATGGGAAGTGTTGACGAAATTACAGAAAGACTGTTTGTTTCAATTGACGCGCTATAA
>Ga0228634_1001461_pt1 | contig 13550 bp, 15 predicted proteins | sample 42DmetaG_FD_190063 | JGI IMG/M metagenome (GOLD analysis project Ga0228634, IMG submission 190063) | Seawater microbial communities from Monterey Bay, California, United States - 42D | ecosystem: Environmental > Aquatic > Marine > Coastal | place: USA: California | collected 2016-09-27 | reverse complement strand
CCCCGAAGCCTCGCACAGGACCACACCGTCGATTGGCGGCTCGCGGCGCGTTGTGGGGCGACGACCGCCTCGACGCTGAAGCGTTTGCAGGCGTTACCTGCGGAACCGTTCGATGTTGCTCTCATCGCGGTGGGCATCAATGATGCGAAAAACGGTGTGGCCAAGAACACCTATCGGAACAACTATCGCACCATCATCGAGACGCTGCGCACGCGACATTCTGCAGGCATAATCCTCTGCACGGCTTTGCCCCCTGTGCTTAGCTTTCCGACGGTGCCCGAGCCGCTTCGCTCAATCATGGGCACGCGTGCTTCGGAATTTGATATCGCATTGCAGGAACTTTGCATCGAAATGGGCACGGATTATCTGCCCCACGATGCCCCGCCCGACCCCAAAATGTTGGCCGCCGACGGGCTGCACCCCGGCGCGCCTTATTACCGGCTCTGGGCGGACGCTGCCGCCACACAGATCAAAAAGGCTCTCACTCCATGAAAATTGCTGCTTGGTCCGGCCCCCGGAACCTGTCTACCGCTATGCTATATGCTTTTGGCAGTCGCACCGATTGTGCGGCATGGGATGAGCCGTTCTATGCGCCCTACCTTGCGCACACTGGCGCGGACCACCCCATGACAGCTGATATCCAACACCGCCACGAGACCGACCCAAGCGCCATCGCACAGGCCTGTGCTGGCGCAGTGCCACAGGGCCGCGCGCATTGGTATATGAAGCACATGCCGCACCATATGCTGCCGGGGTTTGATATGAGTTGGGCCGAGCAGGCCGTGAATATCCACCTCATTCGCCACCCTGCCCGTGTCATCGCAAGCTACGCTGCCAAGCGTGATAGCCTTACGCTAGAGGACATCGGATTTGCTCAGCAAGCCACCGTCTATGACAGGCTAGAGGGGCCAGTAATCGACAGCGAAACGATTCGGGCCAATCCCCGCGCCGCGCTACAGGCGCTTTGCGCCGAAATCGGCCTGCCGTGGGATGATGCGATGTTGAAATGGCCAGTTGGGCCTAAGCCATTTGATGGCGTTTGGGCGGCGCATTGGTACGGCGCTGTGCACCGATCAACTGGCTTTGCCGAAGCCGAAGGGCCACTGCCCACCGTCGCAGCGCAGCACCGCGCCATTCTAGACGCGGCCCTGCCGTTTTATGAGGCTATGAAGGCGCGGGCGATTACCGTTACCGCGCCTTAAACAACTAGCCCTTAACGCGTTTATTGCGGTTCGCGACCAGCTTTAGACGCAGCGCATTGAGGTGGATAAAGCCCGCAGCATCCGCCTGATCATAGGCGCCTGCGTCTTCTTCAAACGTCACGTGCGCCTCGGAATACAGCGAATGATCCGACCAACGCGCCACAGTCATAGCACTGCCCTTATAGAGCTTCAGCTTAACCGTTCCGGTCACGTGTTCTTGGGATTTATCAATCAATGCCTGCAACATCTCACGCTCTGGCGAGTACCAGAAGCCGTTGTAAATCAGCTCAGCGTAACGCGGCATGATGCTGTCTTTGAGATGGCCTGCGCCGCTATCAAGCGTGATCTGCTCAATACCGCGGTGCGCTTCCAGCAGGATCGTGCCGCCGGGGGTTTCGTAGATGCCGCGCGACTTCATGCCGACAAAGCGGTTCTCAACCAGATCAAGACGGCCAATCCCGTGCTTGCCACCCAATTCGTTTAGCTTGGTCAGGACAGTCGCAGGGGACATTGCGACCCCGTTGATCGCAACCGCGTCGCCTTTTTCAAACGCGATCTCAACGAATTCCGGCGTATCAGGCGCCTGCTCTGGCGAAACAGTGCGCTGATATACGTACTCGGGCGCTTCGCCTGCGGGGTCTTCCAGCACCTTGCCCTCGGACGAAGTGTGCAACAAGTTCGCATCAACCGAGAACGGGGCTTCGCCGCGTTTGTCCTTGGCGATCGGAATTTGGTTCTTCTCAGCGAAATCAATCAGCTTAGTGCGCGAGGACAGGTCCCACTCACGCCAGGGTGCGATCACTTTGATATCGGGGTTCAACGCATAGGCCGCCAGTTCAAACCGAACCTGATCGTTGCCCTTGCCCGTCGCGCCGTGGGACACTGCATCAGCGCCCTCAGCTGCGGCAATCTCGACCAACCGCTTGGAAATCAACGGACGCGCGATGGACGTACCCAACAGGTACAAGCCTTCGTACAAAGCGTTTGCCCGGAACATCGGGAAAACAAAATCGCGCACGAATTCTTCACGCAGGTCTTCGATGTAGATTGAGCTTGCGCCCATCAGCTCGGCCTTAGCGCGTGCAGGCTCCAGCTCTTCGCCTTGGCCCAGATCAGCGGTGAAGGTCACCACCTCGCATCCGTACTCCGTCTGCAACCACTTGAGAATAATCGACGTATCCAGACCGCCAGAGTAGGCAAGGACGACTTTCTTCGGCGCGGACATAGCGCTCTCCTCATGTGGTTTTTGTTCCAGCGCGGGGCCTATCGCGATTCCGGGACAGGGGCAAGGCGACGTTGACGCACGGCCTCGCCCCCCCTAGCACTGTGGATAACGTACCACCGACGCAATCCCGAGGGCCTTTTGACCGATTTTTCATCCAAAGCTGAGGCCACAACCCGCGCTCTGCGCAGTGTTTTTGAACCAACACCCCTTCAACGGAACGCTTACCTGTCGGACAAATACGGCGCGGATATCTGGCTCAAGCGCGAAGACCTCAGCCCGGTGCGCAGCTACAAAATTCGGGGCGCCTTCAATGCGATGCGCAAACAGACGGGCCAGTCCCACTTTGCCTGCGCCTCAGCGGGAAACCATGCGCAAGGCGTGGCCTACATGTGTCGTGAGATGGGCGTTGAAGGCACGATTTTTATGCCCGTCACCACACCGGGGCAAAAGATCGACAAAACCCGTGCCTTTGGTGGAAAGCACGTCACCATTCGCCTTGTGGGTGACTTTTTCGACGACACGCTGGCCGCCGCACAAGCCTATTGCACAGAAACCGGGGCGCATTTTTTGTCGCCATTCGACGATGCGGACGTGATTGAAGGCCAAGCCTCTGTCGCGGTTGAGATTTTGGCCGACCTCAACACCGCGCCGGACATGGTAATCCTGCCTGTTGGGGGCGGTGGCCTGTCGGCTGGTGTCACGGCCTACATGACAGAACAAGCCCCCCAAACCACGCTCATTTATGTAGAACCAGAGGGCGGGGCCAGTTTGACCGCCGCGTTGCAGGCGGGCCACCCCGTCGCATTGCCGCGGGTGGACACATTTGTAGATGGTGCCGCAGTCGCGCAGATCGGTGCGCGAACGTTCGACGTGTTGCGCGATGTCCCCTCCGACCATGTTCTGCGCGCGCCCGAGAACCGGATTTGTGTGACCATCGGCGAGATGCTGAACGTCGAAGGCATGGTCCTAGAACCTGCAGGCGCCCTATCGCTTGATGTTTTGGACGAACTGGCCCCCAAGATTGCAGGCAAAACGATTGTCTGCGTCACATCCGGTGGCAACTTTGACTTTGAGCGCCTGCCCGAGGTCAAAGAGCGCGCCATGCGCCACGAGGGGCGCAAAAAGTACTTTGTCCTTCGGATGCCGCAGCGCCCCGGAGCACTGAAGGATTTTCTCGGAATTCTGGGCCCAAGTGATGACATTTCGCGGTTTGAATACCTCAAAAAATCCGCGCGAAACTTCGGCTCCGTCCTGATTGGCATCGAAGCCGCCGCGCCGGAAGATTTTGCACGCCTGTCAGAACGCATGGATGCCTTGGGATTTGAGCATCGCGATATCACCAACGACACGGTTTTGTCTGAGTTCTTAATCTAGGCTTACGCAGCCTTGATCCCCTCATGTTCCCGCAGTTCTTTGGCCGAGGCTTCGTAACACGCCGATATCGCCGCAATATCCGCATTCAAATGGCCAACACCTGCCTTTTCCTCAACGGCGGCACACATTTCAGCCAGCTTAACAAAACCGATGTTCAACGCTGAACTTCGAAGGAAATGCATATCCTCGCTCAAAGCGGCTTTGGAGGTCCCGTCCATGACCTCTTGCAGTTTTTCGGCCACCTCTTCGAGAAACATCTCAATAACTGTTGCCAGATCCTCAGCCCCAATCTCATCTCGTAGTTCTGTCACCCGATCCCAATCGATCATAGGAAATCCAATCTTTTGGTCCGTTGCATTAGGTATAAATAACCCCTCTCAATGAAAAAATCTCTAATGGTGCCGAAAAATATACATCGAATTTTAGTCTTTACGGGTCGTTAGCTTTCTCGGGCTACCAAGGGTGCCAAACCACGTCACTGGACACTTTATGGCTTCTTTGACCCCAATGCTGCTGGCAGAAATCCACAAAGGTGCCAAGGTCCTCGTCGTGGATGACAGCCGAGCCCAGAGGCATCTGATGTCCGCAACTCTCAAACGCGCGGGTTATCGTGTCATTGGGGCCGGAACGGCCGAGGAGGCGCTTGACCATTTAGGTGACCCCGAAATCAGGCTGATTGTCAGCGACTGGGGTATGCCGGGGATGGATGGTCCTGAATTCTGCGCCGCTTTGCGCGCAATGGAACGGCCATATAGTTACTTTATTTTGATTACTTCCAAGTCCGACCGTTCGGAAAAAGCGCGTGGGTTGGATGCCGGCGCGGATGATTTTGTCACTCGCCCCATCAATTGGCATGAATTGCGATCTCGTATCCGCGCGGGAGAGCGTATTTTAGACATGCAAGAAGAGCTGCGCGAGAAGACCCGCGTGGTTGAAGCTACATTGTCAGAATTGCGAACGATTCATTGCGCGATGGAGCAAGACCTCGTTGAGGCTCGCAAACTGCAAATGTCGCTCATGCCGCCAGAATACCGTGATCTAGGTGCAGTTAGGATCGCATCAAAGCTTTTGACATGCGGGCATGTTGGGGGTGATTTGGTCGGCTCATTTCCCGTATCGCACACAAAACTGGGGATTTATTCGATTGATGTCTCGGGGCACGGGATCGCGTCGGCATTGATGACCGGTCGATTGTCAGCCCTATTTTCTGCCACTGAACAACACCGTAACATTGCATTTTCACGCCAGACAAACGGCAAGATGGCCGCTGATGCCCCCGAACAAGTCGTAGCGCGGCTGAACAATCTGATGCTCGATGACTTGGACACAGACATCTATTTCACCTGTATCCTCGCCTATCTAGATCTAGAAACCGGCGTGTTGGACTTTTGCCAAGCGGGTCATCCGCACCCCCTTGTATCGACGCTGGACGGGCAGGTCATAACCATCGGCGATGGTGGCCCGCCAGTCGGTTTAATACGTGGCCTAAGTTTTGAGAAATCAGCAGCGCAGCTTAACCCCGGTGATCGGCTCGTGTTATTTTCGGACGGCTGCACCGAATGCACGGACCCCGAAGGCAATATGTTGGGCGAGGATGGCCTTGGATCGTTGCTTCGGGCGCACGCCATGACGCCGACCCAAAAACTATTGCACCAACTGGAACAAGACCTACGAAACTTCACTCAAAATCGCGATTTTGAGGACGATGTTTCAATGATCATTCTCGACTACCAGGGCTGCGCACAGCCCCAGCAAACGCTTAACCCAGCTGACCAAGCGCTTGCGTGAGGCGTGCAACACTGCCCCCGTTCCGATCCAACAACGCGTTGATCTCTGTGTTTTCAGTGGTGCGCAGGTTGATCCCCTCAATAATCATATTGAAGAACAGATCACGGCCCGAGCCATTGGACACAAGGAAAACAACTTCGAAAGGGGCTTCCCCAGGAAGTTGCGCCATCGAACGCACCTCAAAGAAACTCCGTACGGGCCGCGCGCTTAGCACCTCAATCTCACCCCCGGAAAAACGGCGAAACTGTTTACCGTACTTACGAGCCAGATATCCCTGAAGCGCGCGCGTGAAATCCCGGCGCTCCGCTGCACTTGCCCCGCGCCACGGCACACCCAAAATGGACCGGGCAATTATCGGCATATCGGCGTAGCGGTTCAGAACCCCGTCAAAATCACGGATCATTGCAGCTTCGGATTTGTTTGAAGCAATGATCCCATTAATTTCGCCCACCAGACGCCCAACCAGCACTTTGGCCTCGGGCGTGGTAAGCGCGAATACAGGACCCGTGGCCGCGACAACTGCGGCTCCTGACAGCGCAAGAAGGGATCGGCGGGTCAGAAAGGTGTCAGTTGAAGTCTGCATAAGGATCCTCGTAGGGGTCAAAATAATCATCGTCCACCTCGCTGCCACGCAATTGGAAGCGACGGTTTTGCAAATAAAGAAGCCGCGCTTGAGCGTAACTGTCAGCGCTTTCGTACAAAACGGAATCGATCAACTCCGCGTTGCGGTACCGCGTGCCAAAGGCGTCCGCGACGCCAAACACTGTTCCAACCGTACTTTCGGGGGCGGGCACTACGCTCCGAATTGGGTTAAGCCCCAAATCGACCAAACGCCCAGCTGCATGGCGCGACGTTGACGGCCCCACCACGGGCAGCACGGCATAGCTGCCCTCTGGAACGCGCCAGTAATAAAGCGTCTCACCAAAATCAGTGGGTGCGGCGGCAATGCCCATGGCACTTGCCACGTCAAACAAGCCAAAGACACCAACCGTCGAATTCACCAAAAACCGGGACGTATTTTGAGCCGCCTGACCAAGCCGGACTTGCAGGAGGTTGTTCAACACATCGCTCGGGGTGCTTAAATTGCTGGCAACATTGGCGATGCCCCTTTGGATTGGTCCCGGCACCGATGTCCCGTAGGCATTGGAAACGGGGCGAACAAGCTGCTGATCCAACAACAGGTTTTCGGCATGCACAGCGCGGTTCGTAACCTCATATGGGTCATCAATTTGTGAACTGACGTCAGGCGTCGCGCAGGCACCCAAAAGAGCCACGCCAACAAGCGCACAAAGCAATCGAACCTTTGGGGTGAAAACACGTATCATTTAGAAAAAATATCCTTGCGAAATTTAAGCTACGCACAGAGCTAATATAGGGGACGCCTGAATATGGCCACTCCCCTTGCGAAAACTGACAGGAAACACACCATGTTGTGACATGGCTGCACTGCCTTTTGACCGCTTGCCGCGCAAACTGGCATTTGTGCAGTGCCCGGCATTGAAACAAGCCGTCCAAAGGATACGAACGAACAGCTAGATAGCACTCTGATCCTTTACCTCGCCCATCCTTTCCTAGACAGTTTCCAAGACGCCACTCGCGACAACCGAGTGGCCCCGAAACAGTAAGAGAGAACCCCATGTCCTACACCGCCAAACTCGCCGAAATGGGCGTCACACTCCCCGATGCCCCTGCGCCTGCCGCCAACTACGTGCCTTATGTGGTCCATGGCGATATGGTCTACGTGTCCGGCCAATTGCCCATGGGGCCAGACGGTTTGGTCTGCGGTAAACTCGGCGCAGATATGAGCATTGAAGACGGCGAAAAAGCCGCCCGTCTGTGCGCGATCAATCTTTTGGCGCAGGTCAAAGGTGCATGCGGCGGTGACCTAGAACGCCTTGTTCGCGTTGTGAAAATCGGTGGCTTCGTAAATTCGACTGATGATTTTGGCGATCAGCCCAAGGTCATCAACGGGGCCTCTAACTTCTTTGCCGAAGCACTTGGAGATGCAGGTAAACACGCACGCGCAGCCGTTTCCTCGCCCGCACTTCCCTTCGGTGTCGCGGTTGAGATCGAAGGCATCTTCGTCATCAAATGACACCCCTTCCTCGCAGCTTTTTACGCCGGCCCATCACACATCGCGCGCTTCACGGTCCCGCAGGGGCCGAGAATTCAATCGGCGCGATCCAAGCTGCTATCGCGGCTGGGTTAGGGATTGAGATCGACATTCAGCCCAGCGCGGATGGCGTCGCAATGGTGTTTCACGACTATGATCTGGCGCGCCTTACCGGCCACACAGGCCCTATCGTTGCGCGCACGGCCACTGAACTAGGCGCCATCCCCCTTAGCGCGGGGGGCGGTACGATCCCGACGCTGCGGCAGGTACTAGACCTTGTGGACGGCAAAGTTCCGCTTCTGATTGAGATCAAGGATCAAGACGGCCTCATGGGTCCGAACGTCGGCCCATTGGAACAAGCCGTGGCCGCGTGCCTTTCGGATTACACCGGCGACGTTGCAGTGATGTCCTTCAACCCCCACTCGGTGCAGGCTTTTGGCGCCGCGGCTCCAAACGTCCCTCGGGGCCTCGTGACATCCGCCTACAGCGCCGATGATTGGCCAGAACTCACATCAGACATCCGAAACAGGTTGGCTGACATCCCCGATTTTGGCCCAGTTGGCGCAAGCTTTATAAGCCATGAGGTCGAAGCCCTGGACATGCCGCCCGTCCACGCGCTGAAATCGCAGGGCGTCCCGATCCTGTGTTGGACCGTCCGCAGCGCCACCCAAGAGGCCGAGGCGCGGAAAATCGCTGATCAAATCACCTTTGAGGGCTATTCTCCCGCTTGAAACCCACGCCTACTGCCCCACCTCTCGTGGGGTAGCGCGGAAAGGTGATATGTCCGAGACCTCTATAGAAATCAGTATTTTGGCATCGCTTCGCGAGATTGACGCCACCGAGTGGGATGCCTGTGCCGCCCCAGAGGCATCAGACGGTGAACGCCCGAATGATCCGTTCACAACGCACCGCTTTCTCAGCGCCCTAGAGGACAGCCGTTCCGTTGGCACAGGCACGGGGTGGCAGCCACAGTACCTGACGGCGCGCGCTGACGGTGAATTGATTGCCACCGCGCCACTATACGCAAAAGGCCATAGTCAGGGCGAATACATCTTTGATCACAACTGGGCCCAAGCCTATGAACGCGCGGGCGGCCGGTACTACCCCAAGCTACAGATGGCCGTGCCCTTCACCCCCGCCACAGGACGTCGGTTTTTGGTGAAACCGGGCTTTGAGGAGGCGGGCATGGCCGCCCTCACCCAAGGGGCGGTGCAGATTGCGGACCAAAACAATCTCAGCAGCCTGCATGTCACCTTTTGCACGGAGGCAGAGCGCGCCGCTGGCCATGACATGGGCCTGTTGGAACGGACCTCACAGCAGTACCATTGGCTCAACCAAGGGTACGCCGATTTCGACGATTTTCTTACCGCTTTGGCTGCCCGCAAACGTAAAGCCATTCGCAAGGAACGCGCCCAAGCACAGGGCTTTGGCGGGCGGATCGTCGCCCTCACCGGGGATCAAATCCAGCCAGAGCACTGGGATGCCTTTTGGGTATTTTACCAAGACACCGGGGCGCGCAAATGGGGCACACCCTACCTGACACGCGCATTCTTTGACGCCGCCCAAGAAACGTTGCGCGACGATATTCTGTTGGTGCTCGCGGAGCACGATGGGCAATACGTGGCAGGCGCGCTCAACATGATTGGTCGCGAAACGCTTTATGGCCGCTATTGGGGCTGCACCGAGCATCACGCATGCCTCCATTTTGAACTATGTTATTACCAGGCCATTGAATTCGCGATTAACAATGGCCTCCAACGGGTTGAAGCCGGTGCGCAGGGTGACCACAAACTTGCGCGCGGATACATGCCCGTGCCGACCCATTCACTGCACTGGATCCGGGACCCCGGACTGCGCGATGCTATTGCAAACTACCTAGAGGCCGAGGCCGCGGCTGTCTCAGAGGATATCGAAATCCTGACCTCTTACGGCCCATTCAAGAAAACCATTATGGAAGAGCAACAATGAGCAAAATCCCCTTACAAGACGCCGTCGCCCGCACCGGTTGGGCCGCAGTGGATGGCCGAGATGCCATCATGAAACAATTCGTTTTCAAGGATTTCGTTGAGGCATTTGGCTGGATGACCAAGGCCGCGATCATCGCGGAGGGCATGAACCACCACCCCGAGTGGTCCAACGTCTACAAAACGGTACATGTGGTCCTGACGACCCATGATGTGGACGGCGTGTCCGAATTGGACGTCATCCTCGCCGCGAAACTCGACGCGCTTTAGGCGAATGGGGCCACGCACCTGCGCCGCCCCACTCAAATCTGCGCGCCTTAGATGGCGGCCAGCAGGCTTTCACCGGCGGTGACTTCGCAAACACCGGGGCCTTCTTCGATGTGCAAGACCGACACTTTGCCGTCGTCCACAACCATTGCATAGCGTCTGGAACGACCATGCAGACCGGCGGGTGGTGCATCAAAGTTCAGGCCAAGGGCAGCCGTAAACGCACCATCGGTGTCACCCAGCATGTGGATGCCAGCCGCGTTTGCGCCTGTCGCCTCGCCCCACGCCTTCATCACGAACGGGTCATTCACAGAAACGCATACAATCGTATCGATTCCCTTTTCAGCGAAGCCCGCTTTGGTGCGCACAAAGCTAGGGACGTGCGCCGAAGAACAGGTCGGGGTGAACGCGCCGGGCACGGCAAAGATCACCACGCGCTTGCCCTTGGTCAGGTCTGCGACCGAAACGGCCTCGGGGCCTTGCTCGCCCAATTTGATAAGGGTGCCGTCAGGCAATGCATCGCCGGTTGAAATGGTCATAAAAGAGATCCCCGTCCCTGATTGTGTTTCCAGTAATCAGCGATATAGGGTGTCGGCCGGAACACGGCCAGTGAAAGGGCATATTATGACGCATATTGCGGTCATTGGCGCAGGGCAGGCAGGCGCCTCCTTGGTGGCGAAACTGCGCAGCGAAGGGTTCGAGGGCGATATCACCCTGATCGGTGCCGAAGCGGTCCCGCCCTATCAACGCCCCCCACTGTCCAAGGCGTACCTGCTGGGCGACATGACGCTAGAGCGTTTATTCCTGCGCCCCCAAAGCTTTTATGATGAAAACGACATTGCCCTTCGGCTCGGCACACAGGTCACGGCGATCGACACATCCGCCAAAACCATTGCCATAGGCGATGAGCTGCTGAGCTACGATCAACTTGCCCTCACGACCGGGTCCGTTCCGCGCAAGCTGCCTGCATCTGCGGGTGGCACGCTTGGCGGCGTCTATACCGTGCGCGATCTGGCGGACGTTGACGCGATGGCCCCCCATGTGACCGAAGGCGGGCGCGTCTTGGTCGTGGGTGGAGGCTACATCGGGCTAGAGGCCGCCGCCGTTTGCGCCAAAAAGGGCATGCATGTCACACTGGTTGAGATGGCGGATCGGATTTTGCAACGCGTCGCCGCCCCCGAAACCTCGGACTATTTTCGCGCACTCCACACCGCGCACGGCGTCGATATCCGCGAAGGCGTGGGACTTGATGGCCTAATCGGTGAGGATCACGTCACCGGCGCCCGGCTCAGCGATGGGGCTGAGTTGGCATGCGATATGGTCATTGTTGGCGTGGGCATCGCGCCCGGCACCGCATTGGCTGAGGCCGCGGGACTGACCCTCGACAACGGGATCGCGACCGATGCCCAAGGCCGCACCAGCGCGCCGGACGTTTGGGCTGCAGGCGACTGCGCTTCATTCCCCTATCGCGGCCACCGTATCCGGCTAGAAAGCGTGCCAAACGCCATTGATCAGGCCGAGATCGTCGCCCGCAACATGCTGGACGCAGGTGTGGAGTACGTGGCCAAACCATGGTTCTGGTCCGACCAATACGACATCAAGTTACAGATTGCGGGCCTCAACACCGGCTACGACCGTGTCGTCGTGCGCGACGGCGTCACCGCACGCTCTCATTGGTACTACGCGGGCGACACTCTGTTGGCCGTGGATGCCATGAACGATCCGCGCGGCTATATGGTTGGCAAGCGCATGATTGAGGCGGGCCGCTCTCCCGATCCTGCTCTGGTGGCGGATGCAAGCGTCGACGCAAAGGCGCTCATGGCGTGAGGATCATTGGCGGAAACTGGCGCGGACGGCGGCTGGCCAGCGTGGGCAAGGGCGACACAGCCGCCCACTTGCGCCCAACGACCGACCGCACCCGCGAAAGCCTATTCAACCTTTTACAGAACGGCACCCACGGCGATCTGTGCGCCGATGCCCGCGTGTTGGACATTTTCGCTGGAACCGGGGCCTTAGGCCTAGAAGCCCTGTCGCGCGGCGCAGACGCGGCAGTTTTCATCGAAAACGGGCGCAAGTCGCAGGCAATCCTGCGCGAAAACATCCAAATGCTGGGCGCAGACGCGCAGGTCATCACCCGCGATGCGCGCAAGGCAGGCCCCTGCCCCGGCGCGCCCTTTGACCTCGTGTTCCTTGACCCGCCCTATGGCAAATCATTGGGTGAGGCTGCGGTCACAGCCCTAAACGACTGGATCGCCCCCGGCGCGATGTTGGTCTGGGAAGACGCAAAAGCCCCCGAGATCCCCGGGGGCTTTGAGCAGGTTGACCAGCGTCGCTACGGCGAAACGCTGATCACCTTGGTGCAGAAAACCGACTAGTTGGCCGGCAAACGGTTCGCGGCAACCTTGGCCCGCGCCGATGCGACCAAACCAGCCCCATCAAGACCCTTGGCCGTGACATCAGCGATCCACTCAGCGATGACCTCATCGCCTAGTGCCACCATCTGAGCCGTGGTTTCAGCAGAGATTTCGGCCAGCTCATTGCCCGCATCAACCAAAACCTGACGGCCCTCTTTGTCGCCCGTGTCATGGGCACGACCCGCCCAAGCAGAGGCCATCGCCCCCGAATTGGCATCGATCACGGCCTTTAGGTCATCTGGCAACGCGGCATAGCTGTCTTTGTTCATCGCCCAAATAAAGAACAGATTATAAAGCGACTTTTCACCCGCGACGTCCGTGTGACTATCGGTCAACTCGTCCAGCTTAAGCGAGGGCGACATTTCATAGGTGATCACGCCGCCGTCCAAAACACCTTTGGACAGCGCCTCCGGAAAGGCTGGGACAGGCATGCCGATTGGGTTCGCGCCTAGTTTATCCAAAAACAGCGTCGCAGCCCGCGAAGGGCCACGCAGGTTGAGACCTTCAAAATCAGACACCGCTTGAATGCCGGGGCCCGTTTTGTGAACGATCCCGGGCCCATGCATGTGCGCCGCAAGCAGATGCACATCCGCAAAATCATCCATCAGGTGCTCTTGGGTGAAATCCCACGCGGCCATAGACGCCTCTTCGCCGGATTTCGTGACCATAAACGGCAGCTCAAGCGCCTCGGCCTCGGGGAAACGGCCCGGTTGGTATCCGGGGATCACCCAACCACCATCCACCGCGCCATCCGCGATCAGGTCATACATCTCAGCGGCACCACCGCCCAGTTGCATGAAGGGGTACAATTCAACCTTGATACGCCCGCCGGAATCCGCCTCAACCTTGTCAGCCCAAGGCTGCATAAAGTGTTTGGGGTTCGCAGACGCAGGCGAGACGAAGTGTTGGAACCGCAGCGTCACCTCTTGGGCGAACGCGCCCGAAGTGCTGAGCAGGAGGGCTCCGATGAAGGCAGATTTAAGCAGGGTCATAACTGATCCCCTTTTGTTAAAGGTGCACATGGCCTTAAGCGCCGTACGCCCCCCGCGAAAGAGTAAACTTGAGAAAAACACATCAAAAAGTCGCGCAAACTGTCGCGGCGCAAGCCTTGTTCACGGGCTGTTAATGTGAAAGATTCATAGAAAATCGAGCACATCTTCTGATCCTGAGGCCCATGCCCCACACAACGCCAAGCCCGACCGA
>Ga0228634_1001456_pt1 | contig 13581 bp, 17 predicted proteins | sample 42DmetaG_FD_190063 | JGI IMG/M metagenome (GOLD analysis project Ga0228634, IMG submission 190063) | Seawater microbial communities from Monterey Bay, California, United States - 42D | ecosystem: Environmental > Aquatic > Marine > Coastal | place: USA: California | collected 2016-09-27 | reverse complement strand
TGCGTTTCACAAGAAGTGTGTTTGTCATTGCCTAGAACGTGCCCCCATCAAGGGCGATGCCAGAGATCGCCCCACCGGTGATCGCGACATTGTTGGCTGCTTGCGTGGCGATAGAGCCCAGCCCGAGGTTCGACCTCGCCGTTCCCTTGTTCGGCAGGTCCGACAGGTTTGAGCCTGCGGCCAGCTTGCTGGCCAGCGCATTGGTCACAGTCGTGGCAAAACTTGGATCATCCCCCAGGGCTGCGGCCAATTCATTCAGTGTGTTCATCGCACCGGGTGCCGCATCAATCAGGGCAGCAATCGCCGCTGCAACAAACCCTGTCGTTGCGATCTGCGTGGTATTGGTGCCGGTGAATGCTGTGGGCGCGGTTGGCGTTCCGCTAAACGCTGGAGACGTTAGTGGCGACTTACCATTGAGGGCGCTCTGCAGCCCTGTAACTTGTGCAATTCCATGACTATGGCTGGAGGGCGCAAAGCTCGTCGGCTTGCCGGAAATCCCGGACCAAGGAGCAGCATCCGCGACCTCTGCCGCATCCACCTTGCCGTCATTGTCGCTGTCATAGGTGGAGCGGGCCATATCACCGGCCCCAAAGCCCACAATGGCGTCATTGACGAAGGCCGTCGTTGCAATCTGCGTTGAGTTCGTGCCAGCCACGGGCGTCGGTGCCGTGGGTGAGCCCGTGAAGGTGGGTGACGCCAAGGGCGCTTTCGCCGATAGCAGACTGTCAACCTGCGACTTGCGAACAAGATCGGTCCCGCCGCTGGCATCTTGTCCAGATTTTGGCACGAGAGAGAAGGTCTTGGCCCCACCAACTGTCTGGGTGCCAACCAGCGCCAGAAAGCCACCACTCCCCGCGACAGGGACAATCGACGTTGCATTCCCGCTGCCATCATCGCCTTTGCCGACATAGAGCGTATCATCGACCTCGTTGTGGGCCAGCTCGCCGGATTTCAGGGCGGCCGGTGCACCTGCGACGCCAGAGACGCGGCGCTTGAGTTGAATGGTATTGGCCATCAGAAAAAGCCTCCGTTGATAGGTGTGTCGGTGGGCAGAATGGTAATGCCAGGATCCCCTTGATCGCCCTTGTCACCGGGTGGGCCGGTTTGGCCGTCCGGACCTGGGGCGCCCAAAAGCCGGATCCGCGTGGCTCCAGTGGCAATACGGATTTTGATGGGCGCAGCGCCTGAGGCCGCACCCGAGCCCATGTTTGGGAATGGAGATGGCGGGTTGTGAGACGAACACGCACTCATAACAGGCCTCGGGTCACGGGGAGCATGACGGGGATCTCCAAAAGAAAGCCCAAAGGCAGAGTGGGAAGGACATCCACGCGGACCATGTCCAGCACCACGGAACCCGGTTCAAAGCGGCTCGTATCTTCGGCGCGGATCGTGAGAGACAATAGGCAGTCGCTTTGGCGTCTCAGCGTTTCGTCTGCGGTTGTAAGCGTGGCCAGGATGTCAGTGGCCGAGGGTTTGAGACGGACCTGCGCGACCATATCGACCTGCGCTGGAAACAGCGGCGCCTCAGCCTCCAAATCCAGCCTGTAGGCATAGCCAATGAGAATGGCAGGGCCTTCAACGATGTCGACACTCATGGCACCCACCTGCAGAGCGTCGCTCCGACCTCGTTATGGGCCACTATCTGGGCGAGGGTCTGCTCACTCAGCATATCTTGGCGTGAGGGCCGAATGGGTGCGGCCCAATCGCAGTCCGCGTGCAAATCTCGCGGCTCAATCGCGCATCCAGCGGTCAGCACGACGCTCAAGATCGGCACGATCAGTGTTCTGAAGGTCATGGCGGATTTCCTTGGACGTTTGCAGCGCGCGGACACGGGCCTCCGCGCGGCGGATGGCGAGGTCGGCCTCTGCGGCATGGCGGCCCTGGCGGAAGGCGATCCAGAGCGCGCTCAAAAGGGCAAAAGCTATGGCGCCGCAAAACGCAGCCCGCTGGCCAAGGCCTGCCAGCAATCCGGTGATGACGTGGATCATGGTGTCTTTCCGGTGCGATGATCTTCAATCCGAGCCGACCGGGCGTGCAATGCGTAGACAATGACCGCGAGAAAGACAGCGGCGCCAATCCACGGCAAAGCGGTGGCGAGCCAGGCGTCAAGCCCGAACAAAGAGAACGCACGCCTGGCCATATCCCGCGCTTGCTCCGCCTCAACCAACGCAGGCGCGATTTGAGACCCCACAGACCCGACGGCCCCAAGGACCCCAAGGCCAATCTGTGCACTGGATGCCATCACGATCCGGCTGTCTTTTGGTATGCCGGATGCGCGCGCGGGGGCGACTGCGCGCGGCCCGGCAACCTCAAGGGCTTCGGTCAACGCCATATCGATGATTGGGACGAGCGGCAGGCTGTTGTCATTGCGGAAGGCCAAAATAGCAGCGCTTGTCCGAGGCCCAACGATCCCGTCAATGGTGCCTACCTCGTGATAGCCGAGCTCCTTTAGACGTCTTTGCACCGCCTCGACGGTCATCGTCACGCTTGGCGCGACGTTGCCCGCACGCCGCACACCGAGAAGCTTAGAGACTGGGTAACGTTTGATGTTCACGGCATCACTCTGATTGCCGCCGAGCCCCCAGACCCAAGCGCCCTCAATCCGATCAATGAAGAACACATGGCCCTGCCAACTTGAGCGGCCGCGCGGGATTACGCCGATGTCGCCTTGCTGGGCCTCCGCGGTCTTCACCGGGACACCCCAGTCGAGATAGGACCGCGCCGTCAGCTTACGGGTCGAGCGGATGCCAGCTTGCTCGAGGCAATGGCCCACAAAAGCTGCGCACCAGGCGACGCTGTCATGTTCCACCCAGTCGTGACCGACTGAGGCATACATCTCCAGGATGACGGGATTGTCGGCGGGGCCTGGGCCCTCAGTTGTGCCGATGTAGCTGCGGGCAATTTCGAACGGTGTCATGATCTGCTCCCATGCAAATGCAAACAGCCGCCCCAAAGGACGGCTGCAGTTGAACGTTTAATAAAGGACAGGCCTTGAGAGGCTAGCTCGCTTTGGCGCCATCAAAGACGGTGTCTTTGGCCTGCATCAGCCAATCATCCACGGCGGCGGCAGCGGAAGGACCAATGCCCGCCAGACCCATAAGTTGAACCTCATAGAGACCGTGGGCGTTTTCGGGATCGCACCAATGGCCGCCATGGGCGAGCACCAACCGCCTGACCGTTGCCACGGGATCTTTCGATGCCTCAATCTGTGTCAAAATCGCTGCGATCTCAGTCATAGCGTGTTCCTCCCATGGTCGTTTCTTGAGCCTCAATTGGTCGTCGTGATTGGCCGCTTCAAGTGCGCGGTCCAATCTGCGTCGCTACTTCTTGCGACTGAGCCACGCGGCAAGGAGAGCCTCTGCCCCGCGTGGGCCAAGATAGGCGAGCGTTGCCACAAACCCGGTGGAGACCGGCTGCGACAGGCCGATGTAGCGCGCCGCCGCCTCTCCAATCAGCGCCATGCCGACGGCCACGGGGATTTCCCACAGGAGCTCTTTGCCAAAAAAACGGCGATTGCCGAGCTTCACCTCGCCCGAGTGGTACATCAGACGCCCTGTAAAAGCCCCAATCAATGTGGTCACGGCCCCGCCAAACAGCGCGTTTATGGTGTCAATAAATCCGCCATCGTTCATGTCGCGTTTCCCTCAAGTTCTGCCACTCGGGCAGACAATTCTTTGACAGCCTCAATCAGCAGACCGGTGATATTGCCGTAGGCGACGGAGAGCTGACCGGTGTCCGCATCCGCCCGCACCACTTCGGGGAGCACCGCCTCAACCTCCTGAGCAATCACCCCAATCTGTCGGCTGCCATCCATCGTGAAGCGCACGCCGCGCAAGGCGCTGACCAAGGCCAGCGCGTCGACGATGGTCTCAACATCGGATTTGAGCCGCGCGTCGGAGGAAGAGACGAAGTTCGGGGCGGTCACCACGCCGGTGAAACTCGCTCCTGATAGCGCCGCCTTTGCAGCGATCGCTGCATCGTAATCGGCGGCGGATTTCGTCGCCATGCTCCCAATGCCGAGGTTTGTCCGAGCCACGGCTATGTTCGCCAGGCCTTCCAGGTTGCCCGCCGCATCGAGAAGCGCGTCCCAGCCGGTGTTCGTGGCGTTCCTCCGGCGCAGAACTGGTGGCGAGACCGAGGTGTCGACCCAAAGCATGCCCGCGGTGGTCGCCGTCGGTGTAGAGGCCCCAGCATTCGTCGATTGCAGCGCCGCAATCACTTCATTGATCCGGGCCCGCACCGCAGCACCCGCATCATTGGCAATCGTAAAGCTGGAGGTTTGCGTCATCTCAGCGTTTTCCTGTTGCGGTCATTGGTCGGATTTCAGCGAACACGTCAGGCCACCTCATCGGCATAAAGCCGCAATTGGCTGACGATCGGCGTATAAGACGCGTCTTTCGTCGTCAGATGCGCCCGCGCTTCCACCGCGCGGGCTTCGATTTCGTGGTTGTCGAGACGACCCCAGGGACCCCAGGCGGGCGTGCCGGCCGGATCGTCATCGGTTTCGCGGATCTCAAAGAGCACGTCGATTTCCGCGCCAGCCGACCCATCAAAATCCGCCCAGGTGTCCATCAGCGCCGTGCGGGCATCGATCCGGTCATTCAGCGCGAGGGCGGCCACGCCGATCTCCGAGCGCAAGCGCACGCGTTTCACCGCGCCAAGGTCGAGCCCGGCGGCAAAGCCGTACCACCCCTCCATCGCGGTCACTTGCGTCACGCCATTTGCGGTTGTCGTGGCGAGCGTCAGGTTTGCCCCCGTGATCTGCAGCCCTGATTTCGGGCCGACAAATCCGGGATCGGCTTGCAGAAAGTCCAGCGTCGAGAAGGCCAGCACCTGCGCGCCCTTGGTCGAGACCCGGGTTTCGGGTCCAGCGCGGCCGCCGCTGTCTTCCGCGCGCACCAGATAGGTCCCGGGTTTCAGCGGCACGACGGCGATGGCCTCACCGCCCGAGACCCGGTCCATCGAATAACTGTCAGCCCAGGTGGCCGTCGATTCCTTTGAGTGCCGGATCACGACATTGCCGCCCACGCGGACATCAGGATCAACCGAGCGGGACCATTTGAGGATCGCAAGCCCACCCGCTGTTTGCAGCGTCACGTTCTCTAGCTGCGCTGGAGGGGCGGTGAGCCCGAGGATTTCAACCGCTGTCTCCTGCCAGGGCGAGGAGACGCCCAAGACCGAGATCGCCTTTACGCGGAAAGCCCAAGCTCCCGGCGCAATGTCGCGGATTTCGAGCGCGGTGCCATCGGTGCGTCCATAGTCGATCCACTCGGTTGCGCCCGCCAGTTTCCCCTGCAGCTGGTATGCAGAGATAAAGCTAGACGGTGCAGCTTCCCAGCTGATCTTCGCCAGTACCTTCAGCCCGCCACCATCCCGCGTGACATAGAGGTCTTCGGTGACCTGCGGTGCGCCGGCGGGCGGAATGTCGTAGGCATTGGGCAAGGCTGTCCGTGGGGCAGCTGCGTAGATCTGCTGCTCGGACGCCGACCAGTCATAGACCAAGGGCGAGGTCTCACGCAGCACAAGTTCCGGCAGGAGCAGCGGCCCATCGCCCGAGGCCGTCAGATCAAGGCTCACCCCGTGCACCTCGAAGGGCTTCGCGGCAAAGCCCCAGCGGGCGTAGGAGAGCGTCACCACATCCCCGACGGTGGCGGCCCAGGCTGAGAGCTTGCCCGAAAGCCGCACCGTCATCTGCCGACGCGCGCGTTCAAGCTCAATCTTGGCCAACCGCTGCGCCATGGCGGCGGAGATCGTGAAGGGCAGCGAGATATCGCGCCATTTCCGCTCGCCACCGTCCTCGGCCAGATAGACATCCGACGCGTAAGCCGGAAAGTCATCCGGTTGCCAATCGTTCTCGGGGCTGACGAACTGCCCCCGCACCCCGTTGAAGTTCGACGACATCGTCACGCGCGTCGCCAAGGTCAGCCCGCCCTCGCGGGCATGGTCCGATGTGAGCGCCACGTCAGGTGCGCGCCATGCTCCCGCGTGGATGCGCCAGGACCCGCCCGAAAAGGCACAGCGCCCGGCGAAGGAGGAGAGCATCCCCTCAATGATTGTCTTCGGGACCTCCGAGAGGGTGATCACCCCGTTGCAGGCGTAACGCGGCTCTACCCCACCGCCGGCGAGTGGAACGATCTCGTCGCAGATGTTCGCGGCTTCGACCAAGGAGATCTCGTCAATCCCGTCGGGCTGGCCGATGCGCGCCCCGATGCCCCAGGTCGGGTTGGCCATATAATCGGCAAGGCATAGGGCGGGGTTTTCCGAATAGCCTGCGGTTTGCGTCCGCGGATCCCAGATGTCGTCCTTGCCTTCGAGATCGACCGTGATGTTCGGGATCCCGCCCGGAAAGGCGTCCTGGTCATAGGTCAGCCGCAGCCGAATGGCCGCACAGCCCCGAAGCTGATGGTTCTCGGTCCATTTGTCGGGCAGCGCTGCCTTGAGGCCCGCAAAGGCGGTCTGGTTGGCGGCACCCAGTTTCTTTTCGACGACGACCTTTCCGGCCCAGCGGCCCTGCGCGACCCCAGCGGCATTCACAGCCACTTCGCCTTCAAAATAGATGGCGCCGATCGATTTGACCCGGTGCGTGGCCAGGACGATCACCAGATCGAGGTATTTGTTGTCCGACCCCGAGGCGTGCAGGAAGACGATGACCCCACCCTTGCGGGTGCGGCCATAGACGAGATCGCGCGGCACGACGGGCTCGCGGATCGTCACTGTCCGCGGCCGCATCGTGGTTTGCGGTTTCGGCATCAAGGCCTGCGCCGCATAGGACAGTAGTAGCGTCCCGCCGATCCGCAAGAGCGCCGCGCCAATACCGCCTGCAGCCAATACGCCGCTGATCGCCCCCGCGATCGCGGTGACGGCTGTCACGATGAAGGGCATGGAGTGGATCCGTATTCAGATGGGCCAGGCAAGCCGGCAAGAGGTCAGCGGTACGGTTACGAGGCCCTCGGGCGCCATGCCAACTGCAGTGGCCCCAGTGCAGATGCCGAAGCCAAGACCGGTGTCGGCCAGAACGATATCGCCGCGCCCAGCGAGAAGAACGGCGGGGCGCGGTTCGCCCAAGAGAGTGCGGCCCATGTCCACAAGCGAGGCCCAGCCCAGACGCCGCATGACCCTTTGGCCGCCGAGAGCCGTGGTGTAGCGCCCGCGCCAGAGGGCCGCAATGTCCTCACCGCCGGTCAGGATCATGCGTGTCCCGAATGCAAAGGTCGGGCAGTCATGGACGCTCCAAAGGAAAGGCTTAGCCCGTGCGGTATCGATGGCTGCGGCGAGAAGGCGTTCCCAGTGATCGACGCGGCGGAGCATCATCCGCGCCCCCAAGTGATTTCGCGGTCCTGGATCGCTGTCACGTATTCGAACCCGAGATCGCCCGGGAACAAGACCTGCTGGCTTTCATGCGTATAGCGCCAGGTCCGCGCCACGGTCAGGTCGATCAGACGGCTTTCATAACTGATCGTGATCGTGCAGGTGTCGGCGTCATCCTTGATTTCCGGGACATCGAGCCGGCCAGAAAAGGCCTGAACCGGATCGGCGATGATGCTACCATTCTCGGCCAGAAGCCCCAGCCAAATACGGCCCGGCAGGCCCTGGTGCGCTTCCTCGATGGCCATCTGCACGAGGTCCAGCGGCACGCCGGACAGCGAGACGGCCGTGCCGCCGGCCACGACCTCTCCGGTTTCGTCGATGGCCCCGAGCCCGAGCAAAGACCCAGCCCCCGCCCAAGCCTGGCCGTTCCAGATGACCTCTCCAAGCCCCGACCAGATTCGAACCCAGCCCGTTGCAAACTGGCCCTCGAAGAAGATGACGGGTCGCAGGCTTTGATCAGCCAGCGCAGTGGCGAAGGCGACAGTAAGATCGCGACTCATCAGAGGGTCCTCACTTGTTAAAGAGCTTCGCGGGCGGAGATCGTGAAGCGGTGCTGATCCGCCCGACCAATGACCGAGGGGACCGGGGCCGTCAGCCGCAAAAGGACCGACGGGGCATCAAGGCCGAGGAGCGAGCCAACCGGCACAGAAGCCCGAAGCGGCGGCACGAAGGCGAGCGTGGCCTCACTGCCTACGGGCGTCACATCCGCCGTGATCTGGTAAAGCCGCGTGGTGGCATCCGAACCCAACTGAAAGAAATCCCCCGCGCGCAGACCAAGCCCCCACCCGGCCGTGCGCAAGGTGGTTGCCCCTGCGATTTGCGCCTCGGTGACGTAAGGGTTGCCTGCCGCCACCAGTACCTCGATCGAGGGATCGGGGAACAGGAACCGGCCCCGCAATCCACCAAGCGCGGTGAAGAAGGCCGAGAGCCGACGGGCTTTGGCCCCCTGGGTCACCGCCATCTCGATCTGGTACTCCCACCAGGAGGCACCCCAGTCCTGGATCTGGGATGTGCCGGTGAACGGCGAGCGGACCTCGGCGACTGATGTGACCAGCCGCCGCTCGAGCGAGGTGACGAGCGTCAACGGCAAGACAGGAATGGCCATTTCAGATTACCTGACCCCGGCGTCGCCCATCGGCCACGCTTTCCTTGGCAATGCGCGCGATCTCGGGGATGGCCGCGCGAAGGCGCGCGTCGATCTGCTCGGCCACGCCCATCTGCGCCCCGCGCGCATCGATGTTCACGGTGACGCCCGCGCCAATGCTGCCGCCCCGACCATAGTCTGCCGCCTCACGCCGGTTCAGCACACGTTCGCCACGCTGCAGGATCGTTGGGACCTCGTCGGGGCGGAGACCAGCCCAACCGCCGGAATGCATACGAGGTGCCGCCGCGAAGGCCATCGCAGGCACCTGCCGCGTATGGCCTGACAGGCCAACGATGCCACCCGCATGCGAGACAGCCGCTGCAACAGACCCGCCGCCAAAGATACCTGAGAGCGCAGAGGCGATGGGCCCCAGCACCGCGCGCTTGAATGACAGAACCGCAAGGTCCGCCAGGATCGAGCGCACGAGGCCCTTGAAGTCGAACTTGCCGGTCTCGACGAAGCTCCGAAAAGCGCTTTCCGCACCGCCGAAGGCGCCGGTCAATGTTTCGCCGAGACCTTTGCCCCAGTTCAGGGCATCCGTGGCATAAGAGTTCAGGGCTTCTGAGACGGCGCGCCAGCCGGTCAGGATTTTCTCTGCAGCGCCACCACCAGAGCCGCCGCCCACAGCATCTCCGGCCTGGTCCATAGCGCCTGCCAGGCGGCCCGCAGAGGCCGTGGCGTCATCCAGTGCCGCAGCGCCGTCCGCCCCAGTGCTCGCGACAGCATCGCGGAGTGCCGCCCAGGAGGACAGCGGGGCCGTTGCACCATTCGCAAGATCCGTGGCGGCCTCGCGGTATGTGTTGGCTGTTGCCAGCGCCTCGGTCGCGATGGCGTCAAGGCCCAGGTTAGGGGCCGTCAGCGGGTTGTCCTCAAAAGCCCTGCGGAATGCATCTGCGGCGGCGCTTCCAGCATCTGCTGAAGCCCCCGCGAAGGGGTTTTCGATATCGCCAAGACTGATAGCGCCAATCTCGCCGAAAGTGGTCTCGATGCCAACGGCGGCCAGTGCATCACGGATGCGCCCCGTGAAGGCATCGATCCGGCGGATTGCGCCGTTGAGCATCGCCTCGATTCCGTGGAGCATGCGGTTCGCAGCCGAGAAGACCAGATCACCGATCACATCCGGCAGACGCGACCAGATCTCGCGCACGGCGAGTAGCGCGCCCTCGAAGGTGTTGGCTGTGGTGTTGCCAAAAGCCGCGACACTCTCGATGGCCCCGGCCATGCCACTCGCGGCATCGGCTTTCAGGTCATAGAACATGGCGGTGGCCGCAGCCCCCGCGCTTGATGCCCCCATCTTGATCCGGTCCCACACCTCGACGGCAACATCTTTTAAGAGGCGCATCGCCTCGCCAAAACTACCAGCGCCGGACGTGAGGCGCGTGAACCAATAGACCAGTTCGCCTGCACCAACGATCAGCGCGCCAATGCCCGTGCGGATCAGCGCACCTTTGAGAACCACCAGCGTCGTTGCCAATCCGCGTACCGAAATGACCGCCGCGGCCATGGCGGCCACCCAGCGTACAGTGAGGAAGGTTGCGAAGGTTCCTGCGTAGATGGCCAGTCGGTCGAGATTAGCGAGCACCGTGTCAAAAGCCCGGCTGATCGGGCTGGTGCTGGAGGCAAGGGCGACAAACGCATTTGCCACCGCTTCAAGCGACGGGGCGAGTGCCACGGCAATCCGGTTGCGCACGCCAGTGAAGACCTGACCAATGCTGACGAGCGCCAATTCAGATCGACGCATGGCGGTAATGGCATCCGCATCCAAAACAGCGCCAAGCGCTTGGGCCTGCGCCCCAAGCCGGGTCATCTCCGCCCCGCCGTTCTGCAGGAGGGGGATCAGCCGCGTTGTGTCGGACGCCATGGCCTCAAGATAGAACGTCATCTCCTGTTGGCTGACGCCTGCGCGCTCCAAGCTGTCGACGTAAAGCTGCAAGGCTTCCGGCCCTGAGAGACGAGCGAACTGATCTGCCGTCACGCCCACGCGGGGTGCGATGTTTTCAAAGAAGTCCGCCATCGGGCCGCCGCCCGTCTGCAGGAAATCACCCACACGGTCGTTCACGTCCTTCAGGATATCGGCGAGCTTTTCCTGTTCGATCCCTACCGTGGCGGACGCCGCCGACCAGCGCTGGAACACCTCCGAGTTGGCATTGGCAACCTGCGAGAGCTGGCCAATCTCATTGGCGGCCGCCACCGTCGAGCGGGTCATCGCAACGACAGCACCCGCGAGCGCTGTGGCCGCAGCAGTTGCCGCGATACGGGCCCGGCGCGCGAAGGCTGCCATGCGGGCATTTGCCTGGTCCAATTCACGGCTCAAACGCCCCATACCCCGCGACCCGGCCGCACCCACACCTTCCAGCTCGGCGCGTACTTGCCGGCCGCCGGTCGCAGAGAGCCGGACAGAGACACGTTTTTCAGCCATGGTTGTGTTCAATCTCTTCGTTTGTTTTGCGCACCATAACCGCCTCGATCGGCGGCAGGAGTTCGGCGATGATCGGGGGGGAGAGCCCGAGGGCTACGCCAAGTTGCAGGGCAGCGCCCATGTCCCAACCGAGGACAGCGCCACCGTTCATCCCGCCTGCAACGCGCACTTGGCCGCCCAAGCGCTGAACCAGATCCCAGATCTGCCAGCCCTCAAGTGTGCGTGGCGCATGCAGACTGCGCGGGCAGTCCGCGCAAACAGAGGGACACGCCACGCAATAGTCACCGCCCCCGCCGAACTCCCAGTCGGCGAGAGCGGTCAGGCGTTTTTTTCCGCATCCAGTATCAGCGCGCCCGCGATGTATGTGGTCTGGAAGGCCTCGAATATTGGCCAGAGTTCCAAGAGCGCATCGATGCCCTCAGGCGTCAGCGGCATAGGTTTTCCGTCCTCGTCTCCGACGCCTTCCCAGTCTTTTACAACAATACGGGCGACGGCCTTTGCGACGATACGCGCAAGATCGTCGTTGGAGGCGCTGGTTTCAGCATCGGTTGCGGCGGCGGCGATCGCCGGATCGCTGCGCGCCGCCAGCATAATGGCCGTAGTCAGGGGCTCTACCAGCAGGCGAACGCCATGGCCGAGATCAAGCCATTGCGGCTCGATAGACAGGTTCAATCGTAGCATCAGTAATCTTCGCTGTCGTTGGCCAGTGTGACGGTACACATGCGGCCAACCAGCGGGTCACTCGCCGCCTGCCAGTCAAAGGTCGCCTGCACACCTTGTGGGCCCGAGATTTCGATCCGTGGGCGTGGCAGATAAACTGCATGCGCGGTGACGGTTAGGTTTTCACCGGTGGGCAGTGTGTACGAGAACGCAAGTTCGCAAGCCTCGCCATTGATCGCCTGCTGCACCAGTGTCTGGTCGGCGAAACGCACAACGACATTGCCCGCGAGCGCTGCGATAGAGGGATCCGCGCCATCAATCTTGCCATCTGCGCGGATCGTCTCGATGCGGTCGAGATTGTTGGTATAGGTCAGGTCCGCGGAGACGACATTGCCAATATTCGCCCCGTTCCGTGTAATCGACCCGTTGAATTGCCCGAACCGTTTCAGCGCGATAGTGTCAGGCGTACCTGCGGCGGCACTGGTGGCGATCTCCTCACCTTGCGCAACAATACTCGCAGTGGCCGTGAGCAACCCAGAGCGCGCCATTTGCCAGTTGAGACTATCCACCATACAGCCAGAATACATGGCGTAGCGCGGAACCTCTGGCATGCCGGTCTCAACCGAAAAGCTTGGCAGCACCCAGTTCCCAGAGCGGAATTCATGGGTGTAGGGTGCGTCAGCGCCGGTGGTTGTAGGCGCTCCAAACGCAGCCTTCAACCAGAAGCCAAAGGCCTCCGCGTCAATTGGGATCACCACATCGCCGTCTGCCGTCACCGCATCCTTGATCGGCGCCTGCGGGTCTCGGCCGTAGCCCAGGAGTTCCGAGGTCTGCAGCGGTTGTTCCGCCCCTAGCGACGTACTGGCGAAAGGCATCTTGGTATAGCCGCTCGCAGGAGGCGTGCCATAAGTCATTTCGAACGCAAACGCCATTTGCGCCCGCGCCCCTTGAGCTCGTGCCATTGTAATTTCTCCTTGTATTGATCTCGTCAGCCCAGCGCGTCGGTTGTCGCGTAGTGAAGAATGATTGGAATGATCCCGGCCTTCAGAGATGCGGCCCCCTCGACGGGAAGATCGACGGGTTCAGCTGCCTCTGGCTCAACCCAGTCGCATAATCCCCGCAACGTCCGGTCGGCGGCGATAACTGCGCCGACCTGAGCGGAGAGCGCGTCAAAGACGCTGTCACGGTTTGACGCCGATTGCACAATAACCTCGAGCTCGGCTCGGTGCTGGAAGTGATAGGTCAGCGGCGACAACGTCACGCCTGGCTCGCCCGGGGTGCCGTCGCGCAGGATAATGAGACCTGCGGACGGAATGCGTTCTGGTAGGACTTCCCCGCGTAGGACGGGTACATGTGGGATCGTACGCAAGAGGTCCGCCAAAGCGGTCAGGGTGGTTTCCCGTGCACTCATGTTTTTGCGTCCAGCCATTTCGCTACGATCAACCTTGGTATAGTGGCCTGCGCGCGGTCAGCATCGCGCGCCAGGTCGAGCCGCTTGCCCAGCTTTACCTGAGGCACCAGCAAGAAGATCGGCACTGTGCTGCGCCCGTGACCTGTCTTGGACCGGGAGGCCACGCCCAGCCCACGATTATTCAGCCGACCCTCCGCTACCAAGAGGCTTGGTCCCCGGCGCCGATAGACAAGCCGCAGACGCAGCCCGCGCCGCCGCTCCCATTCGTGGGGCGTCAGCGCCTTACCACGGGCACCTTTGCCTGCCGCTGGCGTTGGGATCGCTAGCCAGAATCCGTCCTTCGATCGGATCAACGGGCCGGTGTCATGGGCACCGATGATCTGAGGCGCATTCGACCAGACTAGAGCCGCCGCTTCCAGGCTTTCGCCCGTAGAAGGATAGGTCTTGGACCGGATCGTGTTGGCAAGCTGCTGGCCAAGTCGGGCGCTCGTGATCTGGGCGCGCCAGTTGGATTTGAGATCTTTGCCCGCCGCACGCATGGAAGCTGTAACGGCCTTTTCGCCAGCGATGATTTCGGCG
>Ga0228634_1001450_pt1 | contig 13617 bp, 5 predicted proteins | sample 42DmetaG_FD_190063 | JGI IMG/M metagenome (GOLD analysis project Ga0228634, IMG submission 190063) | Seawater microbial communities from Monterey Bay, California, United States - 42D | ecosystem: Environmental > Aquatic > Marine > Coastal | place: USA: California | collected 2016-09-27 | reverse complement strand
CCATTTAGTTTATAAACTTCCTTTTCTATACTAGTTTTATTACCACTAAATAAATTCAGTTCTTTTTTATGCATGTTGTAAACTCCTTTGAAAGTTGCTCCTATTCCAATTGGCCAACTCATGGGTTTTACCTTTATGCCTAGCTTAGATTCAATTTCGTCCAACAAATCAAATGCATCTTTTCCTTCACGATCCATCTTATTAATAAAAACAATTACTGGAGTATCTCTCATTCTGCAAACTTCCATTAATTTCTCTGTCTGTGCCTCTACACCATTTGCACAATCTATAACCATAATTACACTATCTACAGCAGTTAGAGTTCTGTAGGTATCTTCTGCGAAATCTTTATGCCCTGGAGTATCTAAGATATTTATTTGTTTGTTTCTATAATTGAAAGCCATTACAGAAGTTGCAACACTTATTCCCCTTTGTTTTTCAATTTCCATAAAATCAGACGTAGCAGATTTTTTTATTTTGTTATTTTTTACTGCTCCAGCACTTTGAATAGCACCACCAAAAAGAAGAAGTTTCTCAGTCAGAGTAGTTTTTCCAGCATCAGGGTGTGATATAATTCCAAAAGTTCTTCTTTTGTTTATTTCTTTTTCGTGATTCATTGTTTGCGAATATAATACTTAAGATTTCATTGTGAAAAAAACATTGCATTGTTCAAATAAAAATCTTCACAACATTAAAAAAAACTTATATTATTGATACATTTAAGCATGAAAAATATTTTTACACACTTTTTTTTATTGCTAAGCTTAAACTTTTTTGCTAATGATTCCTACAATATTGATTTAATAAGTCAGGATAATAACTCTGTTTTTGTTGAGTATAAACTCAATAATTACTCGCTTATTGATTCCAAAATAATCAACTCCATCCAGCACAAGAAATTACTAGTTGAAGGTGGAAGTCCCATTCTTAATCTTGGAGTACCCGAATTATTAAAATTTACTTCCAATATTCAACTACCGGAAACTGGAGTTAGTAATTTTACAATCGTAGATTCTAAATATTCTACAATTGAAAACATTAATATAATTCCTTCAAAGGGTAATTTGTATAGAAATATAAATCCTAGTTTAATTCCATTTAACAAGGGTCCTATTTATGAAATAGATCAAGATTATCCCTCTAGTGTTTTTTCACTTAGTGAACCCTATATTCAAAGAGATTTGAGGGGGCAAACTTTGAACTTTGTTCCATTTCAGTATAATCCAGTTCAAAAAGTTCTAAAAGTATACAGTAAAATTATTGTTAAAATTGAATTTAATAAAACTGTAAAAGGAAATAACGAATTACTTAGAACCAATGATGAAAATATTTTAAATGAGCTTAAAAGTTCTTACCAAAGACGTTATCTAAATTATATTCCAAATAGGTATAATTCTATTGGGCAAGAAGGAAGCATGCTAATAATATCTCCTTCTGAATATTTTAATGAATTAGCGCCATTTATTGAGTGGAAAAAACAATCGGGTAGAGAAGTAGTTCTAGTTGATATTGCAGATATTGGAAATAACCAGAGTAATATTTATAACTATGTAAGAACCTATTATCAACAAAATTCTGATTTTTTATATTTACTTTTAGTTGGAGACCATAATAAAGTTGCGGCTTATGATGCTGGATCAACTGGAGGATGGATGTCTGAAACAAAATGGTCTGATGCAAAGTACGGCTTGATTTCAAATTCTAACGATTGGTATCCAGATATTTATGTTGGAAGATTCAGTCCCTCTAATTTGACAGATTTAAATACCATTGTACAAAGAAATTTAGAATACGAAACTAACCCAGATACTTCTGACTATTATTTAAATGCAATTGGTCTAGGATCTAATGAAGGTGCTGGATACGGAGATGATGGGGAAGCAGATTGGCAACATTTAAGAAACATAAGAACAGATTTATTGAACTATGGCTACCAAAATGTTTTCGAGTTTTACGATGGATCTCATGGTGGAGAAGATGCCAATGGAAATCCAAATTCCACTATAATTTCTAATGCAGTAAATGGTGGCATTTCACTATTTAATTATACTGGTCATGGAGATATAAATTCATGTTCATCTGGAAACTATTCAAGTTCTCATATCAATTCTGCAACAAATAATGGCAAATACCCATTTGTAGTTTCAGTTGCTTGCAATAATGGAACTTTTACATCTGGGACTTGTATTTCTGAAGCATGGCAAAGAGCAAGTAGTTCTGATTCTCCTACTGGTGCAATAGCTGCTGCAGGTTCTTCTATTTTAATGTCTTGGGCACCTCCTATGGCTTCTCAAGATGAAATAGTGGATATTTTAGTAGAGTCTTATCCCAATAATAAAATGCACTCTATAGGAGCTCTTTTTTACAGTGGGCAAATGAAAATGTTAGATGATTATCCAAATCCAGGAAAAGAAGTTGTTGAAACTTGGGTTTTATTTGGGGATCCAGCAACCTTATTTAGATCCGATATTCCTAGTGATTTTGTTGTCGAGCATAGCGAAACAGAAGAGATTGGATTGACATCTACTACCATATTGTGTGATGTCGAAAATGCTGCTGTTACTCTTTGGAACGGAGATTCTTTACTTGGAAAAAGTATGGTCTTAAATGGCCAAGTAGATTTTAATTTTGATTCAATTAATACCATTGACACTTTAAGTATTGTTATAAATGCTTACAATAAAACTCCATATTTTGGTCAGCTAAGAACAACAAATCCACCCGTTGACCCTCTTGGAAATTCTGAAGATCTTCTTTTTGGTCCCAATCCTATAAACTCTGATCATCAAGTAAATTTAATTTTCGAATTATTAGAAGATCAGGAAACTTACTTTGAAATATTCAATCCTCTAGGTCAGTTAATTTACAGTAAGTCAGTATTGTTAAATGCTGGATTTTATGGACCAAATTACACCCAACTAATACTTGACTTAAGTGAAATTGATTTATCTTCTGGCATATATTCTCTTTCTACCAATATTAACAATAGCAAAACTGTAAAACAGCTTTTGGTACCTTAACCAAAATAAATTCCCTATGAAATTGATTGAGTGTCCTAGAGACGCTATCCAGGGTTTTTCAAGTTTTATTCCTACTAAGAAAAAGATTGAATATTTTAACGAACTTTTAAAAGTTGGCTTTGATACACTTGATGTTGGTAGTTTTGTTTCAAAGAAAAAAGTTCCTCAGTTAGCTGATACTTCAGAAGTAATTAAAAGTTTGAACATAGTCAATTCCCCTACCAAGTTACTGGTTATTGTTGGTAATGAAAGAGGTGCTAAAGAAGCTGTTGAATATGACGAAATTACATATTTAGGTTTCCCTTTTTCAATTTCTGAAACTTTTCAAAAAAGAAATATAAATTCTACTATCAAAGAGTCTCTAGTAAGATTAGAAAAAATACAGAATTTATGTATAAAAAATAATAAAAAATTAGTGACTTATTTCTCCATGGCTTTTGGTAATCCCTATGGTGATGAGTGGAGTATATATATTGTAGCTCACTGGGTAGAAAAGTTATTAAACGACTTTGGGATTGATATTTTATCTTTAAGTGATACTATTGGTTCTAGTACCCCACAAGTAATAACTTGGCTTTTTAGCAAGCTTATAGAAGAATTTCCAAATGTTGAATTTGGTGCTCATCTTCACTCAATTCCAGATAATTATTTTGACAAACTCCAATCTGCATACGATGCAGGTTGTAATAGATATGATGGCTCTATTCTTGGTATTGGCGGATGTCCAATGGCAAAAGATGATTTAGTTGGAAATATGGCTACCGAAAAAATGATTGAATTTTTGAACGGTAAATCTGAAAATTTACAACTCGATGATGTTTCTCTTGAAAAGTCTTTGGCAATTGCTAGAGCAATTTTCAAATAACTCAATTTTTAAACCTTTTCCATAGTTTTTAGTTAGTTATTTGAAAGTATTATAGTTGATAGATACACATTAATTGTTGATATTTGTAAAAACACATTAATTTGAAGCGTTTTATACTAGCTATTATTGTTTTATATATTGGTCTGGGGACTTCCTTTATTCACTCTCAAAATGCTTCAGACCCTTTCATTGTTATTGCTGGTAGTGTAAATGATGAAAACTATCAAAAACTAAGTGGAGTTAAAGTTGAAATTAAACAAGATAATCAAGTTTTTAAATCTGTTACTACATCTCCTAAAGGCAAGTACGATGCTATAGAAATTCCTTATGGATATATATATATTGTAACTTTTTCAAAAGATAACTATGCAACTAAATCTATTCTAATAGATTCTAAAAGTGGTTATTTTAAAGAGGAACAAAGCACCCAACCATTTGCTATTCCAATTACACTTCAAAGTAAACAGCCTGGTGTAGATTATTCTGTTGTTACAAATCAGCACGTAGGTAAAATTAGAATTATTGGTGGCAATTTAACTTTGGATAATGTATATAATAAACAAAGAAAAAACGAAATAGACAGACACTTTAAATCGATTGAGGAGCAAGCAAAGTTAAAAGAATCACAATTTAATAAGTTCTTATACGAAGGAGATAATGCAATAAATAAGGAAGATTACTCTTTAGCAATTTTGAAATACGAAGAAGCTTTAAAAATTCATAAAGATGATTTGGTTGAAAATAAGATTAAAAAAGCGAAGAAAAACTTAGAACTTATTAGTCAAGAAAAAGAACTAAACAAACAATACAATGATTTAATTTCTAAAGGAGATAATGCTCTTTCATCAGGAAACAATACCTTGGCTTTAGAAAATTTTAAAAAAGCAAAAGAGTTAAATCCTGGAAATCAAATTGCTTACGACAAAATAAAACAGGTTGAAAAGGCCAATGACTTAGCAGCACAAAAAGAAATATTAGAAAAATTTAATCTTAAAATGAATGCAGCAAAATCTGCACTAGATAATAAAAATTACCAACAAGCTATTGATTTATATAAGGAAGCTTCAACAATTAATCCAAGTGATAGAACTCCAAAGGATAAAATAAATGATATAAATAAAATATTGGCAAATGAAAAAGAGAGTGAAGAGGAATACAAAAGTTTAATTGCTAAAGCAGATGCTCAATTATTGGAGAAGTCTTTTAACGAATCAATTATCAATTATAAAAAGGCATTAAAAATAAAATCCAATGAATCTCACCCAACACAACAAATTAAAGTTGCTGAACAAGGTATTAAAGATCAAATCGCAAGTTCTGAAAATGACCGTAAGTATGAAAATATTTTAAAAACAGCAGATAATCAGTTAAAGAACTTAGAATATCAATTGGCCAAAGCTTCCTACCAACAAGCTCTTGACCTTAAAAGCGATGAAAAATATCCACTAAGTAAAATTACTTTTATAGAAGAAAAGCTTAAGGAGATAGCTGATGCCAAAAGCAAAATGGAAGAGTCTAATAAGGCTTATCAAGCAGAAATACTTAAAGCAGACGGACTATTTAACGAAGCTAAATTTGAGGAAGCCCTAATAAGCTATCAGTTGGCTAAAACAATTAAAGAAGATGAAAGCTATCCAGATCAAAAAATTAATGAAATAAATATAAAAATTATCCACATAGCCAATCAACAAAAGGAATTACAAAAGAAATATTCAGATTTCATTAAAAATGCGGATGCTAGTTTTAAAAGTCAAAATTGGAAGCTTTCCAAAGAGTTTTATAACAATGCATTGTCAGTTGATGAAAGTCAAGAATATCCAAAAAAACAATTAGAAATAATTGAACAAAAAATTAATGAGCAAGAAGCTTTCTTGGCAGAATCAAAAGAAAAACTAGAAAAATTTAACTCACTAATTAGCCTGGGTGATAATTCTTTGAAAACAGAAGACTTTGATATGTCAAAGTCCAAATATTTAGAGGCAAAAGAGCTTTTTCCAAAGAACTCAACAGTAGATCAAAAGTTGAAACATTTAAACGTTTTAATAGATCAAAAGCAGAAATTAATTCAATTGGACAGTTCTTTTAAAGAATTAATTACCCAAGCTGATAAATTAAGAGACAATAATAAATGGGAGGATGCAATAGATAAGTATAAGATGGCAAATAAAATTAAAACCTTGGATACTTATTCAAAACAACAAATTGATCTAATTAAAATTAAGATAACTGAACAAGCAAATTCAAATATCCAAAGTCAGTATCAAGAGTTGATAAAGTCTGCTGATAAGTTGTTGTTAGACTCGTCATACAGTGAAGCCATACAAAAATACGATGAAGCAAATGAAATATCTCCCAATGAATCTTATCCAATCCAAAAAATCAGAGAGATTAAAAAATTAATAATTGAAAAAGAATCTAAAGACAATGAGTACCAAACATTAATCAGCCAAGCTGATAAAGAGTTTAGCTCAGAGAGTTATGAAGATGCTTTAAATCATTATATATCTGCAAAAAATATTTACGACAAAGAGTATCCTAACCAAAGAATTGAAGAAATTAATTTAAAATTAAATGATTTAAAATCTTTAAGTGACCAAAAAGCATCTAAAAGAAGTCAATATGAAGAATTGATTAAAAATGCCGATCAACTATTTACAGAAAATAATTTTATTGAATCTCAATCCAAATACCAAGAGGCTCTAAATTTATTTGGAAACGAATACTATCCAAAAAAGAAACTTTCTGAAATTAAATTGAAATTAGAAGAGGTCCAGTCCAAAGAAGAAGTAGAAAAGAACTATCAAAATATAATTTCTAGAGCAGATGCTTTAAGAGAAGAAAACAAATATTTAGAAGCAAAGTTAGCTTATCAAAAAGCCAAATTAATTCTCCCTCAAAATACATATCCAGGCGAACAAATCGCAATCATTGAAAAAGCTTTAATCAAGCAGAGCGAGGATAAAACCAAAATGGAATACGACAATGTAATTAAAATTGCAGATGAAAATTTCAATAATAAAAAGTATGTAGAAGCAAGAGATTTATATAAAAAAGCTAGAGAAATTGATTTCAACAATGATTATCCTAATCAAAAAATTGTTGAAATAAACCAATTGTTATCAGAAATTTCTAGTAGAGAAAATGATGAAAAGAGAAATACTGCCCTCCAAAATAGGTTCGATGCTTTAGTTCTTAAAGCTGAAGATGCTAAAGCTAATAATCAGTTAAGTAAGGCAAAAGAATTTTATTTACAAGCAAGTAAAATTTTGCCAAACGACCCAAACCCTAACTTGAAAATAGTAGAAATAGAAAAATTAATGGTAGATCAATTTAGTAATAAGTCTAAGAAAAAATACGATGATTTTATAGCTAAAGCGGAAAAGTTTTTTAATGATAAGAATTATGATAAGTCTATAATATATTATAGGAAAGCATGGTCTGTTTTACCAGATGAAACTGAACCAAAAGAAAAGATCAAACAAGTTTCAGAGGCCAAAATAACTGCTCTTAATAATATTGAGAAAATTAATCAATATAATTCTCTAATTAAGCAAGGCAAAAGATATATTTCTTCTAAGAGTTATTCTCTTGCAATTGAATCCTTTCAGAACGCTGCTAAAGTAAATCCAGAAGGAAAAGAACATATTGGAAAAGTAGCTGAGATTAACAAGCTTATGGACCAAGATGTTTCCAATGGATTATCTAGTAACCAATCCATTTTAAATAGTTATAGTTTAATGTATGGAAAAGAAGTTTCTGGAAAATATAGTGAGGAACAGATAGATAGAATGATGGGTTCTGAAAAATCAGACGACTTCGAAAAATTGGGAGAAAATGCTGACTTTAAAAAAAGTGTTGCAGAACAATTTTCAGTTAAAAATAGGTCTAAACAAGAATTAAAAACAAGTCTTCAAAACGATCAAATAAGTATTTTTTATAAAAATATCCAGAAAAGTTTTGAAAATAGTAATGACTCTAGATGGAATAATATTCCCAAAGTTGTAGATTACAAGGAAATGAATATGTCCAATATGGGAGAGATTTATTTGTTTTCTTTGGAAAATACAACAAGGAATTTTAACAAAATCGAAACACAAAACCAATTACTTGAAAATAAAGAAGTTTTCAGATCAGAAATAATTGCTAAAAATGATTTGGTTGTTGATAAATTTTATGACAATAAGTCTGTTAATGATTTGGAATGGATGAATAGAGGAATTTCAACCACCTATTCAAATTCTATACAAAACGAATTATTATTTACAGACTTTGAAATTGAAAATATTGCTAGAACGAGTAATAGAGATCTTTTAATTGATAAAATTGATACTTATAAAGAAAATCTTTCAATTGTAAGTGAAGAAGAAGAGGGTCATTCTGAAAATTCTACATATAACTTTCATGTTTTTACAGAAAATATGCTAGGTCTTTTTAATAGTAATACAACTAACTTAGATGAGACCAGACAAACTAAAACTATTCCATCTTTTGGATATTATGAAAATGATTTTTTCAATAAAAATTCATCTATTAATATTAAAAGTATTAATAATACCTACAGTAATTTTGAAAATTCTCAAACAATTATTTCCAAACTAAATGATTTTTCTTTGATAGCAGACGAGCTTAGAAATACCAATTCCCTTAATTTAGATCATTATTTAGACAAAGAACTTTCTAAGGTTTCAATATGGGGAGATGTTAGTACTGATAAAGTTTATAATCTTCATTTTATTAATGAGATGTATCAGGACGAGTTAGCTTTAGATGGTGAGAACCGTGAAGATGGAAGGGTTTCAAACACTTTCAATCTAGAAATATATTCCGATAGCTATCTCGCATCTCAAGGTCAATTCAATAAATCTGACCTTAATTCAGATTATATAACAGCTCAATTTCTTGAAGAGTCTAAAGGAATTTCGGTTAAAAAAGCTTCTTCCATTAATACTCAAAAATTAGCACAACAGTTTCCTCAGGGAATCACCGAGAAAATCTACGAGCGAAAAGACTCTAATGGAGATGTTACAGAGTTAACTATAGTTAGAATTGTTGTAAGTGGAAATAAAGGTTCTGAATATAAAAAAGTGAAATCTAAATATGGGGTAAGCTATTTCAAAAATGGAGGGATAATTAGCCAATTCATATGGGACACAGAGACCAATTAATTTAGTTTTTAATTAGTTTTTTTGTGAATAACCTATTGTCATTATTTTCTATTATTAACAGATAGCTTCCAACTCTAAGATTGGTAATGTCAAAGCTAAGTCTATTAGGTCCGCTATTTACTAAATCGTTATAAAGCACAGTCACTAATTTACCTTCAATACTAAAAATAGAAATTTTTAAATCTAAATTTTCTTCAATTGTAAAATCATAATTAACAAAGTCTTTACTTGGATTTGGAAATAAAACACCTTGATTATATGCTGGTTCTAAAAATAAATGTGGGAGAGGTTCTCTACATGTATCTGATGTAGAAATACTACTTATCCAGCTACCATTGCTACCAATTTTTCCAAACATACCAGAAATCCAAGTTCTGCATGGATCATCGTATTTTCTTTGAATTCCACTATAGTCACCCCATCTATCTATATTTCCATTAAGTCTATCTATCGCTCTAATTCCTCTATGAAGCTTGGTAAAGTTGCTGTATATTTCATTATTGTTCATATAGATACACGATACACCATTAGTATCGCTAATTGAAGTGTAATTAAATCCGATTACGCATTCTTTTTCGTTAGGATTTATTCCCGTAGAGGCAATATTTGGGTATCCAAAATCTATAATTGAATCTGAAATGATACTGGATTCTACATAAGGGTTAGTATCGTAATTGTAAATTATTCCATGGTAAATCCCAGCTGTTCCATAATTTGTATCCATAGAGTGTTGTACAAATTGAATCCAATCTTTGTCAATAATTCCACCTAAAACTCTGGAATCATTAGTAGCCAATTCTTTTCCATTGTATTGTTTTCCATTAGGACTTAAAAAGTAATGGTCTTCCAAAGTAATTCTCTGAATTGATAATTCGGAGTTTAAAGATTTCTGGCTATTCTCAATTTTAATTAGGTACAAACTATCACTCTCCAAAGAAAAGTTTTTGTTGCTTAGTAAATATTGGTTTTTATCTTGTAGTTCTCTTGCACCTCTTACTGGATGAATATTTCTTATGTTTATTGAGTCATCTTTTATATCAGACCATAGATTGAATGAAAGAGAATCTGCACCTGAATAACCATTTTCCTTATCAATTTGCCAAATAATAGATTGATTAAAACCAAGTTGCCAACTAACTCCATCCAACAATAAATTGCCTGTAATAAATAAATCATCTTCTGTAACAGATATAGCTGGATAATCTGTCCAATGACCAGTGGATAAAGCATCGCCTTCTAACATATACACATTCCAATCGTCCATTGGGTTATTTGAAGAGGAGAAAGCTACGCAAACATGACTGTTAAGTGGTTTGTTTCCAACAAGAAATACGACAATAAATCTGTCTTCATTGTGGTCATAAATAAACTTTGGATCGTATTTTTTAACAAATCTTAAATTCATAAAATCTAAGGTCATTGAATTCAATGTACTACTTAATAGTAAGGAGTCATTATTTGTATCGTAAATTATATACGAAGAGTTGATCCCAGCTAGAATAATACCATCATTAGAAATAGCCAAGGTATTGTCATTTGGAACTTTGTTATTATATAAATTTCCCTCAAACCCATTTTCAATATTAAAAGATGGAATATTTGAAGATTTATTTATAGATTTTAATGATTTTTTTCTAGGATATTTTTGCGATTGAATTTGTTTTTGGGTTATTAAAAAATCGTTGTACGAATTACCTCCAGGATTTGTCATTTGCATGGATTGAACACTTGCTTTCCAATGGTCTATATTTTCTTTCAAATTAACTGTACGTTTTAGAAAAGTGGAAGATGTAGTTAATTTTTGTGCAAATATGCTAGAGAATGAAATTACTGTGAGTAAAAGACAGTTAAATAAATATTTCATGTAAACAGATAATTTTTAAAAAGATACAAAATTGAAAATAGGATTAAATATAAAACTCCAATTATAGATAAATAGTTTAACCATTTTGGAGGTGTAAATTTATTATCTAAATACCTATTAACTACTAAATAATTAAAAATTGCAATTATAGGGGCAATTAGAAAAGAGATGGAAGTTGCAAAATTTACTAGAATTCCAAAATCACCAGATTTGTCAAATTGATAGGTTATCAAGAAAGTTCCTATAATTAAAATTAGAATACATATACTATATTTATTTTTTGCTTTTGTGTGCTTTGGGAAAAGAAGATCTGTTGTTTTATTAAGTACTCTACCGTATCCATCAAATACAGCAATACAGGTTCCAAACATGATTGAAAAAGTACTAGATGCAATAATTAGATAGCTCCAACCTCCAAATATCCTTGTGTATAGATTTACTATTTGATGTGCAAACAAGTCACTAGATTTTTCAATTATTTCAGAAGTTCCATATATTAAAAATGCCCCAAGAGTAACAAAACAAATAGAAAGAATACCAGAGATTACATAACCAAAATTAAATTCAAAAAGTGTTTCTTTTAAAGCAGGGTGGTAGTTAGAACTTTTTATTTTTTCTACGGTCCATAAGCTATTCCATGAACTCAAATCAACAGCAGTTGGCATCCAACCCATTAAAGGAATTAAAAAAAACCACGCATCTCTACTTATTGATTGTTCACTAATTAAATCTATACTTTTATTAATGGGTCCATGAAAAAGACAAAGCACAAAGGCAGTAAAAGTAGATAGTAGAAGAACTATCCCTATCAATTTAATCAGTTTGTCTAGTATTTTAAATTTTCCGATAATCAAAATTCCTCCGCAAACAACAAAAACTAAAATATTTGAAGCGCTACTACTAAGACCTATTTTATCTAAATGAAATAAATTCTCCATAAATCCTGTTGTCACTTTTCCTACAGCAGCACATACAAAAAACATGGAGGAAATAGTTATTATAAAATAGGTCCATAGTGCCCATTTGCTAAGTTTTTGGTATCCTTCAATAATACTTGTACCTGTAGCATTTGCATATCGTGAACCAAATTCAAAGAATGGGTATTTTAATACGTTAGCTGCTATTACAGCCCATAATAGCCCAAATCCAAACATTGCTCCAGCTTTTGTGCTTTGAACCAAATGAGACACTCCAATTGCAGTACTGGCAAATAAAATTCCCGGTCCCAAAGTATTTTTCAAAGATTGAATACGTTTCATATTCCTATAATATTTTCTAATTTAATATTTTCATTCATATTTTTTTTAGCTTCGGGATAAAGAAATTAGTAATGTATTCTTAAATTTCTTCTAAATTTTATTTGATGATAGAGATTCCTCTTTTCAATTCATTTTATAAGAATCCAATTTTAATGGATCTTTTCAAGATAGACTCTAATTTGAGTTCGTTCCATAACGGAACAGACCTAAGTCATATAAATCATGAATTTTTACAGAAAAGAGATATTAGTATTGAAAATAGAGAAGTTTTATTTCAAGTCATAAGTTCTCAATATTCTAAGACAGGTTTAAAAATACCAGAAAATCTAAAAGCTATCAAAAATAAAGGAGTTTTTACCATTACTACAGGTCACCAACTTTGTGTTTTTGGAGGGCCACAGTACTTTATTCACAAGATTATTTCGGTACTTAAAATAGTAGAAAGTTTAAAATTAAAGTTTGAAGATTTTGATTTTATTCCGCTTTTTTGGATGGCTTCTGAAGACCATGATTTTCAAGAAATTAGCGCCATAAATATATTTAATAAAAATCTTTCAGTAAGTAAAGAAGACAGTATTGGTGTGGGTAAATTAAGTCCTAAAATATTCACTCCTATTTTAGAATTATTAAAAGATTTATTTAAGAATGATTTAAGATTTAAAAACTTAGAGTCTATTTTCTCAGCATCTTTGAGTCAACAAAACTGGGCTAATGCTTGTAGATATTGGATTTCTAAGGTTTTTGAAAAAGAAAACTTAATTGTTATAGATGCAGATGATGTTAAATTTAAAAAGTTATTTCTTCCTACTGTTAAAAAGGAATTAGAAGACCAGTTTATATATAATTCTGTCGAAAATACAAATAGTAAGCTTCGTTCTTTAGGCTATGAACCTAAAATTAATCCCAGAGTCCTTAATTTATTTTTCTTAGCTGACAAAAAAAGACATCGAATAATTTTTGAAGATAATGTTTTCAAAATAGGGGATATGATCCTTAATTTAAAAGAGATTTTGAGTCTATTAAATAACTCTCCAGAAAAATTCAGCCCTAATGTTTTAATGCGTCCTCTTTACCAAGAGCTATTACTTCCCAATTTAGTTTATGTTGGAGGTCCATCTGAACTTGTTTATTGGTCTCAGTTAAAAAAATCATTTGATCAAGTAGGGATTAATTATCCCTTACTCATTTTAAGAGATCATTTTAATTGGATGTCTGAAAAGAGCTACAAACAATGGAAAAACTTAGGTTTTACTGACAATGATTTGATAATTAACCCAGATACTTTAATTAAAAATTATGTCCTTAGTTTAAATAATGAAACTCTTGATTTCAAAATTGAAAATGAATTGCTTGAAAAACTGTCTCAAAATTTATTAGCCAAAGCAAAAGGAATAGAAACAACTCTTGAACCGTCTGTAAATGGAACAATAAAGGGAATGATGAG
>Ga0228634_1001449_pt1 | contig 13624 bp, 10 predicted proteins | sample 42DmetaG_FD_190063 | JGI IMG/M metagenome (GOLD analysis project Ga0228634, IMG submission 190063) | Seawater microbial communities from Monterey Bay, California, United States - 42D | ecosystem: Environmental > Aquatic > Marine > Coastal | place: USA: California | collected 2016-09-27 | reverse complement strand
CGCGGGTTTCACTGCAATGCTCGCGGTGATGGCGCTTGAGGCACACGGTATCAAGGACGGCCCCGTGTTGGTCACAGGTGCTGCTGGTGGCGTTGGTTCGGTCGCAACGGCAATCCTGTCGAACCTCGGCCATGAAGTAGCCGCCGTGACAGGACGGCCCGAAACGGCCGATTACCTCAAAGACCTTGGCGCGACCCAGATCGTAGCCCGTGAGGACATCAATGAGACAACCAAACGTCCGCTAGAGGCCGAAGCATGGGGCGGTTGCGTCGATGCGGTGGGCGGCGACATGCTGGCGCGCGTTTTGGGCCAGATGAAGTATGGCGCCAGTGTTTCGGCCGTTGGTCTTGCAGGTGGTGCGGCCCTGCCAGCCACCGTCATCCCGTTCTTGCTGCGCGGCGTAAACCTTTTGGGTATCGACAGCGTTATGCAGCCTTACGAAAACCGTGTCGCTGCGTGGAAACGTATCGCAAGCGATCTGCCCATGGAAAAACTAGAAGCCATGGTGCAGCCCGCCACGCTGAGCGATCTGCCGCAGCTGGGTCGCGATATCCTTAAGGGAAACGTCAAAGGCCGCGTCGTTGTGGACGTAAACGCTTAGGCCACAGCCTAAGTCACCAAGCCTAAATCACTTTCGCGCGTTCGGAACCATCCGAGCGCGCGTTTTCTTTGGTTTTTTGCAAATTTTGCCCGCTGTGTTAGGCTTGCCCTACAAAATTATTAAAAACAGGGACTGAGATTATGCCAATCAAAGAACCAATCACGATGCTGCCGATTAAAACGGCGGCGAGTGGCTTCTACAAAGGCTTTACCAAAGACGTCACCGTCACGGCCAAGATCTTGGTCGGGGCGCTTATTATCTGGGCCATCGCTTTTCCAGACCAAGCGGCCAGTGTGCTGGGGTCGATCAACGGGTTTATCCTTGCCTCCTTTAGCTACTGGTACGTTTATGCGATGGCGTTCTTTGTGGTGTTGTGTTTCCTGCTCGCACTGTGGCCATCGGCGGGGCGCATGCGATTAGGGCTAGAAACGGACCGCCCGGAATTTTCCAATTTCTCATGGTTTTCCATGATGTTCGGAGCAGGGATCGGCATTGGTATGCTGACCTTTGCCACCGCTGAGCCGATGTATCACTGGGCCTCAAACCCGTCGACGATTATGGGCCAGACCGAAGGATCAACAGCAGGCAACGTCCGTTCAGCCTATGTGTGGTCGTTCACGCACTGGGGGCTTGCGGCGTGGGCGTCCTACGCGATTGTGGGGCTTGCCTTGGGCTTTTTCTCCTACAGGCGGGGGCTTCCACTGACGATCCGCTCCGCGCTCACACCGATCTTTGGTGCGAAACTGTCGGGTCCGATTGGGCATACCGTAGATGTCGTGGCCGTTGTCGCGACCGTTCTTGGGGTGGCTCAAACGTTGGGCTTTGGGGTTGAACAGTTCGTATCGGGCCTTGTGCGGATCGGCTTTGGCGATTGGCTTCAGGTGACGGCAGCGGACGGCAGTGTCAGCTCCTCCACTACCGGGATCGTGGTCGCGCTGGTGGTGATCATGGGGGCCTCGACCCTGTCGGCGCTTTCGGGCGTGGGCAAGGGCATCAAGTGGCTTTCGAACATCAACATGGGGCTGTCGTTCTTTATCCTCGCGTTCTTCTTGGCGTTTGGGTCGACGTTCTTTGGCCTCCAGGCGCTGTTTGTTGGCATCTGGGATTATCTGGCCTCGATCCCCGCCAATATCCTCACCGTGTGGTCCGCAGACGGGACCGAGCAGGGCGATGCATTGGCCGGTTGGCAGGGTGGCTGGACCATCTTCTATTGGGCGTGGTGGATCGCGTTTGCCCCCTTTGTCGGTGTGTTTCTGGCGCGGATTTCCAAGGGCCGCACGATCCGTGAATACGTTCTGGGGGCGATGATTATCCCCGCTCTGATGTGCTTTGTTTGGTTCGCGATCGTAGGTGGCACCGCCATCGATCTGGAGCTGAATGGGGCCGCCAATGGGGCCATCACCGGCGCGGGTCAAGCCGATCAGCTGTTCGCGATGCTGGCGGTTATCCTGTCCGAGAGCCTTGCTTGGATCATGTCCGTCATCGTTGTGATCTTGCTTCTGACGTATCTCGTAACGTCGGCCGATAGCGCGGTGTTGATCATCAACACGATCAACGCCGCAGGTGACGAAGGGCCCAAAGCACGGCCGCACATTTTGTTCTGGGGGGCTGCGCTGGCCTTTGTGGTGGGCGGCCTGATTATCGCTGGCGGTCTGGGCGCGATCCAAACCGCCATGGTCATCGGCGCGCTGCCCTTCAGCTTTGTGATGGTGTTGATGGGCATCGCTTTGGTCAAGGCGATTTGGCGCGATGGTCTGCGCGAAAAGCACGGGCTTGAAACAACGGTTAGCCCAGCAGAATAGACGCCGATCCAGACGATAGTGAATGGCCCCTTCGGGGGCCTTTTGCCTTTTTGTGTGGATATCGAAAATCTGCGTCCGCACCACTAAATGAGGGTGGAAAACCTGTGCGCAGTTCTAAATGAGGGGGAAGCCGATGTTGGAGATCAGATGCCCACGCCCCCCATTTTGTACTGGATGCGCCGCGACCTGCGGCTTGCCGACAATCCCGCGCTAAGTGCGGCCATTGCAACAGGTGCGCCGGTCATCCCGGTCTTTGTGCTTGACCCCGAGACTGGAGCCCAAGGCGCCGCGCCCTTATGGCGGCTCGGCTTGTCCATTGCCCAAATAGCCAAGGACCTGGAAGCCAAAGGCAGCCGCCTGATCCTGCGCAAAGGGAATGCGCTGGACGCGTTAAAGACGCTAGCCGCGGAGACAGGCGCCAAGACGGTGATGTGGAACCGGCTTTATGATCCGGTGGCGCGCACCCGCGACACGGACGTCAAAGACGGCTTGCGTCAAGCAGGGCTGGACGCCAGCAGCCACAACGGACATCTGCTGTTTGAACCTTGGACCGTTGAGACAGGGCAGGGCAGTTTCTACAAGGTCTACACCCCCTATTGGAAGGCCGTGCGGGACCGTGATCCGGGGGCTGCGTTGCCCGAACCCAGCGTCATACCTGCGCCGGATATATGGCCCAGCTCTGAGCCGCTTGCCTCGTGGGATCTTGGTCGTGCGATGGGACGTGGGGCCGACGTTGTCAGCGCCCATGTCACTGTAGGTGAGGCTGCCGCACGCGCCCGCCTTGATGCATTTATCGACGGTCGGGTCGATCGCTACAATTCAGCCCGCGATATGCTGGCCGAAGACGGCACCAGTCGTCTGTCCGAAAATTTGACCTACGGAGAGATTTCGACGCGCACAGCGTATTTGGCCGGTCGCGCTGCACTGGATCGGGGTGACACGCAGGCAGAGACATTTCTGAAGGAACTGGTCTGGCGCGAGTTCGCCTATCATCTTGTGTATCACACACCGCGGATCACGACCGAGAATTGGCGCCCCGAGTGGGATCAATTTGGTTGGCAAACCGATGGGCCGCAGGCAGAAAGCTGGCGGCGCGCGCAAACAGGTTTGCCCGTGGTCGATGCCGGCCTGCGGGAGATGTATGTTACCGGCTACATGCACAACCGCGCGCGCATGTTGGTCGCGAGTTACCTGACCAAGCATCTTTTGACTCATTGGAAAATTGGTGAGGCTTGGTTTGCTGACTGCCTCATCGATTGGGACCCAGCCAGTAACGCGATGGGCTGGCAATGGGCGGCGGGCTCCGGCCCCGATGCATCACCCTACTTCCGAGTGTTTAATCCCGAAACGCAGGCCGAAAAATTCGACCCTAAGGGCCAATATCGTCGCCGCTGGATAGCGGAGCAGGATCCGAATCCGCAGCCAACCGCCCTCAGCTATTTTGAGGCGATCCCTGAAAGTTGGGATATGAGTGTGCGCAATGGTTACCCATTGCGCCCCTTGATTGACACATCCGAAGGTCGGGTCCGCGCGCTAGAGGCCTACACGGCGCTAAAATCCGGTTAATCTTTCTAAAAATGTAACCATATGCGGCACTTGTTAAGAACCGCACTATCTGTCAACTTGGCCTTACACATCCTGCGACAGGAACGCGAATGACACTTCTGACGACGACCGACGGTCAAAAAAATCTCCCACGCTATTTTGCCCGCGTTTTCGCAGTGGCACAGTTGGTCCAAAACGGACGTCTGGATATCCACCTCCCCGATGGGCGTAGCTTTCGAGTTGAGGGGCCTCAGCCCGGTCCAGTTGCCGAAATGCATGTTCACAATGTCGACCTATTTGCCCGCACTGTGCGCGATGGCGATGTCGGTTTTTGCGAGGCATACATGGACGGCTGGTGGGACACCCCTGATCTGATGGCCTTCTTCGATTTCGTACATGCTGATAACGAAGCCATCTATGACGGCTATCCCGCGCTGACACTGGTCAAAGCCTATGAACGTGTGCGGTTTTGGCTTCAGCGGAACACCAAAAAGCAGGCCCGTAAGAACATCTCGGCCCACTATGACTTAGGCAATGATTTCTATAAGTTATGGCTCGATGATACGATGACATACTCGTCCGCATTGTTCAAAACCGGACAAGAAAGCACCGAAAGCGCACAAATCCAAAAGTACGAAATGATGGTCGACCAAATGGGCGTAGAGCCCGGCGATCACGTCCTAGAAATTGGCTGCGGTTGGGGTGGTTTTGCGGAATATGCAGCCAAGGAACGGGGTCTGAAGGTCACTGGCCTGACGATCAGTCAAGAACAGTTTAACTACGCGGTTGATCGCATTGAAAAAGCCGGACTTTCTGATCTGGTCACCTTCAAATTACAAGATTACCGCGACGAGACCGGCACCTACGATGGGATCGCCTCAATCGAGATGTTTGAAGCTGTGGGTGAGCAGTATTGGCCCACATATTTTCAAACTCTCCGCGATCGCTTGAACCCCGGCCGCAATGCGACATTGCAGATTATCACCGTGCAAGACAAACGCTGGCACTCGTACCGCAAGGGCGTAGATTTCATCCAAAAATACATCTTTCCGGGTGGGATGTTGCCCAGCCCAATGCGTCTCAGCGAAGAAATTGAAGCCGCTGGTTTGCGCAAAGTGAAAGACATCGAGTTCGCCGAAAGCTATTCTGTCACCCTGCGTCGTTGGTTCGAAACCTTTAACGAACGCTGGGAACAGGTCGCCTCTTTAGGATTTGACGATCGCTTCCGTCGGATGTGGAATGTGTATTTAACCTCTTGCGCGGCGACATTTCATTCGCGCACATGTGATGTACTTCAGATCACCGTAGAAAAACCAAAGTAATTCGACATGCCCACCGCCGCAAAACTCATATGCGCCTTCGCCATGGCGGCGGTTGGCTACCTTTCATCCGAAATCGTTGTTCTTCAAACGCTTGAGGAAGGTGTACGGGTCGGTTGGTTCCAGGAATACAATGCACTGCTTGGCTTTTTCTTTGGCTGGCGGTTGTTGGGGCGGATGGTTGGCGAAGCCATTTCGATCTCAATGATGAACGGCCTGTTTGTCGGCGGGTTATTGATGGCTTTGGCTCTGGTCTCGCAGGGGTTCTACACAATGATTACTGAATCGTTAGACCTCAGCTACGACAGCCCGGAGAAAGCCCTGAACGGCATGCTGAACTTTACGGCATCCTACGCCGTTCAGATTTTCGACAGCGTCGTATTGGGGTTCCACTTTGGACTATCTGTCTTGGCCGGGCTGATCGGTCACTTCACGGCGCGTAACTGGCGGTGACGGACTTCTTTTTCTTCGGAACGCTGCGCCACATGCCGCTTTTGCGGATCGTCATGGGGCGGGAGCCCTCTGTCTCAGCCGCAGAGTTACCCGGGTTTTCCGTGCGCCATGTGGAGGGCGCGGATTTTCCAATGCTCGTGGCGTCACCCAAAGGCACTGCAATCGGAATTCTGGTCGAAAACATCACCAAGGCAGAGCAAGAACGGCTGAACTTTTACGAGGCCGGCTTTGTTTTTGATCTGATGGAGCAAACGGTCGAAACCAACAACGGGCCGAAGCCTACGATGGTTTATCGCGCACGGGGACTGTCACCTAGCGAGGTGCCTTGGGATTTGGACACTTGGGTTGCAAACCATGGCGCCATGACGGTTGAGGCTGCCGCCGAAATCATGCGCGCGCATGACGCCGGAATGAGCGTTGAGACGTTAACACAGCGTCAGGCGATTATCCGTGCGAGGGCACATTCAACGATCAGCACATCGCAATCGCGCCGGCCTGAAACGATCAGCGCGGGTGCGACGCGTGCAGAAGTCACCATCCACGAGACCCGCCATCCGTATGAGGCGTTCTTTCGTGTAGACGAAGTCACGCTGTCGCACAAAGCCCACGACGGTGGAGAGGTCGGCCCGATTGATCGTGCGGTGTTTGTTGTGACAGATGCCGTAACGGTACTTCCCTATGATCCCGTGCGCGACCGCGTTCTGTTGATTGAGCAAATTCGGATCGGCGCATTGGTGCGCGGGGACCAACAACCGTGGATGCTTGAACCTGTCGCCGGAATGATTGACGCAGGTGAAACCCCAGAGCAGACCGCTTTACGCGAAACGCACGAAGAAGCTGGGCTGACGCTGACGCCGACTAATTTACACCATATTTCAACGTATTACCCCAGCCCCGGGGGAATTGCGCAACGATTTGTCTCCTACGTTGCGGTCTGCGATCTGCCGGATGCGGCCGCCGGATTGGGCGGGGAAAGCACCGAGCATGAGGACCTTCGGGCGCATTTGGTGCCCTTTGATACACTGATGGAAATGGTGCGCTCAGGTGAGGCTGCAAACGCAGCATTGATCATCAGTGCACAATGGTTGCAAGCGGAGCGAAATCGCCTTCAGGCAGGTGCTTGAAGTCGCTTTAACCCGCGCGTAACACTGGCCTCACACCAGCAGGAGGCGACCCATGACCATCCATTCCACGCTCGCGGCAGCTATTGGAAACACTCCCTTGATCCGGTTGCGCGCCGCATCTGAGGCGACGGGATGTGAGATCCTTGGGAAGGCCGAATTCATGAACCCCGGGCAATCTGTCAAGGACCGCGCGGCGCTGTATATCATTAACGCGGCAATCGCCTCGGGCGCGCTAAAACCCGGCGGTACCATTGTTGAGGGCACTGCGGGCAACACCGGGATCGGGCTTGCGCTGGTTGGGGCGTCAATGGGTTTCAAGACGGTGATCGTTATCCCCGAGACGCAGAGCCAAGAGAAAAAGGACATGCTGCGGCTGGCTGGTGCTGAGTTGGTTCAGGTTCCGGCCGCCCCCTACAAGAACCCCAATAACTACATCCGCTATGCCAAGCGGCTTGCAGAACAGCTGGCACAGACCGAACCGAATGGGGCGATCTTTGCCAACCAATTCGACAACACCGCCAACCGGCAAGCTCATATTGAGACGACCGGTCCCGAGATTTGGGCGCAAACCGATGGCAAGGTAGATGGTTTTATCTGTGCTGCGGGTTCGGGCGGCACAGTGGCCGGCATGGCACAGGCGCTTCAACCCAAGGGTGTAAAGGTCGGTCTCGCCGATCCAATGGGCGCCGCACTCTATAGCTTCTATACTGAGGGCGAGCTGAAGTCTGAGGGCGGCAGTATCTCCGAAGGGATCGGGCAGGGACGTATCACCGCCAATCTCGAAGGCTTCACGCCCGATTTTGTGTGCCGAGTTACTGATGATGAAGCATTGCCCATCGTATTCAACCTTCTACGTGACGAAGGCTTGGTCATGGGCGGCTCAACTGGGGTGAATATCGGCGGCGCAATCAAGATGGCCCAAGACATGGGCCCCGGACATACCATCGTCACCATCCTGTGTGACTACGGCAATCGCTATCAATCCAAGTTGTACAATCCTGAATTCCTCAAGTCCAAAGGCTTGCCTGTGCCGGAATGGCTGGATCGTGCGCCCCAGGATCTGCCCACAGTTTTTGAAGACGTTTAATGGACCGCTCCTTCGAAGCGCAGGCTAGTTTAATCAACATGAAAGAGCTTACATCGCACATGAAAGCGGTATCATTCCATCTATTCTTCTCACTCCTAGTAAGCATGACGCTTCTGTTGGGGGCGGCATCTGCGCAAAATACACGCGCCACACTCACTGCTGAGGATTATGCTCAATGGGAACGCCTCGCGTCACGGGCAGAAGACGTTATCGACCGTGCGCTGGCATCCACAGGCGCGCTTGAGGCTTTGCGCGATCAGATTGATGATGCGCGCACACAATTCTCTGATGGCCGTTTGGCTAATGCAGCTCGCATCGCGACCTTGCGCGATCAGATTGCAGCGCTCGGCCCAGAGCCTGCCGATGGGATCACCGAACCGGAAGAAATCGCGACACGCCGCGCGGAGCTGGCGGCGCAACTTCGTGCCCAAGAAGCACCCGGCTTTGCCGCGACGGAGGCCTTTCAACGCGCCGGTGGCCTAATTGGCGAAATAGACCAAATCATCGCCAGCCGCCAAACTGAGGCTTTCTTTAACCTTGAGCGCGGAGCGATCAACGTCGCCAACTGGCTGCCCGCCATCGACGCACTGAACACGTATTCGGATCAAGTAAGTACCGAAGTTGAGCGCACCTTTGATACAGAGACGGAGCGCGCTGCGCTGCGCAGTAATTCGGTTCCCATTGCTCTCTATCTGATTGTTGCCGCAGTGCTGCTGTTGCGTGCTGGTCGTTGGATCGAGCGCGGTAAGACTGCACTTCTGCCAAGCCAAGACACGCCAAAGGGCCGCGCCATAAGCTTTTTCGCAAGCTTTATACGTATGGCCCTTCCGCTGGTCGGCCTTATCCTGATCGGGCGTGCGCTTGAACTTGCAGGTCTTTCGGGCATCCGACTGACAGCACTTATCGACACGCTTCTTCCAATTGGCATCGCGATCCTTGCGGCGCGCTGGTTGGGCATCTTAGTCTTCCCCAAAGGCGAGGCACACCGCGTTGTTCTAGATCTAGACGCATCGATCCGCGCAAAAGCCCGCAGGCAGACCCTCGGGTTAGCGCTCTTGTATTCAGTCGCCACGCTATTGAACGTTCTGCAAAACACGGGCGAGGGGGTGGCAGAGTACGTCTCTGTCCTGACATTCCCGGTGATCGCATTGGCTGGCATCGTATTGATCCGTCTCGCGTCAACCGTGTTGCGTGCAGCGCGCGCTGCGGCTGAGGGCAACGAAGACATTCCGGTCCTAACCCGCGCGCTGCGCCTGATCGCAAAGATCGTGATCATCATCGGCATCGCGGCCCCTGCATTGTCATTGGTCGGCTACAGCACTGCGGCGCACCTTTTGATCTGGCCGACGATCATTTCCCTTGGCCTTTGGGCTTTGCTGGCGGCGCTTCAGTCTCTGATTGAGGATATCTTTGCTTGGGTGACACAACGCGATGAGGACGCAGGCGATGCATTGATCCCAACATTGATTGGGATCGTTTTGTGGGTTCTTGCGACACCCATCTTCGCCCTCATCTGGGGTGTGCGATGGGCTACGTTGACCGAGCTTTGGTCGAGCTTTCTGAATGGAGTTTCGATTGGTGGAACGGTGATTTCACCGACCAACTTCATCACATTCGCCATCGTTTTCGCCATCGGCTATACGATCACTCGCTTGCTACAAGGGGTTTTGCGCAACTCCGTACTGCCCAAGACGCGCCTGGATAGCGGTGGTAAAAACGCCATTCTCTCGGGTGCCGGATACATCGGCTTTTTCATCGCGGCTTTGGTTGCGATCACGCTTGCGGGCATTGACCTATCTGGCCTCGCGATCGTTGCAGGTGCTTTGTCAGTTGGTATCGGTTTTGGTCTTCAAACCATCGTATCGAACTTTGTGTCCGGTATTATTCTGCTCATCGAACGCCCGATCAAACTTGGCGACTGGATTTCCGTCGGCAGCGTATCTGGCTATGTGCGCGACATCTCAGTCCGCTCTACTCGGATTGAGACATTTGACCGCCAAGATGTGATCGTGCCCAACGCCGACCTGATCGCAGGCGTCGTGACGAACTACACTTTGGGAAACACGACAGGCCGGGTCATCGTGCCCGTGGGCGTGGCCTATGGCACCGATACACGGCGCGTCGAAGGTATCCTGAAAGAGATCGCAGAAAGCCACCCCATGGTCCTGCTCAATCCCGGACCAGCCGTTGTTTTTCAAGGGTTTGGTGCAGATAGCCTCGATTTCGAAATTCGCGCATTCCTGCGGGATGTGAACTGGATGATGAGCGTTAAATCCGACATGAACCATTCGATTGCGGAGCGGTTTGTGAAAGAAGGCATCGAAATTCCATTCGCACAGCGGGACGTTTGGCTCCGCAATCCCGAGGTACTGGGCACACAAGAGCCGAGCTCATGACAGATCCGTTATTTCGGTCAGAACCCTACGCTAAAACCGCTACTGCGCGTGTCGTCGGGCATACGGATGAGGGCGGGATTATATTAGACCGTTCGCTTTTTTATCCACGTGGCGGGGGGCAGCCCGGCGACTCTGGGCGATTGGCGTGGGATGGCGGAACACTTGATATAGCAACGGCCGTAAAGGTGGACTTGGACGATATTGCTATTATCCCTGCGACGCCTGATCCGTTACCGCCCATTGGCGCCGACGTTGAGCAAAGGCTAGATTGGGATCGGCGATATGCCCATATGCGTATGCATACCGCTTTGCATTTGCTATCCGTCGTTTTGCCCTTTCCGGTGACGGGCGGCTCGATTGGAGCAGACAAGGGACGGTTGGATTTCAACATGCCAGATCCAATTGATGACAAAAACACCATTCAGGCCAAACTCAGTCAGCTTATTGCCGGGTATTTTGACGTTACCGAAAGTTGGATCACGGATGCGGAACTTGCAGCCCAGCCCGAGTTGGTAAAGACGATGTCGGTCGCACCCCCAATGGGCAGCGGTCGTGTTCGTTTAATACGGATCGGTTCTGAGAGCAGGACAGTTGATTTGCAACCTTGCGGTGGAACGCACATCGCCAACACCCGAGAGATTGGTGCGATAAAGATCACCAAGATTGAAAACAAGGGACGGATGAACCGTCGCGTCTCCATCGCCTTTGCAGACTGAGGCGAGCGTCAGGGTAGTAAATTGATCGGCCTATTTGAGAAATAGCGAAGTGTTTTCGCCAGATTGCCGGATCTGAAACGCGGTTTTCTAGCTGCAATCACTCAGCATTGTGGTCAGGTTTTTAATATTGATGGGCTTGGATAGGAAATCATCCATCCCTGCGGTACGACACTTTTCAATGTCTTCAGCCTGCACACTCGCGGTTAAAGCGATGATCTTGGTTTGCGCGTTCGGTCCATCAGTTTCCCGGATCTTTTGGGTCGCGATCAGTCCGTCCATTTCAGGCATATGCATATCCATGAGGATCACATCAAACTTTTTATCTTGCGCCTTTGACACACCGACAACACCATTTTCGGCCAATTCAGCTTTGTATCCCAGCTTGGTGAGGATCGCGGAGCCAACGGTTCTATTGATCCCATTGTCATCAACAATCAGTGCGGTCCGGTGATCACTGTATGATAACGGTTCGATTCCGCTTTCAGCCTTGGGAACGGGCGGGGTGGTAATTGCTTCGAGTTCAAGGTCGAGAGTAAATGTGCTGCCTTGCCCAATACAGCTTGTGACAGAAACGCGACCCTCCATGGCATCCATCAAGTCTTTTACGATTGATAGGCCCAGACCTGTCCCACCAAAACGCCGCTCAATACTGCCATCAACCTGTTCGAAGCGTTCAAAAATCCGGGAAACTGCATCATCCGGAATGCCTATCCCGGTATCAATGACTTCAAAATGAAGCGGAATATGACCGTTGGGTTTTGGCTTCGCAAAACCCTTCAGTGTGATTGTGCCACTTTCCGTGAACTTAATGGCGTTGCCAAGAAGGTTGATCAGCACCTGGCGAATACGACTATTGTCGCCATGCAAACGGATATCGGCCGGCGCGTTAAAGGCGTTGACGATCTTTAGGCCCTTATGCTCCGCAGTGGAGCGGACAACCTCTAGGGCCTCAGTCACCAGCTCATTGGGAGAAAACTCAACCTTTTGAATGGTTAGCTTGCCCCCAGCAAGCATAGAGACATCCAGGATATCATTCACAATTGCAGACAGCGCCTTGCCAGATTTGACGATAATATCGACCTTTTCAAACTGAGATGGCTCAAGTTTGGAGTGTCGCAACAGCTCAGCTACCGGTATAATACCGTTGAGCGGGGTTCGAATTTCGTGGCTCATCGTTGCCAAGAACCGTGAGCGTGCCTCTAACGCTAATTCCGCCCGAACACGGGCCGCATCCAGCTTGGCGGTTTGGTCACGAATACGATCGCGCATCAAACAGAAACTGTTGGCCAGCAGTCCCACTTCGTCTGCCCCGCTTGGAAGAACCGCGTCATAGTTCCCATCAGCCAACTCATCTGCAGCCTCAGTAACCATCAAAATCCGGCGTGTGATGAGACGATCCACAAGATAAATGTTCGCAAACAGAATTAGTGCGACAATGATCATCCCAATGAAGAAAATTCGAATTTGTTCATTTTGAAAGTATTGGAGTTGCGGCCCAAAATCGGCGACAACGCTTAGCACGGCAAGATCTTCACCTCGTAGAGAGATTGCCATGCTTTCAGTAGATAAATTGTCCCCTTGTAGTTCCGACAAAGGCTCCAAAGGGTAAAGCTGTCCACCATCGGGGCGTGTCAAGCTGACTTGCACCCACTCTGGGTACTGGGCTTCAACGTTCTGTAGTGTCTCGTAAACTGCACCAATTTGATTGCTCACCAAGTATGGCAATAGCCCTTCGGACAGAATGGTGATGCCTTTTTGCAGCTCGGTTGTTTGGGTTTCCGTCAACATACTGTTCAATCGCGGTAGCCAGAATGCTTCGAACAGCACTACACCCACGACAGCGCACATAAGAATGGCGGCCGTAACGCGAACCCGGATTGATTTAAAATTCATATGGTCATCCCAAAAAAAGAGTTTTGAAGGGCCTAATCAACCCAGTAGTTCTGTAAATTGAGATTATGCAAACCATCGTATTCAGCACTCGTGGCTGCAATGGCTTGCCGCATCGGAATACGTGCCAATAGCTCTTGGCCCTCTGGGGTTTCGGCAATCTTGAGAAATGCTTCTTGAACAGCCTCGGCAACGTCTGGTGCGATACGCTGGTGCGCCACAAAGGGATGAGGCGGCACACGGGTTGTTTCATAGATGATCCGCAATCGGTCCCTCACCTGCGGCTCTGCGCGGTTTAAAGTGGCCATAACCCCGCCGCCCGCATCCATTTGGCCTAGTGCAACGTTCAAATAGGTGGAGGAATGGGTCGAAACATATTCCTGTTTGTACTCCAGCCCGTGAATGCGGTCCAAGTCAGCGCGCATCAAAAGGGCCGCCCCCAAAGCATTGGGCGATGGAAATGCAATCGTTTTGCCCTCTAGGTCCGCAACATTTTCAATGCCCGAGTCTTTGGCGACGACAAGCACGCCAAAAAGCTCCCGCGCGCCATCCCGCACCAGCGCATCATATCCTTGGGCTTTGCGCGCGACTAAAAAATGGTACGGGTTCATGTAGGCGAAGTCGAAATCACCCGCGATAAATCCATCCTCGAATTCCGAAATCCGGGGGAGCCGATCATTTCAAAGGTATG
>Ga0228634_1001448_pt1 | contig 13626 bp, 11 predicted proteins | sample 42DmetaG_FD_190063 | JGI IMG/M metagenome (GOLD analysis project Ga0228634, IMG submission 190063) | Seawater microbial communities from Monterey Bay, California, United States - 42D | ecosystem: Environmental > Aquatic > Marine > Coastal | place: USA: California | collected 2016-09-27 | reverse complement strand
TTACCATGAATCATTGAATAATCTGACGCCTGCAGATGTATTTTATGGTCGTGGGCAAGAAATACTGGAGCAACGAGAAATGATTAAACAAAACACGTTAGCCATGCGGCGACAAATACATTACGATGGACATGTAAACTAACTTAACCCTGATGAACTAATGTGTCCCTTAAATCAGGCAGCAATCTGTCCAAAAGGTTTTGACGACGTACAATAGTTTGCCCAATCGTAATGCCGGTAACAACGCGCATAGTGGATTCAACAGACTGACTTAAATAAGTCAGATTAAGCTGAACATCCATCACGGAAGTTTGGGTTTCTTTAAGTAAGTTACCCACCTCTTTTAGACGAAAGATGGAAGTATCAGACATCTTTAAACCGGTCGGTGTTACATAGGTCGCATCAGGACCAAATAAAGCGCTATCAACATACTGAGCGTTTGGTTTGAAGTCTTGATAAGCTGCAGTCTTTTCTAAATTTGAAAAAGGCAAAACCGTGATACCTTTTGCTTGCATTTGAGCCACAAAATTTTGGTATGCTGCATCAGCAACACGTTGTAATGACTGGCTATCCACACCAAGTAACTTTGACTTAATAGTGACTTTACCTGAATTGCTTTGATAGCCGGCAGGATTGTCTTCAGTGTAGAAAGCCACTTTAAAATAAGGCACAACAACACGTGTTTCACCATTCACAGCCTCTAGACCAGATGTTTCCATACTGTCTTTTGTACCAAGACCTAAAAAGCCACCTTTTTCAGCTTCAGGGGCAACATTAGTAGACTCTTTAACTGGGCACAAGCCGAAAGCAGAGTAAGAGATAACAATAGAGCAACTAGACGCATTTCTTAACCTTAAAATTGAATAAAAAGGGCATGATAAACGCTTTAGAAACAAAAAAGCCAGATTTGCTATTATTTTGGAAACAAAAAACTGGAATCAACAATGTTCTTAGATAATGCACCTACATGGCAAGCCAGTCTGTCACCTGAAATTGAACAGGCTTATATGCAAGACTTAAAGACATTTTTACGGGCAGAAAAGGATCAAAAAAAGGTTATTTACCCCCATTCATCAAATTGGTTTCATGCCTTAGAAACGACACCATTAGATGAAGTCAAAGTCGTTATTTTAGGCCAAGATCCCTATCATCAACCTGGCCAAGCGCATGGTCTTTGCTTCTCTGTACAACCGGGTGTCAAAGTCCCACCATCACTCGTCAATATATACAAAGAATTAGCATCTGACTTAGGCATTACGATCCCAGATCATGGTTATCTTGAAAACTGGGCCAAGCAAGGTGTGTTACTACTTAATGCTGTATTAACTGTTGAAGATTCAAATGCCAATGCCCATCAAGGCAAAGGGTGGGAACAATTCACGGATAAAATCATCAGCACCGTCAATGAGCAATGCGACCATGTTGTCTTTATGCTGTGGGGCAGCTACGCCCAAAAAAAAGGTGTGGTGATTGATGAACAAAAACATCTGGTTTTAAAGGCACCACACCCATCACCATTATCAGCTTATCGTGGCTTTTTTGGTTGCAAGCATTTTAGTAAGGCAAACAGTGAACTAGAAAGACAAGGCAAAGCGCCAATAGAATGGGCATTACCAAATCCACCGCTTACTTAAATATTTAACCGGTATTACGCATGCCTGCTGCAATGCCAGTCATAGTGACTTTTAAAGCCTTCTCTAAAACAGGATCGACACTGTCTACTTCGCGCTGTCTTTTTAGTAATTCAGCTTGTAAATAATTGAGAGGATCAATATAGGGCTTACGGGCTTGAATAGAAAGTTGTAGTGCTGGACTATCATCGAGCAACTTATCTTGCCTTTTCATGCTATTGAGCAAATCAGTTAATATGTTTAAGTCCGCTCTTAATTGTTCTCCAAGATAATCTAAACTTGGGTCGGTGAGTAATTTTTCATAATGCGAACAAATAGCAATATCGGCTTTGCCAACAACCATTTCTAGCAGGTCGATAAAGCTATTGAAAAAAGGCCAATTTTTTAACATGTCCTCAAAAACATCGGGCTCATTTTCGATGGCATATTCTAAGGCTTGAGTTGAACCTAGCCAGCTAGGCAAATTCAATCTAACTTGCATCCAGGCAAACATCCATGGAATGGCCCTTAAGCTTTCTACACCACCCGAGGCTCTACGTTTAGCAGGGCGTGAACCTAAAGCAAGTTTAGCAAGCTCTTGTTCAGGTGTGAGGCTGCGAAAATAAGAAACAAAATTAGGATCCGATTGAACCACATCCCGGTAGCCCGCCAAACTATGTTGAGCCATTGTCTTGATGAGCTCACGCCATTCTTCTTTGGGTTGAGCAGTCGGTGAGATAGTAGAGCGTAAAGTTGTACTCACATAGTCACACAAACTATTGAAGGCGACACGAGGCATACCGAACTTGTAACGAATCATTTCACCCTGTTCAGTGATACGAATATGACCAGAAACCGAACCTGGCGGTTGAGAATCCATCGCTTTTCTCAATGGGCCACCACCACGACCAATCGTACCGCCACGACCATGGAAAAAAGTCAGATCAATTTGGTAATGATGGGCTAATGACATCAATTCTTCTTGTGCTTCATATTGCGCCCAAGTCGCCGCTAGTTTACCGGCATCTTTACCTGAATCGGAATAACCGATCATCACGGTCTGTTTGCCGCCGGTGTATTGCTGATACCAGTTGCTACGCCATAAATCGTTCATTACTTGCGAGGCGTTATTGAGATCATCTAAGGTCTCAAATAACGGCATAATAGGCATATTCCAATCAACATGATTTTCTTTCAGCAATAAGGCGACGGCTAAAACATCTGATGCTTGTTTAGCCATTGAAATAATGTAATGTGATAATGCCGTTTTAGGCTGCTTAGCAATGACACGGCAAGTGGCTAGTACCTCTTCAGTTTCTGCACTTTTAGGCCAGCGTTGAGGAATCAAAGGCCGTTTACTAGCGAGTTGTTCGAATAAAAATTGCTGCCTTTTTTCTTCATCCCATTGTTCATAACTACCTAACTCAAGGTATTTTGTGAGTTCATCAAGGACTTGGACATGGCGAGCACTGTCTTGGCGAATGTCTAAGGGAACAAGGTTTATCCCAAATGCCTTAACGCGACGAATGGTATCGATAAGAGGGCCATTTGCAACAAAATCATAGCCGTCATCGATTAGAGATTGATGAATAATTTGCAAAGGTTCAAGTAACTGTTCTGTTGTATTGATGATGTTATTAGGTGGAAGAACCTGTTCATTTTTTAACTTTTGTTCAATCCAATCTCGTGTTGCAAGCAAACGTCTTTTTAACGTGTTTAAAACGCTACGATAAGGCGTATCAACATTACCGGATAAAGCCGTTAGCTTAATCTGGTGACTATTCATACTTAATTCATCAGCTAAAGTCTCTATATCGACAGCATATAAATCGGCTGCCTTCCAACGGGCTAATAAAATGGCTTGTTCGGTAATATCATGGGTGACATTAGGGTTACCGTCACGATCTCCACCCATCCAAGAAAAGAATTCAAAAATCGTATTGTCTAAGCCCAAACCGGCGTTGAAATATTTTTGGCATAAACTATCAATATGGCGTGTCGTATTGGGTACGGCATACCAAAAACTGTTCTCGATAACAGCAAACCCCCATTTCGCTTCATCAATAGCGGAAGGCCGAAGTTTTCTAATCTCGGTGGTATTCCAAATTTCCTCGATTAAACGGTGAAGCCGACCTTCAGATTGTTTTTGTTCATAACTGAGTAAATCACCACGTTGGCAATTGGTTAGTGTATTGGCTACGCGCTCGTATTTACGAATCAATGTTCGCCGCGTGACTTCAGTGGGATGGGCGGTTAATACAAAGCTGATTTTGAGGTCTGAGATACATTTTAAAATGGCATCGGGTTCATGTGTTTTTAATAATTGTTCAAAGAGACGGGCAAGGTGATCATCATTTTCAGCCTCAACACTAGAAAAATAGTGATGGTCAGCGATATTGGCAAGATTAAGAAATTGATTGAATGAGCGAGCGATCGGCAAGATCTCATCATTTGAAAGTTGGCTCAAATAATCAATTAAAGCAGAAGCATCAGTATCGGGGTTATCGGCCTGAGCTTTTGATAAAGCGCGAATCTCTTCCACTTTTTCATACACTTCAACACCTTCATGTACTGTTAATGTTTCACCTAAAATCCTGCCTAATAACTTCACATTTTGTCTGAGGGTTGGGGGTAAAGCTTGCATCGTATCTCCAACAGGGGAATAAAGTATTGAGAACAAAAGCAGGTTACGCTCATCGCTCTGGCATCAATCACTCAGAGGAAGATAAGCAGAATTGCAGTTGAGTTTGGTTGTGTAAGATGACTAACCGGCGCTGGTTTAATCATCATGATCATATCATTTATCAACAGATACGAATTAGTAGTCTCAGTTTATAAAATATTTTTCTAATTAATTTGGAAGTGCTTTTTCAGCAACAAAATAGAATTATTTATTACCTGTCCGAAGAAGGTTGATGAAATTCAATAACATTACCGTCGGGGTCTCTTATAAAAAAGAACTTAGCACCTTCATATTCAACTTCCTCAGTTATTGAGATACCGAGTTTTTTAATAGCTTTTAATGCTGATTCAGCACTGGACACTTCTAATGCAACATGCGTATAGCCAGTATGCTTTTTAGGAATGTCCATAAGCACATTTTCTGTGCATTCATCATCTGCATTGAGAATAAAGTTTATATTGATACCTGAAGGGTGTTCCATAATGGCAACGGGTTCTGGTCCAACAGGGCCTACTATAAATACAAACCCCAGCTTTTCGTAAAAAGTTCTGGAAATAGTGAGGTCTTTAACCCTGATACCAAGATGATTAATTCTAATAATTTCTTTCATTATATTTCCTAATATTCGGAGATGAATAATGCCAGAGCAAGCTCTTGCTGGAGAGACAGACCATTAAAATCTTAAAAACGTTTCATTAGAAGCGACAATTTTTTCAATTGCTTTAGGATCATGGATTTTGTTTAAACTTTATCCTTGCCACTGAACCAGAATATGAGTCAATAAGTTTAACGAATATCTGACAGTTAATAAGGACAATGATCGCGTACAATACCCGCCATGATAAAGCTACAAAATCTCTCTATCCGTCGTGGTACACGATTATTATTTGAATCCGTTAATTTAACGATTAATCCCGGTAAAAAAGTTGGTTTGACGGGTGCTAATGGCACGGGAAAGTCGAGCCTGTTTGCATTACTACAAGATCAACTACATGCCGATCATGGTCAAGTGACTTTTCCACCGCACTGGGTCACTGCCCATGTCGCCCAGGAAACCCCAGCGGTTGATGATTCTGCTTTGGATTATACTTTGCAGGGTGATGCTGAATATATGGCATTGCAAACCGAGTTAATGCAAGCAGAAGCCGAACACGATGGTGATAAACAAAGTGAGTTACACGAGCAACTAGCAGCCATTGATGGCTATACAGCAAAAAGTCGTGCCGGCAAGTTATTACATGGTCTGGGGTTTACAGCGCAGCAAGAGACATTGTCCGTCACAAGCTTTTCTGGTGGCTGGCGGATGCGTTTAAACTTGGCGCAAGCCTTAATGTGCCGTTCAGACCTGTTATTACTCGATGAGCCAACAAACCATCTCGATTTAGAAGCGGTGTATTGGCTGGAAGAATGGTTACGCAATTATCCCGGCACATTAATCTTGATTTCCCATGATCGTGATTTTTTAGATCGTGTGGTCACCCAAGTTTGCCATATCGAACACCAAGGCATTAAAAGCTACACCGGTAATTATTCTGATTTTGAATTAGCACGTGCTGAACATCTCGCTAATCAACAAGCTGCACATCAAAAGCAGCAACGTGAAATTGCCCATATTCGTAGTTATGTCACACGTTTCAAAGCCCAAGCCACCAAGGCGAGACAAGCGCAAAGTCGGATAAAAGCGCTAGAACGCATGGAGCTGATTGCCCCGGCACATGTCGACTCGCCGTTTCATTTTAAATTTTTCCCGCCAACACGTTTGATAGCGCCGTTACTGAGTCTTGATAAAATTGCAGTAGGTTATGGTGAAACACCATTATTGTCCGGCATTAAACTATCTTTAGCACCGGGTGAGCGAATTGGCCTGTTAGGACCTAATGGCGCAGGTAAGTCAACGTTGATCAAATTGATAGCGGGTGTGCTGCCACCGCTACAGGGAAAGCGCAAAGAAGCCAAAGATATTCGTATTGCTTATTTCGCTCAGCATCAACTAGAACAGCTTTACCCAGAAGATAGTCCCGTTAAACATATTATGCGACTCGACCCTAAAGCCTCTGAGGGAGAATGTCGGAATTTTGTCGGTGGTTTTGGTTTTCATGGCGATGATGCCTTAGCACCAGTTGGCCCTTTTTCTGGCGGGGAAAAAGCCCGTTTGGCACTGGCCTTATTGGTCTATCAAAAGCCTGCTGTTTTATTGCTAGATGAACCAACAAATCATTTAGATTTAGAAATGCGCTTGGCACTGACCATGGCGTTGCAAGATTTTGAAGGCGCTTTGGTTGTGGTATCACATGACCGTCACCTATTACGTACGGTCGCAGATGATTTATGGCTGGTATCGGATGGTCAGGCCAAAATATTTGATGGTGATTTAGATGATTACCGCCAATGGTTATTGGTCAAAGACAAAGTGGCAAAAGACAAGCCGACCGAAATGGAATCGCCTGCTGCCATAACTAACACAAAGAAAGACGATAGAAGGGCTGCAGCAGAAGCCAGACAACGACTGCAACCCTTACGGAATGAAGTCAAAAAAGCAGAAAAAGAAATGACGTCACTACAGCAAATCATCAATGACGTCGAAGACAAGCTGGCCGATAATAGCCTGTACGAAGCCAGTAAAAAAGAAGAATTAAAACAATTGTTAGCAGAACAAGCAGCAGCGAAATCACAATTAGAATTGGTCGAAATGGCATGGTTAGAAGCCAGCGAAGCCATAGAGTTAGAAACACAACAAGCTTAATAGAAGCATAGAGATGAAGGAAATAATGTGGCGTTATTGTCATTAAAACAAGTCACTGTCAGTTATGGCGGCCCGAACTTATTAGATAAAGTCGACTTCCAACTTGACCGTGGTGAACGTGTTTGTTTGGTGGGTCGAAATGGCGCGGGTAAATCAACACTCATGAAATTGATTGCGGGAGAAATAGCCGCCGATGGGGGTGAGATTATTGGGCAGGGCTTAAAAATAGCGCGCTTAGAACAAGAAGTGTCTGGCAGTACAGAAGGAACCATTTTCGATGTTGTAGCACAAGGCTTAGGTGAAGTAGCGCCGTTATTAATTGAATATCACCATGTTTTACATCAATTAGAAACAGATACATCGGAAGCTGTGATGACTGCATTGGAAAAAGCACAAAGCAAATTAGAAGCGGCCGATGGTTGGAGTGTTGAGCAACGTGTGGAAAGTGTCATTTCACGTCTATCATTGGATCCAGATAGTGAGTTTTCTGCCCTATCAGGCGGGATGAAACGCAGGGTGTTACTAGCACAAGCCTTGGTTAAAGAGCCAGATGTGTTATTACTGGATGAGCCTACAAACCATTTGGATATTAATTCAATTACATGGTTAGAAGAGTTTTTAAAAGGCTACGCCGGCACCGTCTTATTTATTACCCATGACAGGACGTTCTTACAAGCCTTAGCCACTCGTATAGTGCAATTGGATCGCGGTCAATTGGTCAGTTTCCCCGGTGATTACCGAAGTTATCTCGAACGTCGTGAAGCTTTATTAGCTGAAGAAGAACAGCAAAATGCCTTGTTTGATAAAAAATTAGCACAGGAAGAAATTTGGATTAGACAAGGTATCAAAGCACGCCGTACTCGTAATGAAGGGCGCGTTAGAGCACTACAACAGCTCCGCCGTGAACGCAGCCAACGACGTGAAAAACAAGGCAATGTCAAAATGCAGCTTCAAGAAGCTCAGCGCAGCGGTAAGTTGGTGATTGAAGCTGAAGATCTGATGCAAAGTTATGATGGTAGAACATTATTTTCTGATTTCACAACACTAATACAACGCGGCGATCGCATCGGCGTGATTGGGCCCAATGGCTGTGGTAAAAGTACCTTATTATCGATTCTATTAGGTCGAAATAAACCAGAACAAGGCGAAGTGACCTTAGGCACTAATTTAGAAGTCGCCTATTTCGATCAACTACGTAGTCAATTAGATGAAGAAGTCAGTGTGGTCGATAACGTGGGGCAAGGCAGTGATTTTGTTGAGATTGGCGGCTCGCGTAAACATATCATGGGCTATTTACAAGATTTCCTCTTTACGCCCGAGAGAGCAAGAACCCCGGTTAAGGCTTTGTCAGGTGGTGAAAGAAACCGTTTATTACTGGCGAAGTTATTTACCCAACCTGCAAATTTATTGGTGATGGACGAACCAACCAATGATTTGGATGCAGAAACCTTAGATTTATTAGAAGATCTATTAATGAATTATCACGGTACTTTATTGTTAGTGAGTCATGATCGGGCCTTTCTTAATAATGTAGCAACCAGTACGATTGTATTTGATGATGATGGCCAAGTCCGTGAGTATGTTGGTGGCTATGATGATTGGGTGCAGCAGCGTCAATTGAGTAAAACAACGACAACAACAAAAGAAAAATCAACACCTAAACCTGTGAAATCATCAGGGGAAAAAACGAGTCTCACTTATCAAGAGCAACTCGATTTAGAGGCATTGCCAAAGCAAATCGAGGCAATGGAATTAAAACAAGCAGAGCTGCATGATAAAGTCAGTCAAGCTGATTTTTATCAACAGGCGGCTGATAAAGTGACAGCAGTGCAAGATCAACTAACCCAACTCGAAGAAGAACTTGAATTGGCTTACGATCGTTGGCAGCAATTAGAGGCTAAGCAGGAAAACGCTTAATGTCAGAAGCTGAACTACTCTACTCAGTGCAAGAAGGTGACAAACAAATCAAAGTTTGGCAGCAAGATAAACTGCGTTGGCTAGAGTATGGCGATGAGCTCATTCAAACCGAAATCGATATGATAAGGCCAGACTATCTGCCTGAGTCATTTAATAGAGCTATGTTATCTGGTGCATTATTTACTGGCCAAGTACCTGGGAGGGTGCTGCTGGCGGGTACAGGCGGCGGCTCGACAGCACGTTATTTTGCCAATCGTTTTCCTGATGTGATGGGAGATGCGGTTGATCTATCAGCAACCGTATTAGATATAGCCCAACGCTTTTTTGAATGTCCGAATGCAAACAATTGGCAATTAATAAAAGGTGACATTAGAAACTATATACAGCAATGTCCAAGCCGATATGACTTAATTGTGATGGACATCGCCATTGGACATGCAACCCCAGACTGGGTTATCGAGCCTGATTTTTTAACTGGGTGTCGTCAATTATTAACGGATGCAGGTCATATAGCGATCAATCTTATTGTCGAAAGTGAGCAGGGGTTCTTGACCCAACTTGCAGCGATTAGACAAGCCTTTGATCGTCAAACGGTATGTGTCTCTCTAAGTGAACATCGCAATGTCATTATTTTAGCGTTTAATCAACTTAATCACATTGAGCTCAAACCAGGCCAGTTCAGTCAGTTAGAAGACCAATGGCAAATCGAATTTGGTCAGTTTTATCAGCAAATGCTAAAAGATAACCCAACAGGCAGCGGCGTTATCTAGGTCCTTAGCATCGTGTAAGATAGCCAAAAACAACAAGAGGAAACACTGATGGATATATTGGTAACCCTGACAGAATGGATCAAAGCCCTTAATGGCATAGTCTGGGGTCCGGCCATGTTAGTGCTCATCTTGGGTACTGGCTTATTCTTGATGTTTGGTCTTCGGTTTATGCCCATATTGAAGTTGGGTTATGGCAGTAAAATGCTCTGGCGTGGCCGCGAATCAGGCTCAGGTGCAGAGCAAGGTGATATATCAGCCTTTAACGCGTTAATGACCTCGCTGTCTGCGACTATTGGTACGGGTAATATAGCAGGGGTCGCAACCGCAATATTCCTAGGCGGTCCAGGTGCCTTATTCTGGATGTGGATGACGGCCTTGGTGGGTATGGCAACGAAATATGCAGAAGCCGTACTAGCCGTGCATTACCGGGAAACAGATGCCAATGGTAACAAGAGCGGTGGTCCGATGTATTACATCAAAAACGGCTTAGGCAATCGCTTTGCATGGCTAGGTACGACCTTTGCTATCTTTGGTGCAATGGCAGGGTTTGGTATTGGTAATACCATTCAAGCTAATTCTGTTGCTGATGCTTTAAATAGTAAGTTTGATATTCCTTTTGAATGGACTGGCATTGCCATTGCCATTTTAGTGGCTTTAGTCTTATTAGGGGGCATTAAGCGTATTGCGCATGTTGCAGGAAAATTAGTCCCGTTTATGGCTGTCAGTTATGTCTTGGCTGCGACCGCCATTTTATTAATGCATGCGGAACAAGTCCCTGCGGCATTTGACCTGATTTTCACCTATGCCTTCACACCTATTGCTGCGACTGGCGGTTTTGCCGGTGCTGCGGTTTGGGCTGCGATTCGCTTTGGTGTCGCCAGGGGGATATTTTCAAATGAAGCGGGGCTCGGGAGTGCACCGATTGCCCATGCGTCAGCGATGACTAATAATCCTGTTCGTCAAGGCACTATCGCAATGATGGGTACCTTTATTGATACGATTATTATTTGCTCAATGACCGGCTTAGTCATCATTGTTTCAGGTGCTTGGACCAGTGGCGAAACGGGAGCCAGTTTATCGTCATTGGCATTTGAATCAGCGATGCCAGGTATAGGCTCTTATGTGGTGACATTAGGCTTGAGTGTCTTTGCCTTCACAACTATTTTGGGCTGGAGTATATACAGTGAAAAGTGTGTGACTTACTTGTTGGGTATTAAAGCGGTTATTCCTTTTCGCATTTTATGGATTTTGGCAGTGCCCGTAGGTGCAATCAGTGATTTAGAATTTATATGGCTGGTTGCGGACACTTTGAATGCCTTGATGGCATTACCTAACTTGGTGGCTTTATTGTTATTGAGTCCGGTGGTATTCGGTCTAACAACAACGTATTTTAAAAATAAAAAAAACGGCTTAGCCTATGGGGAAGACTAAGCCGTAGGAGATAAAAACAGCTAACTTTTAGGGGGTTGGCTTATTCATCAAGTAAAGCGTCACGATCATCTTCATGTATGCGTGGCATGATCCACATTTCGTACATTGAAACGATCCACATGAAAGCAAAAGATAATCCCATGGTGCCACCGCCGATGATGACAAGCCATGCAAAATGAGGGTTAAGTTTGGTTAACCACCATGATGCGATATCAATTAGTAAGAAGATATAAGGCATCACGATAACAGTCGACTTAAGCGCTTTGGGAATACCAGAAGCCAAACTGAAAATAAGTCCGACAAACATAAATATAAAAGCGATACCAAATAAATGAATGTGTGACACACGCGCTAAAGATGAAAAGCTTGCGCCTGTGTCAGTCTCAGAAACATGAGCGATATTTTCAAATTTGGTAAAATCAGGTACTGGCATGCCGGAAGGAGCACTATGACAAGCCACACAACTGTTATCCATAATTTGGCGGATTCCAGTGTCATGGAAGCTTTTTTCATCAGCCCCTTTACGTACCCAGTTAATAATCTTTAAGCGATCAGCTTCAGGTGCCATCATTTTCATGGAACCATTTAATTTAGATTCGAGTGTTGAACCAGAGCGTTTTCCGTAATAACTATAGACAATATCATCTGTCGATAAACCTAATTCACCATCGGCCATACCATGTGTAAATTGAATTTGTACGATGGCCATCAAATAGCCGACAGCGACAACAACCAAATAACCCGTAAAGAGTGATTTTAGTGCTGTACCTTGACTAGACAGGTTAATGCTATGTTGAGTGGTACTCATAATATTACTCGCTTATTGTTAGTATTTAGCGTTTCTTATTTATTAAAACACGCGCTTTAATAATTCCATTTTTTTATTACAGGTTTATTTAAACCCGTTTTTCTTCCTAAGCAATAACCTTTGTATAGAGCGTTATATGCCAGTGCTGGAAAACCAGTAATTAGTTATAACTAACTAAAAGTGTTACAGCAAGTTATTGCTTTAAATTATTGAAATAATTAGGTTCAACTCAATTAATTTATGGTGTTATTGTAGATATAACAAAACAAATTAATTGAGGACTAGTTTGAGTTTTAGAACACAGGAGAATGCCATTACTAGACTTATTTCAAATTTTAACGCGATAATTTATCGACAACGTTTTAATAGCAATGCTAGGAGTTAAAGTCTTGCCATGCGGCTAAGGTTCAATCCAATTGATCTCTTGTGCTGTTTCAGGGCCAACGGTGACATGTCGCAAGCTGTATGGCATTTCAGCCTCATTTTTAGATAAAGCCTTGCGCCCAGCCATAATTTCGGCAAAACGTTGGGGGTAAAGCGGTTTCTGCTGGGGTTTGGCATAGCCAATAGGAAAGATAGGCTGGTTACGGTGATCATATTTATCGCTGGCAACAACGGTATGTAAAATTTCATGAACCATCACAATATGGTTTTGCTGTTTTTGTTTCGGATTAGCATAGGCATGAATCACACCAATAAGGCCTTTTTGTAAACCCAAAGAATGTGGCAATGGACCTTGTTTAGATTGGTGATAGATAACATAGAGTCGGATGCGATTACTATTAGATTCGGAATCGGGTGTATGTTGATATGCCCAATAACGTAATTGAAGACTCCAGAACATAACTGCCAAAGTATTACTACGATCAGCTGGGGGAGCCGGTGGTTCAGAATTAATGGAAGAGCCGAGTCGAGTGATTGTGGGGCTTGCTGCAGTTAATTTATATCGTTTACCTTGCTTACTGAAAAAGGCATCAATACCTTTAAAGTCAGCTGTCTTTAATTTAGATATATAGTTTTCGGTCGCTGTTGTGTTATCACCATTGATTGGGAAAACCACAACAGGGATGGATTGATACCATGATGTCGTGCTTAGGCGTTGTTCTTGCGTATAAATAGCGACAAGGGTCAAAATAATTAACAGCAGCAAAACACGCAAGTCTCTATAACTGAACAATTTCATGGTGTAAGCTCGTTCGCAGGTAATGAAAATGTTTTAAGCAATAAAAAAGCCGGTTATAAATAACCGGCTTTAATAGTCTTCTCAATAAGAAGGTGACTTAGCCTGGAACAACGTTCTCAGCTTGTGGACCTTTTTGTCCTTGAGTCACTTCCATTGTTACAGATTGACCTTCTTTCAAAGATTTAAAGCCTTCTGCTTGGATAGCGGTGTGGTGTACGAATACATCAGGACCATCAGATTGCTCAATGAAGCCGAAGCCCTTTTCGTCGTTAAACCATTTAACGGTGCCTGTTACTTGTTCTGCCATGTTAACCTCTGTACTAGTGTTAGTGTTGTTTTGTTAATTAAAATTTATTCAGCTACTACATACTCTGCAGGTGGAGCTGAACCCTCTCCGAAGAAAAATTTTTCTAATTCTTCTTTAAGGAATTGTTGTGATTTGGAATCTGCTAATGATAATCGGTATTCGTTGATTAACATG
>Ga0228634_1001440_pt1 | contig 13669 bp, 15 predicted proteins | sample 42DmetaG_FD_190063 | JGI IMG/M metagenome (GOLD analysis project Ga0228634, IMG submission 190063) | Seawater microbial communities from Monterey Bay, California, United States - 42D | ecosystem: Environmental > Aquatic > Marine > Coastal | place: USA: California | collected 2016-09-27 | reverse complement strand
TGACACTAATTATGAAAGAATTGATTTCAAGTATCTGATAATGACACAAGAGCAAAGAGATAAATACGAGGCAGTGATTGGTCTTGAGGTACATGCCCAGCTTTTAACAAAAACGAAAGCGTATTCCTCCGACATTAATGCATATGGCGCATCACCCAATACACACACGAGCCCCATTACTTTAGGTCATCCAGGAACACTTCCTGTTATGAATAAAAGATCCATTGAATACGCTATCAAATTAGGGATTGCATTGAATTGCAACATCGCAGACCATCAATATTTCGCCCGAAAAAACTACTTCTATCCAGATTTGCCCAAAGGTTACCAAATTACACAGGACAAAACACCAATCTGTACAGATGGACTGATGCTTCTCAAATCAAACGAAGGTCATGTAAAAAGAATAGGGATCACAAGAATTCACATGGAAGAGGATGCCGGCAAGAGCATCCATGATGTTGATGTATATGATACACTTGTGGATCTTAATCGTGCTGGAACACCACTACTAGAGATTGTTACAGAACCAGACTTAAGAAGTTCAAAAGAAGCACATCAATACTTATCAGAGATTAGAAAATTAGTCCGTTATTTGGACATATGTGATGGTAATATGGAAGAAGGGTCCTTGAGGTGTGATGCAAACATTTCGGTTAGACCTAAAGGTCAAAAAGAGCTAGGTACAAAGGTTGAAGTAAAAAACATGAATTCGATTCGAAACGTGCAAAAAGCCATTGAATTCGAAATTAAAAGACAGATTGAAGTATTGGAGTCTGGAGGTGAACTTTCACAAGAGACAAGAGGTTTTGATGCCTTAAATGGAAGTACTATTGCCATGCGTTCAAAAGAAGCTGCAAACGACTACAGGTATTTTCCAGAGCCAGATTTGCAGCCTTTATTTGTTGATGAAAAACAAATTGATGTCGTAAGAGCTGAAATGCCACCACTACCCGACTTTCTCTATAAGAAGTACACCAATGATTTAAAGCTTTCAGATTATGATGCACAAAACATAACTGAATCCAAAGACATTGCACTTTATTTTGAAGATTTGATTCAATTCACTAAAAATTATAAAGCCGCTGCTAACTGGATCATGGGAGATGTAAAGTCATACTTAAACGATAAAGGGGTTACAATTCATTCATTTCCAATCAAGCCTGAAGCCTTAGCAGGTCTTATTGCCTTGATCGATGAAGGTCAAGTTTCTAGTACTATAGCCTCTCAAAAAATATTTCCTGAAATGCTTACTTCAAATAAAGAAGCCGCTCAAATTGCCGAAAGCCTAAATCTTATTCAAGTTTCTGAAGAAAGTGATTTGATACAATTTATTGAACAAGTCATTTCAGAAAACACCTCTGAAGCTGAAAGATTTAAGAGAGGTGAGCAACAGCTTATTGGTTTCTTTATGGGGCAGCTGATGAAAGTCTCTAAAGGAAAAGCAGATCCCAAAATTGCAAATACACTGTTAAGACAAAAATTAAATGAAGCTTAAACTCTCATACTTTTTTATTGCATGTATTTTATTGGTGGGACATTCATGCAGCAGCGAATACGACGAGCCTTCATTTGAGGCTCAATCAAATACAGATAAGAACCCCAACACTTATATAAGTGGACGAATCTTAGACGGTCAAGATACCGAAATAAGTATTGAAGTACCTTTACTGAAATCTAGAGGTGAAAATATTGTTTTAGCGACAACAAAACCAGATACTAAAGGACAATTTAAGTTGAATGTAAATATCCCTGGATTGGGATATTATCTTTTAAAAATTAAAGGCGCTACTCTTGACTCTATCTCTTTGCCGTTGGCCCCAAGTGATTCAATTTTTATTGAAGGATATCGCGATTCCATCTCATCGTCAATTCAGGCAAAAGGAGTTTCGTGGGCAAAAAATCTTGAGGAATATCAGAAAATTCGTGCCTTAGACAATCGAAAAACATTATCAGATTTTGCAGCAAAAACAATGAAACGCAATCCTCAAAGTGCATTTAACATCATTCTTTCAAATCATATTATGGAATCGCCTGAGGACTGGAATGAAGAGCGAATTCAAATTTTTGGAAATGTTGCGGCCGAATTTTATAATAGAGACCCACAATCGGATGTTGCCCTCAATTTCGTTAAGCAATTTGAGATCATGCAGACATATATGCTGAATAATGGTTTTTATGAAGCGCCTGACTTTGAATCGTCAAATATAAATGGTGGAACCGTTAGCCTTTCAGATTTAAGAGGGAAGTATGTCCTTATTGATTTTTGGGCATCTTGGTGCGGTCCATGTAGAAGAGAGAACCCAAATGTGGTTCGAATCTATAAAAAGTATAGGACAAAAGACTTTACCATTTTATCCGTTTCTTTAGATGAAGATATGAGCAAATGGAAAGCTGCGATACAGAAAGATGGGCTAGAATGGCCGTATCATGTCAGTGATTTAAAAGGATGGAATTCTGCCGTTGTGCCTTTATATAAAATTGAAGGAATCCCTTTTACCGTATTAGTAAATCCTGAAGGACGGATTATAGGCATGAATCTTAGAGGTCAAAATTTGGAGGCACGTCTAAAAGAAATTTTTAAATATTAAAATATGAAGTCGATACTATTCATAATCACCACTTTACTTTGCGGACTGTTTTATGCCCAAGAAGCAACTATAAAATTATCAGGATCTATTTTTGGTTCAGAGGCTGATATGCTCTTTATATCGCAGATGTATGACGACAATAAGATTAAAGATTTCGATACCATAATGATGGATAAAGAGGGTAAGTTCAAAAAAAACATAATACTCCCAAGAGAAGATTACTATTTATTGCGTCTGGCCGACTTTAACATCCACTTAGTTTGCAGAAATAATGCAGATATTAAAATCTATGGTGACGGAAAAAAACTAAATGAATATTGTAATATCTTAAATTCAGATGAATCCGTTGCAATGAATTCATTTTCTAAAACTCTCGAGAGTTTCCAATATAAAAATGATTCTGCTGTCAAAGCAATAAAGGAAAATCCAGAAAGACAAAAAGTAATTAACGAATACATGCAGAAGGAATATTTTGCCTTTCAAAATAAGCTCAAATTATTTATTGGAAGCAATCAAAATTCTGCGGCACTCGTAATGGGTTTAAGTGCAATTAATTTTAAGCAAGATTCAAAATCCTATGAGGCGGTTATAAATCAGCTTAAGAAGGCATTTCCTCAGAGTTTAACCGTTCAGAAATATGTTAAGAATTTTGAACTGATGAAAGCTGAAAAAGAACGAAACAAGCCCTTAGGTATAGGTAAGACGGCGCCAGATTTCACAGAATTAATGGTTGATAGAAAAACAAATTTAAAATTATCTGATTTGAGAGGGAAAGTGGTTCTTATTGACTTTTGGGCGTCATGGTGCGGACCGTGTAGAAGAGAGAACCCAAATGTAGTGAAGACCTATAATAAATACAAAGACAAGGGATTTACGATTATGAGTGTTTCCCTCGATAAAGACTTAGAAAAGTGGAAAAAAGCAATTAAAGATGACCAGTTGTCGTGGCCAAATCACGTGAGTGATTTGGGAGGGTGGCAAAGTAAAGTCTCAAGATTATATGAAGTAGGCAGCGTTCCTTTCACCGTTCTAATTGACCAAGAAGGAAAGATAATAAAGACCAATTTAAGAGGATCTGCCCTGGAAACAGCATTGGAAAAAATATTCAACTAGTTGAAAAAGATCAAACAGCTTACTGGAAAAAAAATATATTTTGCCTCAGACTTTCATATGGGTGCACCCTCATTTGCTTCGAGCCGCAAAAGAGAACTTGCCATCGTTGCATGGCTGGACAGAATTTCAGAAGACGCACAATGTGTTTTTCTCGTTGGGGATATTTTCGACTTTTGGTTTGAATATAAACATGTCGTACCAAAAGGTTTTGTGAGGCTACAAGGAAAAATTGCGGCACTTGCTGATGCTGGTATTGAAGTTTACTTCTTTCTTGGCAACCATGATATGTGGATGAAAAATTACTTCACCAAAGAGTTGGGCGTTACGATGATCACTGATGAGCTTGAGCTAGATATTGATGGAAAAAAATTCTTTACTGCCCACGGTGATGGTTTAGGTCCTGGAGATCATGGATATAAATTCATAAAAAAAGTGTTCCGAAATAAATTTTGTCAATTCTTGTTCTCCTGTTTACATCCTAGAATAGGACTTTCACTTGCACAATATTTTTCAAATAAAAGTAGAATTCATACAGGCACGAAAGATGACAATTATGAAGGAAAAGAGTCAGAATGGTTGTATCAGTTCAGCAAAGAAAAATTAACATCTACGCAGTTCGATTATTTCATTTTTGGACACCGCCATTTACCAATGGATATCCAAATTTCAAAATCTCGATACATCAATCTTGGTGAGTGGATGAACTATGCAACCTTTGCAACTTACGATGGTGAAAATCTATCGCTCAAGGTATGGAGAGACGGTGAAATCGAAGAATTTAAGGGTATTCAAGAATCCTAAAAATGACAAAGTACACCATCAAAAATTTAAAAGAACTAGAAGTATTTGTTTCTGAGAAAAAAGAATACTTTAATCAGGAGAAATGTTTTGCCTTTAAAGGCGATATGGGTGTTGGAAAAACGACGCTGATACAAATGTTATTAAGTACATTAGGCGTAACTGACCTTCAAGGTTCACCAACCTATGCCATTGTAAATCAATATGCTACAGAGCAGGATCAAAGAGAATATTTTCATTTAGATTGTTACCGGATAAAAAATATACTTGAAGCATATGACCTTGGTTTAGAAGAATTATTCAATGAAAAAAAAACTATCTTTATAGAGTGGCCTGAAAAAGTAATTCAGTTTCTTCCAGAGGAAACAGTTTGGATTTCAATCCACAATGAATCAGACAATACAAGAACCATTGAACTAGATTATGAATACCGATCCTGAATTACTAAAGAAACTCATTCAAAAGGGAAACCTCCTTCCTCAAGAGGAAATGCTTGAAGTAGCCCGTAAAAAAGGTAGCTTGAATATTGGTATTCCCAAAGAAACTTCGTTCCAAGAACGGCGGGTAGCTTTGGTCCCTGAAACGGTTTCACTACTGGTTGCAAATGGACATCACGTGAAAATTGAAACTAAGGCTGGTGTTGGTGCAAATTTTAGCGACCAAGAATATAGTGAAGCAGGTGCAGAAATCTGTCAAGGACCTGCTGAAATATACGAATGCAATATTGTATTTAAGGTGACTCCTCCCTCAGATGACGAGGTAGATTTAATGCCAGGGCACCAAACGCTAATCTCTGCGCTTCAAATATCCATTCAACCTAAAGAAGTTTTAAGTAAGCTCATTCGAAAAAAAATAACAGCTATTGCTTGGGATTACATTAGAGATGAGGATGGGGTATTCTCATTAGTAAGAACCGTTGGTGAGATTGCTGGTAACACGAGTATTCTAATTGCTGGCGAGCTTATATCTTCTTTTTCATCAGGTAAAGGAATGATGCTCGGAGGAATTGCTGGAGTTCAACCTACTGAAGTAGTGATCATTGGTGCAGGAACAGTTGGTGAATTTGCAACAAGAGCGGCACTAGGTTTGGGCGCATCTGTTAAAGTTTTTGACAATCGACTTTCTAAGCTCAGAAGATTACAAAACGATATTGGAAAAAGAGTGTATACCTCTATTATTCAACCCAAGGTACTTGCGAAAGCAATAAAACGAGCAGATATTGTAATAGGCGCCTTACGTTCAAATGTAGGAAAAACCCCATGTGTTGTTACCGAAATGATGATTCAAGATATGAAATCAGGATCGGTAATTGTTGATGTTAGTATCGATCAAGGGGGATGCTTTGAAACTTCACAAATCACAAATCACGATGACCCTACATTTATCAAGCATGGTGTGACCCACTATTGTGTACCTAACATTGCCTCTCGTGTTTCACGAACAGCATCGTTCGCAATTTCCAATATCTTTTCACCGCTTTTGTTGGAAATGGGAGAATGTGGAGGCGTTGTTGAACTCATAAGATCGAATAAAGGATTCAGAAATGGAGTTTACATATACAAAGGTATATTGACCAATGAAGTTCTGGGAAAAGTGTTTGATTTAAATTACAAGGATATCAATCTAATTCTCCCTGGTATTTAATGACAGCTATTGTACCATTAAATCTCCCGAAAACAAACCTAGTTCTGAGCCGATCAGGTAATAATATTCATGTAAACTGCTTGGTTCGTAAGAAGAAAATTATTTTAACTCCAGAAGAATGGGTAAGACAGCATTTTATTGCATATTTCATAGACAAACTTGAATACCCAAGGGGATTGCTTACTATTGAAAAGAAAATTCAATACGGCGGAATTGAAAAAAGATGGGATCTTGCGGTTTTTATGCGGGACCAAAGCTGTTTTTTATTACTTGAGTGCAAAGCACCTTCCATACCCATTAACCAGATTGTTTTTGAACAATCCTTAGCCTATTATAAAGAATTACAAGCTAAATATCTTGTCATGAGCAATGGCAATGATCATGTCATCTTAAAAAAAGAAATTAATGGTTTTAAAAGGCTGACGGATTTCCCTGCTTACAATGCTCCTATTGCATAGAAGAATAGTCTCCAGACTTCATCTTGTGGTATTCGCGTACTAGAAATGCCAGCTGAATCCTCATTGTATCAAGCGCCTCCTCTGTTTCTTGCGTAATTTCTTTTTTACGCAATCTGAATTGGAGTTTCATATGCATTGCATGAATTAAAATTTCAACATCATGATGATTTTTCATTGATGCTTTACCTCTGAATTCTTCAATAGATGAGGTCGAGTTCTTACACAAGTCTTTGTATTTATTTTCATCTTTTACCGAAAGCAGCGTATTGTGTAAAAATACAAGTTCCTTCATTGCCTCCATTACACGGTCTAGATGCCCCTTCTTAATAAGGTTAGAACGTTTCATTTCTTGAATGAGATCAGTATACCACTTACGATACTGACCTTCAAATGAACGATCTGGAAGACTTGGTCTCACGACAGACTCCATAATACGATCAATATCAAAATTCAAAGACCTTATTAAATCCTCAATTTGGAATAAATACAAAACATATTCAGCAATGTTTTCCTGCTGTTTCTGCTGCGCAACTAACATACTATAAATCCGCCTCGATGGCCTCTTGTTGGTTATTTAAAAAATCAATAAATGCACTTGTGACATCCATAGAAGGGTTGACATAATTAATTTGCCCACCATCAGCGTACCCCAATAAGAGATCTATACCATTTACTTCACTAAACGTCTTACCAAATGCTTTAACCTTATTGTTTATTGCCGTAAGCTCCCTCATGACTTCTGCCTCCAAACGTGCACCTTCATTTTGCTGATATTGCATAAGCTCCGCCTCCATGCGTTGTGCTTTTTCTTGAATTTTGGCAATCTCATTTTGAGATAACAAACCTTGATTGGCCTCTGCACCTTTCTTAGTAATAAAATTTTCTAGTGCTCTTGTTTTCGTTTGGAGCGCATTTTGATAACTCAAATTCTTTTGGCTCACCATCTCATCAATTTCTTTGTAATAGGTAAATCCTTCTTTTAAGCTATCATTGTAATAAAAAGCAATGACTAAGCCTGCCGTATCTTTTTCTAGCACGTTGACTTGAGTCGGGGAAAGTTCTTTTTTCTCTTCAGAAGATTCATTTGCGCAAGAAAATAAAAAGCACAAACTAAATAAATACAGACTAATTTTCATTTTTAACAGAATTTAAAGCGGATGTAAAATCCGATCTCATGGATATAAAACGTTTGAGACAATTACTTAAAAACGCATTCGAATAAATGATCGCTTCAATAGCATCTGGACCATAATCATCCATTTCAGCAATTTTAAATGTTTGTGCGTAATCTTCTAAAGTGATTTTCAAAATATACTTTTTGTTGTATTGATGAAGCTCAATTAGATAGCGTTCATGAGGAATTGTTTTTAAAAGTCTCATTATTGCTGCAAATGTACTGATAATATGTTTTTTAGAAATATGACATTTGTTTAAACTTATTTTAAATCACCTAGTGTACAATACGATCGAATTAAAAATTCATAAGAACAGTGCTTAATTACAATATAACTCAATGAAAAAATTATGAAAACCTTATCAAGGTCACCTTTAATATCAGTTATGTATGCATAACATTACTCCCCATTTTTATTGGGCTAATTGCCAATAATTATAATTTATGCGTCTACATACGACATCTAACACCCTGAAAAGTAGCATGTAAATGGGTTTTTTGAGGAGGAAATTGTAAATTATTTCAATTATTTATTCTAATTTCGAACTCTAATTACAAATAGAAAATTAGTTCTGATTAAATTTTTATGACAAGTATTTTTGTAGCCAAATTAGATTTTGGTGTTTCGAAAGAGCAGCTAACAGACCTGTTCGCACAACACGGATCAGTAGGAAAGGTTCACCTTCCTACGGATAAGGATACCGGTAAACCAAGAGGCTTTGCCTTTGTGGAAATGTTTAATGACGATGAAGCAGCTAAGGCCATCGACGCTTTGGATGGTTTTGAAATCAACCGTAGACGTATCGCAGTAAAAGTTGCAGAAAACAGAAATGATAGATCTCGTCCGTCAGGAGGTGGAAATAGAGAACAAAGACCCTCAAACACCTCTGCACCTCGACAAAATTACAATTCTGATCAGCCGGCTCCAGCTGCACCGGAGGAGACAAAAAACGATAATCGAAAAAAATCATTTAAAGGAAAAACCACCAAAAGCTATGATTCAGATCAAGGCGGTGGCGGTAAAAAGGCGAAAAAGATGACTGCTCACAAAAAAAGCGGTAAGAATTTTAAATACTTTGATGATGATGAACCAATAGAAGGTGGTTTATTTTCTTTTGATTCAGACGAAGATTAAATTAAGCTACCTTTTTCATTAAACAGGCTCCGCTAAGTTTGTTTATTTTTGCAGTGACTTATGGAAGTAAACTACGCGTCACATTTAAACCATCCCGTATTTAAGGTCATCTCAAAAGAGTTAGAAAGCTCCTCTGATTGTGCTTTTGTTATTGGTGGTTTCGTACGTGATCTCGTCTTAGGTAATAAATCTAAAGATATAGATATCGTGGTTCAAGGTGATGGGACAGCTTTCGCTCAGAAAATCGCAAAAATATTGCGCGTCAAAAAAGTATCTATATTTAAAAATTACGGCACTGCGCATTTCAAATACAAGGATATAGACGTAGAATTTGTAGGGGCTCGTAAAGAATCGTATAGCGAAATTTCTAGAAATCCTGACGTTGAACCAGGAACGTTGAAGGATGATCAACTGCGAAGAGATTTTACAATTAATGCGCTTGCATTGGATTTACATCCAGAAAGATTAGGAAATCTTATTGATCCTTTCGATGGCATTGGTGACTTAAAAAAAGGTATTGTAAAAACTCCATTGGATCCAGATACCACTTTTAATGATGATCCTCTCAGGATGCTCAGAGCTATAAGATTTGCAACGCGATTGTCTTTTAAAATTGAAATTACCTGCTTGAAATCAATAAAATCTCAATCTGAGCGAATTAAAATTATTTCTCGCGAAAGGATAACAGATGAGCTGAATAAAATTATTCTTACCAAAGAACCATCGCGAGGTTTTAAACTATTGAAATCAACAGCGTTGCTCGCGCATATTTTTCCAGAATTATTAAATCTATCGGGTATTGAAACAATAAATGGAAAGAGCCATAAAGATAATTTCTTACACACCTTGCAAGTGTTGGACAATATTTCAGCTCATACCGATTCATTATGGCTTCGTTGGGCTGCTATAATGCATGATATAGCGAAACCTGCTACAAAAAGATTTGATAAAAAAGTAGGATGGACGTTTCATGGACATGAAGAGCTTGGGTCAAAAATGGTTCCACGTATTTTTAAATACCATAGGCTTCCATTGGATTCTAAAATGAAGTATGTCCAAAAGCTTGTTCGCCTTCATCTGCGTCCAATAGCATTAGTTAAAGGTAATGTTACGGATACTGCAATACGTCGTCTACTCAATGAAGCAGGCAATGATATCGATGATCTCATGAAGCTTTGTAACGCAGATATTACCTCTAAAAACGAGTTTAAAGTCAAAAAATATCGTGAAAACTTCAAAATAGTTTCGAGAAAACTCGAAGAAGTTGAGGCAAAAGATCAAATACGAAATTTTCAACCTCCTGTTAATGGAGAAGATATTATGAGAACTTTTAATATTGGTCCTTGTTATGAGATAGGCGTCATTAAAAGTAGAATAAAGGAAGCCATACTCGAAGGTGAAATTGAAAACTCAGAAATACAGGCAAAAGAATTGATGCTGAAGTGCGGCAGAGAATTAGGATTGACTGCAATTCAAAACGACCTATAAATAGAATAATAAAAAATGTCATGGCTGGAATAAAATTTCGAGTACTATTGGATTCAAATCAAAAAGAAGAGGTCTTTTGTGACATTCTGCTATCTATAGATGATAATTTCGAATCATTCTTCAATACTATTATAAAAGCTTACGATTTTAAAGGTGACCAAATGGCCAGCTTTTATGCCTCAAATGAGGAATGGGATAAAGGTGAGGAAGTCAGCCTTATGGACGTTAGTTTTGGTGAGGAAGGTCAACAAAGAACCATGTCTAATACATCTATACAATCAATGGTTGAAGCACCAGATCAAAAGTTCATTTTAGTGTATGATTTTATGAAAATGTGGATTTTCCTTGTTGAATGTATTGGCTTACAGGAGGAAACTCCAAGTAAACCGACTGTTATACTGAGTGTAGGTGAAAAACCAAAAGAAGATTCTAAAGAGCTAGATGAAGAGTTTCAGATGCCAGCAGATTCAGGAGAAAAAGAAGATGAAGATGAATTTGGTTTTAATGACTACGAAGACGGTTTCTCTGAGGAAGATTTAAACCCTTACATGTAGTAAATGGCAGAAAATTTTTCATCAAATGATCCATTCGGTAAAGCCATTTTAGATTACGCGTATTCTAAGGAACCTAAAATAATTCGTGTTTCTTCAGATCTTTGCGACGATGATGAGCTCCCTGTCGCGTATCTTTTTAGAAGCTATGATGGTATGCCTGCTGTAGAAAAAGAGGCCTTAGGACATTGTAAAGGAAAAATTCTGGATGCAGGTGCAGGAGCAGGTGCACACCTAAAATTTTTAAAAGAAAAAGGCTATGATGTCTTTGCCCTTGACGTTTCACCTGGTGCACTTTCTCATCTTCAAAGTCACAACATTCCTTGCGCCCTTTCCCCAATTCAAGATTTTGAAACAAAGGAACGTTACGATACCATTTTGCTTATGATGAATGGAATTGGTATCAGTGAAAAACTCGAGGCCCTCAAACCTTTTTTGGAAAAGTGTAAATCTCTTCTTTCAGAAAATGGTCAAATTCTTCTTGATTCTACGGATATAAAATACCTCTATGAAGATGAAAATGATAGTGTTTGGATTGATCTGAATAGCTCGTATTATGGTGAATTTCAATTTCAAATGCATTACAAGGAGGAAAGCGGACCCTTTTTTAATTGGCTATATGTTGACTTCGAAACACTCAAAGCTCATGCTAAAGCGGTCGGTTTAAATTGTGATAAGGTCTTCGAAGACGGTGATCATTACTTAGCAAAACTCCAAGTATGAGGTGGAGTTTTATTGTCTTTCTTGGTTTATTACAGTTTCAGCTATCTGCTCAAAAGCAATCTCTTTGTTATGAAATTACGAACCCTCAACTAGGAACTAAAACATCTTATCTTTTTGGAACCATGCACGTCATGGAAGAAAGCAATTTCTTTTTTCCAAAAAAGATTTCAAAACTTTTGAAAAAGTCTGAAGCATTGTGTTTAGAAGTTAAGGATTTAGCTGCTGTAACCATAGATCCAAAATTACTATTTGACACCAATTTTACCTTAAAAAAATATTGTAATTCTAACCAGTGGGATAGTCTAATGAATTGGGCCAGTGATATATTATTACTAAATCCCAAGCAATTTGAAAATACTTTTTTAAATGCCAAACCTTTTCTATTTCTTCAATTTATACTCGCTACGGATCTACCTAAAAAAACCAAGTCACATGAAATAGAATTGGAAAATATAGCAAAAGGTAAAAACCTAAAAGTTCTTGAGTTGGAGGGTGTTGAGGCACAGCTTTCGATATTCGATGCAATTCCAATTGAGGGACAAGTAGAATTAATTTTTAATGCGCTATACGATCTAGAACAAGGCAAGAAAAATTTCATTGAAATGCAAAAAACTTATGCGAACCAGAATTTAGAAGAAATGTGTGGCTTTGCCATAAAAGGCTTTCTTGAAGAATATAGCGTTTGGTTTTTAGACCAACGCAATAAGAAATGGATTGAAAAAATGGAACCCATAATGCTCGAGAATGCAACTTTCTTTGCTGTGGGTGCAGGACATCTTTGCGGCAAAAATGGACTATTACAGCTTTTAGAGCAGAAAGGTTATCAAATAAAAGTTATTTATTTATGAGAAAATTAATTATTCTATTGACAATTTTTTTTGCTTCCTGCTCTACCTACTCGGAAAATGATTTAGGTAGATTTGATAAAAAAATAAAAACTTGGATTAAAAAGCAGCAGACGGCTTTTAAGCGAACAGAGTCCGGTTTATATTATCATTTCGACAATGAAGGCTCGGGAGATAAAATCAAATACACGGATAGTGTATCCGTCATTTTTAAGGGATCACTGCTCGATGGGACTGTATTTGAAAAGGAAGAAAAGCCATTAACTTTTGCTGTAAAGGAGGTGATTGTGGGTTGGAAAGAAATCTTATTGATGAGTAAAGTGAATTCTAGGGTACAGATTATCGTTCCTCCACAGCTAGGCTATGGTGATCATGAGCTTGATAAAATACCTCAAAATGCCATCCTATTCTATCAAATTGAAATTGTTGATATAAAATAAAGAAGAATTGACGCGTTTATCACTTCCAATTCTTATTTTTGGCTTCAAATTAAAGACTACATGAGCGTTCTAGTAAATAAAGATTCTAAAATCATTGTTCAAGGTTTCACAGGAAGCGAAGGCACATTCCATGCTGGACAAATGATAGATTACGGTACTAATGTTGTTGGCGGCGTAACTCCTGGTAAAGGAGGCCAAACGCATCTTGAAAAACCTGTATTTAATTCTGTCGCAGAAGCTGTTGAAAAGACAGGAGCTGATGTATCTATAATTTTTGTACCACCGGCATTTGCTGCAGATGCGATAATGGAAGCTGCTGAAGGAGGAATTAAAGTGATTGTTTGCATTACAGAAGGTATCCCTGTAAATGATATGGTTAAAGCAAAAGCTTATATTGATAAATTTGACAGCCGACTTGTTGGGCCAAACTGCCCAGGAGTAATTACAGCAGATGAAGCAAAGGTTGGTATTATGCCAGGATTTGTATTTAACAAGGGTAAGGTAGGCATCGTCTCAAAGTCAGGAACACTTACATACGAAGCTGCAGACCAGGTAGTTAAAACTGGACTAGGTATCACAACTGCTATTGGAATTGGAGGTGATCCAATTATTGGAACAACTACAAAAGATGCTGTCGAACTTTTGATGAACGATCCTGAAACTGAAGGGATTGTTATGATCGGAGAAATTGGAGGTAACCTTGAAGCTA
>Ga0228634_1001439_pt1 | contig 13676 bp, 25 predicted proteins | sample 42DmetaG_FD_190063 | JGI IMG/M metagenome (GOLD analysis project Ga0228634, IMG submission 190063) | Seawater microbial communities from Monterey Bay, California, United States - 42D | ecosystem: Environmental > Aquatic > Marine > Coastal | place: USA: California | collected 2016-09-27 | reverse complement strand
TATTATTATTGTTAATTCCATTATTGTAAAATACTAAAACAATAGTAAAGGTTAGAAAATCTATTTCACTTTTTTCGTTGAGGAGTACAAATGTTTGTGTTGGAAAAAATCACTCGACTGTAACTGAGTGTTCCAAAATGGAGGTTTCTAAATTAAATTCTCACAATAATAACAAATATAATTCTTTAATATTAGACTTTACTATTTCTATAAAAACATCAAAACTTACCAAAACTTCACACTATACAGATTATCAACAAAAATTATATGATGAGGTTAAGAGATTGAAAGAAGTTGAGGGTTATGGTTATAGGAGAATTAGTTACATATTATATGAGAAAGGTTTTAGATCAATTAGAACTGATTCCATTTTAAAAAATAACTACATCTACTCAATTTATAAGAAAGGTAAAGTAAGAGAACAGAGAATAAATAGAGATTATGAAACTAAAATTGACAACATAAATGTGTATCAATGTTTCTAAATCAATATTTTAAACACTATCTACACAAAACCATATACTCATACCACAAACAATTTTAAGTGATTATAACATTAAATTCTACAAAAATCACTTTTGACATTTTATCACATATTTATTATTAGTAATACACATTATTACACAAAATTCAGTTCTATCCTTTCTTCTTTTGGTTAAGAGTTTAGATATAGAGTTGAGTTATATTAGAGTATGTTTAGAAATTGAGAGGATTTACACAAAGTACATCTTTAAATATTTCTATGTTTTTAAATAAAATATAAAAGATTAAATAATATGAATTATATAGATAATAAAGTTGATAATAGATATAGAAATGAATTAGGAAATTTTATAGGTAATTATAAAGAATGGGATTATATAGTTGGATTAAGTTATAGAGATGATATTAGAAATGAAAAAATAGGTAGGAGAAAAATTAAAAATCTATTTAAGAATTTATCTAAGTATGATAAAAATATTGATGGTGTGTATGTAAATGAGTTTGATGGGAGTTTTAATAAAATACATCATCATTTAGTGGTTAAATCTAATTTAAAGGAATATGATTTCAAATATAGATTGATACAGTATTGGAAGAATATTGGGTTGAGTGATGTTGAAAAATATGATAGTAGTTTAGGATTTAGTTATTATATGTCTAAACACATTGGTAAAACTGAAATTAATAGTTGGGATTTTGTAGATAATCTTTAATTGTTTACTTTGGGTTATTCAAACAACTATATATCAATGTTTAAGATGAAAAAACTACTACTATTATTATTAATACCAATTATTTCATATTCTCAAATATCTTATAAAGATATTATGAGTATCAATAGTGATAAAATGTTTAAAAAAGTTATGATTGAAAATGGTTATGAGTTTGGATTTACATATAAGGATGAGTTAGTCTATGGGTTTGAAATAGATAGAGATAGTATAGATGGGATGAAAAGTAGTAAATGGGGGAAATATAGTGTTAAAGATGATGGTTTTGTTTTTAGTTTCAGTAGAACATCAGTTTTAGGAGGTTTTTTTGGAACTGAGGATAATTCTGAAAATCCTTATGATTTAATTGTTAAAGAGATTAAAAAAAATTGTAAATACTTTGATATACTAACCTATACAAATGAAGATGATGAAGAATTTGATTATGTATGTTATAGTTGTAGTGAAAGTAAGTATAAAGGAAAGATTGGTTTTATGATTGGTGAGGGATGGGGTTATATAAAACACTTTGTTAATATAGAATAATGGAAATATTAGGTTTTTTAGGATTATGTCTAATATTGGGTTTAATCATTAGAAAAAAAGGAGATAGTACAATGGATACTCTATCTAAAGGGTGTGGTTGTTTTGTTACACTTTTTGTTCTCTTTATGGGGTTAATGATTTACATTATGATTGAGAAAGGGGATGTGTAACTAACCAATACTTCTTTGGTTACCCAAAATCACTGTTATATCTTTATACTGATACTTTAGATTTAAATTTATCTAATACATTTTCAAAATTCAAATCTGATTTGTTCCATAAAGATGAAATATCTTTTACATCAATAAAATCCATTATAACAGTTTCAATAATGTTTCTTAAACTAAACTTTAATTTATTGGTTGAATAATCTGACCAATCTTCATTTAATTTATCCATTATTTCTTTTTTGATTTTATCTTCTTTACCTAAATAGAATGATTTGGAAGTACCTTTTATTTTAATAACACAAATCATAGTATTACTTCTTTTATCAACTGAAAATGAAATAGTAGGTATAAAGTTTTTATTTACATATCTAATATTAGGTAGTGATTTGGTTTGTTGTTTTCTAAGTTGTTTTAATTCTTCAATAATATTCTTTATTTGAGAATTTAGTTTATCCTTTTTCTTATTAAGTTGTTTGATTTGGGTTTTTGTTCTCCAATACAACTTCATTTCTTCTTTTAACTTAGTGGGGAGTGTATCATATATTTCTCTACCACCTATATTCTTCCAATTAAAATCACTCATAATATTTACTCTATCCAAACAAAGATAGTCATTTAAGTTTAGATATAGACTAATCTTATATTAGAGTATAATTAAAAAACAAACAATAACTATAAACAATTAAAAACAAAAACAATGAAAACAACAAAAATTAATTACAACCCAAATATTGATATGGAATCAGTTGAGTTGGAAAAACAACATTGGTTAAAAAAAGTAAAAAGGGATTTAGATAGAAGGGTTCATAGAGATGAAGGTTATAGAAAATTTCTAAATCTAAAAGTATTAGAAGTTGATAAATGTTGTTCAATTGAAAACTATTATGTAGATGTTAAATGGAAGAAATCTTATTGTCATAATGAAAAACATTTGAGAGGATTAGAAACAATGAGAAAGGATTTTAATGAAAATGGTTTATCTCTATATTCAACTTTTAATGGAAATAATCTAAACCCATTTATGATTAATCAGTGGTATAAAGAATGTAAAAATGAAATATTAAAAAGATTATAAAACTAAAACAATATGGATTTAAAATTAACAATTACTGAGTTATTGGATTATTTCAGTAAATCAGAGATAATGGAATGTGTTTCAAATATTGAAGAATATGAGGAAACAATAGGAATTAGAGTATTAAATGATTTAAACAAAAAAACAATTAGAGATGTATAAAAAAGTATATGGTGAAAGAATGGATAGTAATTATTGGGAAGAAATGAATTCTTTACAAACAATAGAAAGAAAATCACAGATTAAAAAACCAAAAATTAAATATTATAAGGTTACAAATTTAGTAAAGGGTATAGAAAGATTATTAATAATTGATGAAAATGGGATGAACTTTCTAAAAGATAATTACCCAATTGACAGTTGGGGTATGGAAGAAGTAAAGGATAAAAAAATTGTCATCAAAAATTACCTATGGAGTGAAAATGATCCTAAATCTTATTATGTAGGTATACTTAAAGATGGAACTAATTATGGGGAAAATAGAAAGAAATTTGATAAAGAAAAGGGAGTAATTAGATACTATGTAAAAAATAATTGGGTGTTGAATAATGAAAAAGTTGAAGTAGTATTAAAAGGTTATAAAGAACATCACTATGATTCTAAAGGAAGATTATTAATGGAAGAAAATTATGGAGATAAATTTTTAATGTTTGATAAATGGGGGAATAGTTGTAATTGGAATAATCAAAAACAAAGATTATTTCATACCAAACATTTCTTAGGGAGTAGTGGAACAATACATTTTAACAGTCAAAGGGTTAGAATGACCAAAAAAGGTCTTAAGGGTTTCTTCAATGAATTCTATTTTAAATGGGTAGATAGAACATTTTTAGGTAAAAGGTAAAAATAGTATTACATAAACAGAAGTATGTAATTGTTGTTTGTTCAATCCTCATTGTAATAGTGGGGATTGTTTTTTTATATATCATAACCTATGGTAGAATATACAATAGACATACAATATCTTATGTGGTTACTCAAATTTGGGTTTATACATTTAGACAATTATTAAGGTAAATGTCTAACTAATATCAATTCTATGACACAATATGATAAAATTTTATATGAAACATTAATACAATACATTCCTAAAATCAGTAATTCATTAAGTGAGATTGTGGAAGTATTAAAGGATAGAGAAATTGTAGAAGATAAAAATTTAAAAAGATGAAAAAAGTAATAGGTTATGTAAGAGTATCATCATTGATACAAAAAGAAAAAGGTAATTCAATACCTAATCAAATCAGTAAAATCAAATCATATTGTAAGTTAAATGAGTATGAGTTAATTGATATTTTAAGTGATGATGGTATAAGTGGGATGAGTAAATCAAAAAGGAAAGATTATTTGAAACTAATAGATATTATAAGTAATAAAGATATTGATGGGGTTGTAGTTAATGATTTAAGTAGGATAGGTAGAAAAATGAGTGATGTAGTTGAATTCATAGATTCAATGAAGAAGAAAAATATTGAATTCCATACTATAAAAGAGGGAATTAATAATGATTCAAATGTGGGTAGTTTAATAATTAATATTTTATCATCAATAAATCAGTTTGAAGTTGAAATGTTGAGAAATAGGATTAGTGAAGTGAAACAATATAAAAAATCAAAGAATTTAGTTTATGGTAATTTAATATTTGGTAAAACTAAAGATGGGGTTAAGTTAATTGACAATGTTGATGAATTAAAAGTGATTAAGTATATGAAGAATTTGAGAAAAAGAGGTTATTCATATTTCAAAATTAGTGATAGGTTAAATCAAAGAAATATAAAGTCTAAAAATGGTAATCAATGGTATGGTAGTGGAGTCAGAAATGTGTTGAGTTATTATTAAAACATCTCACCAACATTTTTTAATCTTTGTTCTGAAACTTCAATATATGATTTACTTAATTCACTACCAATGTATTTTCTATTCATTTTTTTACTAACAACTGCAGTAGTTCCTGTACCCATAAAAGGATCATAAATTACATCACCTTCTTTAGTGAAATTTTCAATTATTTTTTCAACTAATTCCTCAGGAAAAACTGCACCATGATCTTTACTTATTTTTTTACCTCTTTTTATCTCCCAAATATCACTTAATGTTCCTCTTTCAAAATTTGCATATCTAAACTGTCTACTAATTGGATAATCACTTTCAAATACTAAAATTAGTTCTGTTCTTCTATTTAATACTTGTTTTTGCATTGCAGGTTGTGCAACTCCTTTATCCCAGACAATAATATCCTTTAAGTTTTCATTAAATTCTCCAATCATTTTAAAGATTGATCTTTTACTCCCAGTAACAATCTGAATATTATAAAAAACAACTTTAGAAACTCTTAACAACTCTCTCATTACAGATGAATGAAACTCATAATATTCTTCTATGGGTAGATTATCAGAAAAACCATCATATTTTGTACTTAACTCCTTAACAATTTGTCTAGAACAATATTTTCCCTTTCTAATCCTCAAATTCATGTTGTAGGGTGGTGATGTGATAACACAATCAACTGAATTATCCTCCATTCTTTTTAGAGTTTTTATACAATCCTCATTATAGATGTGATCATTCTTCATCTTCTTCATTTAATAAGTATATTTGGTTATAAAAATAAGACCTATAAAGATATGGAGAATTTAGAAAAGATAAAATTAGAATTTGAAAGAATTAAAAATTTAGGGTTTATAAAATCTACAAGACAAAATAATAGAGATGGTGGTATTGGTAATACTTTTGAAGATTATCTTGGAGTAGAAGAAAATAACTTAAAGGATCCAGATTTTGAAGGTTTTGAGGTAAAAACTAAAAGGTTTATGAATAGTAGTTACATAACATTATTTAGTAAAACACCATCATTCCCTAGAGGTGCAAATAATATACTAAAAGAAAAGTATGGTGAAGTAAGGGACCCTGAATTTCCAGATTTAAAAAAATTATATGCAAGTATTTTTGGTGGAAAATGGAGTAATGTTTATGGGAAATATAAAATGACACTTAATGTTAATTATAATATACAAAAACTTGAACTTCAGGTTTTAAACCAAAATAATGTTTTAGAAAATCAAGTCTATTGGGATTTTAAGGATCTTAGAAGTGGAATATCAAAATTGGATAAACTATTTGTGGTATTTGCAGAATCAAAAGAAGAAAATGGGATTAAATACTATCATTATAATAGGGGGAATGTTTTTTTAAATTTAAATTTTAATTCATTTTTGAAAGAAATTGAGAAAGGGAATATACAATTTGACATTAGAATTGGGGTACATAAATCAGGAAGAAATTATGGAAAACCTCATGATCATGGTAGTGGGTTTAGAATAAAAAAAGAAAATTTAATTAAGTTATATAACAGTAAATTAGAATTATAAAGTTTTACACTTTTAAATAATCTAAACCTCACTTTAATTAGTGGGGTTTTTTTTATCCTATAACTCTATCCAAAGAGTGTTTTGTGTTTCAGTTTAGATATAGAGTATGACTATATTGAGGTATAATTAAAAAACAAACAAAAACTATAAACAAAATGGAAACAACAAAAACAAAAACAATGGAAAAATCAAACAACTACAAACTAACATTTTCAAACTTTTATTACAAATCAAATGGAAAACATATTGATGATGGACAATTATCAGAAAGTGGAAATGAATGTGGAATTACAAACTCAATAATTTTAGAAAAAGAGAATATTGATAAACTCAATGAAATTGAAGGAACTAACTATAATGAAACTAATAGTAAGGAAATTCTACAATTCTATATGGATGAAAATGTAGATGATATTGATTATAAAGTAGAAATAAATTACTCTATCCAAAGTAACTAACTATAATCAGTTTAGATATAGACTAATCTTATATTAGAGTATAATTAAAAAACAAACAAAAACAATAAACAATTAAAAACAAAAACAATGGAAAACACAAAAACAACAAAATTCAAAACATTACCAAAATTAACATCATTACAACTACAATTAAATATGGGTAGAATTGATTTTAAATATGGAAGAATTGATGGGTATGATTTAAACTCATTAGAACTTAAACTGAATGATTACTTACAAAATGAACACTCTATCCTAATGGGATAGTGTGTTTCAGTTTAGATATAGACAAACCTTATATTAGAGTATAATAATTAAAACAACAGAAATAATGGAAAACACAAAAACAAAAACAATGGAAACAACAAAAAGATTTGATAATAGTCCTATTGAATTACAGAAAAGAAAAAAACAAATGTTATTAAATCTTAGAAAAGAGGAGTTTAAGATTTTATACAATCAAACTTATGATGAAACAGTTAAATGGGTTCATAGTGGTAAAAATAAATATAGGTTAAAAAATACCACAAAAGAGTGGTTAAAAAACTGTTCTAAAATGTTAGATAATGTCAAATTAGGAGGGGGTACAATTGATGAAGTATTAGAGTTACTAAATGAACATTTTGAAAAAAACTTTGACAAACACAATCCAATTAAATAAAATAAATAATTAAAAACAAAAACAATGGAAAAAACAAAAACACTTAAAATAAAAAAACATACCAACTATACCACTGTATATGAAAAACAAAGAATAGGAAGATGGAATGAAATTTTAAAAACAGTAAAAGAACATTTAAAAAATAGAATTCCTAAAATGATTGAAATAGGTACTCCTAAAGTTATAATTGATGAGGAAAAAAAGGAAAATTTCACATTAAAGGAAATATATGAAGGATATAAATTCTTTTATGGGGAGGGTAATGTATCACTTAAACAAATGAAAGATGATTACAACAGTAGAAAAACTTATATAGAAAGAGAGGAAATTGATGGTTGGATGTATTGGAAAAGTGATTGGAATCCTTATATGATTTACAAATTGAAAAAAGAATTAGTTAAGGAGGGATATTATAAACAGTTTAATAAATAAAAACAATGGGGAAAATAGTAAAAACAAAAGATAGAGAATATACACTATCAGTAAGAGAAAATTGTATTGAAACATACCATAGAATGGATGTATTAATAAATAGTAATAATCATCTTCATTTAGAGATAGATGAAATAAAGGATATAAAAAATTTAATGAGAGAAATAATTGAACTAATTGATGGTATTAAAACTCTAATAAAATAGATAAAAACAACAAATATGAAAACAATGAACAAAGTAAACACAGTAGAAAAAGTAGATTTAAGTAATTACACTTCAAAACAAAAACAATCATTACAAAAAGGATATAAAATTTGGTGTAGTGGATGTTTGAGTGGGGATTGGGAAGATGAGGTATTTAGGAATAATAATATTGGTAATTCAGATTGGATATTCTTTAGTAGTGTATTTGGTAAATGGTTAACTGATTGTGATTTTGAATTAACTGATAAGGAATTAGATATGGAAGTTGGTTTGGAGGATATATTATGGAATAGACATAATATTCTTACTAATACTTTTAAAATAAACCATCACACAAAAAGATATAAAAATGTATTTGATTATATAGATAATGTGTTGGAGTGGTTTGGTGGAGGACATTTATCAAAAGATGATATAGAAACAACATATTCATAGTGTATGTGACCAATTGAATGTTAATATATGATCTAACCAACAATGTGTGTGTAACTATATGTGGTGGGGAAACAAATGTTTATATATGACTTTTATGGGGTAGTGAATTATTAGATATTATGGTGTTTTTAATTGGGTAGTAATACCAACTTATCACAATGTATGACCATACCTAATAATATATGACCAATATGGTATTATGTATATAGTAGTATCCCATAATCATTGATGTCCATATACACATATTACATAGAAAAATGGTGTAGATACACATTCAACACAAATACAATCTTTTTGGTATATGAAGTATATACTTATATCCTAAATAAATGAATAAAAGAGATGTGTAGAATAATGTGGAGTGGTTAAATAGGGGTCATACATTTATGGTAAGAATTGGGGTTTGGTTGTAAGTGAAACCCTAAATATGTAATGAAATTTGATTCTGATGGTCCATCATAAAGATATGAAAGAAGTTTTGGGGAACCACAAAAGATATATGACTTCTCAATCAGATTTCAATATGTATAAGTATATAATAATGTTTAATAAAAAGTAATAGTATGAACTTAGAAACAAATTGGATGTCAAAGTCTGAACTCAGAGATTATTTAGGATTCTCAATGGGTAAAATTGAAACAATGATGAAATCAAATGAATTACCATATTACAAAGTAGGTAAGAATGTGAAATTCAAAAAAGAATTAGTAGAAGAACAAATGGAAAATTATTTAGTAAAATGAGTTTTAAAATGTTTGGAGTTGAATTTGATGGTCAGAAAGACTGTAATTCAGTAGGAGAAAAAAAGATGGATGAGGTTTGTCAAATAGTAGGAACAAAACTTATCAAAGAATGGATAAAATATGGAAAACATATAGGAAAAATAAAATCTGATGAGGTTATAGATTATTATAAATGGATAGTAATGTTAGAGGAAGATTTTGATAATTTCTTTGACTTAAAAAAAGATATAGATGGAAATTAATTTAGAAAGAATAAAGAATAGGTTTGATGGTAAGGTTACTTATGGAGAGATAACTGAAATTGGAAATCAGTATAAAAAAATACATTCAATTATACCTTTTAAAATAGGATTAGAGGAAACTATAATTAAACACTTTAAGTGTCTTTTTAATAAAAGGATTTGTGATGACCAAATAGGAAAATTACAAATGGAAAAAAGAGGTTATGATAATGAATTGAGATTGTTAGGTAGAGATAGTTTTGACACCTTAAGACAAAGTAGAAAATTAGATAGTTTCTTAAGAACTTTAGATGAAAATACCCTAAATGATTTAAACATTATGGGTGTTGTTAGAAGTGAAGAAGTAAGTGATATTAGGTTAGAAAGATTTAAAGAACAAAGAGATAATCATAGTAGAAATTATAACAAATTAAATTTAGAAGGAAATGTTAGTATGGGATCTAATTCAGATGTTTGGAGATAATGGAAAGTGATAGTAATAAATGGTTTAGAGATAAGTGGAATAATTTTGAGAAATCAAAGTATGTAGAAGATAATTGGTTTAAGGTGTTTAATGATAATATGGAAGATATAATCTTAGATAAACACTTAAAAATTGATAAAAAATTAAGAAATGAAAAAAAGTAAACAAAAAGTATTAGATGATTTTGATAAATCAATGAAAAGAGATAAATCAAATGATATTATAGTTGGGAATCCATTTCATAAGAATGATAAATTTCAAAAGGAAATGTTTAATAATATGTTTTATGAAAAAATGAGAGATTTTTTTAGTAATTATTTACTTAATATGAATTCTAAAGAAAAGGAGTTAATGGAAACTCAAAAGAGAAAAAAAATCAGAGTTAAGAAAATGTTTTAAAAGTTTTTATCCATTAATTTTAAATAGTGTTTTCTATTTCTGTAAGATTTGGGGTATTTGGTCAAAAACTGAATATCCTTTTTCTTTTAAAATCTTTGATTTAAACACATTAAAAAGATTAAATTACATAAGTATATGGTAAGGGAGAGATAATGTATTAAATCACATTAAAAACACATAAAAATGGTATAGTTAGTGTTGTTGAGTAGTAATGTTTTTGGGGTTTTATAAGATTGTGTAAGTTTTAGTAAATTTTAGTAAAAAAAAGAACACAAATTAATGTGTTCTTTCTTACTCTAAGTGTTTTAAAAGGTAGGTTTTTATTTTTCTTTATCTTTACTATCATTTTCAACTTTATTCTCTTTAGGTAAATTGTTTTTAATTGAATCTTTAGAAAATTTGTGTTGAAAGTTAATAATAGATGAAATAGAAGTTTTGTTTTGAATTTCAAAGTTGGAAATATGTTCTTCCAAACTACTATTAATAACTTCATATAACTTTTGATTAGTGAAGTAACTAATAAGTTTAATGTGGGAAAGAATAGTTGGTTTTACTAAAGTTGTAAATCTTTGTAATTCATCTTTGGTTTGTTCACTCATTTTATGTTTTTTTAAAATTAAGTTATAAAACTATTTAAGGGATTTAAGGAAACCAATAACATCAATAAAGATTGTAAATGGAAGTAATAGAGATTAAAAATATTAAGGAATTTGAGGATAAGGTTTCAACTGAAATTCTAATAAATTCTTTCAATGTTTATTGTAGAGTTTCAACTAAAGATCAGATAGAAAATACTTCATTAGACAATCAAAAAGAATTAGGTGTTGAGTATGTAACTAAAAACCATTCACAAAAGTTTAAATATATAATTGTTTGGAGAGAAGAAGGAAAAAGTGGAGATGATTTTTTGGATGATGATGATATTGGGGAAATGGTTAAAAGGGAATTATTAAGTATTCTAATTGATAGTTGGAAAAAAAGAGTAATTAAAAATATTTGGGTTTATGATTTAAGTAGGTTGAGTAGAAATGATGATACATCTAACCTATTAAAAAGTATCATATATAAAAATGGAATTGATTTATATCTAAATAATCAGAAATACAACTTTGACAATAAAATGGATAAGTTACTATTTGGTGTTTTATCATTAGTGAATGAGTTTGAAAACCATCAGAGATTTGAGAAAGGGTTGATGGGTAAAAGAAGAAATTTAGATAGTGGAAAATGGTGGGGTGGTAGTATTCCAATGGGTTATAAAAGTGATGAAAATGGAAAATTAATTGAAGATGAAGTTAGAAGTAAATGGGTAAAGAAAATATATAAATGGTATTCTGAGGGATTATCTACTCAAAAAATTAGTGAGAGATTGGAAAAGATAGGTATTAAAACACAAAGAGGAAATACAAATTGGAGTACATCTCAAATAAGAAAAATTCTAACACATACATCTTATATTGGTTATATAGATTATGAAGTAAAAGGATTGAAAGGGAAGTCTAAAGAATATTGTAGAGAAAAAGGATTAACTCATAAACATAGGTTTGAATGTCCTCCAATAATTGATCAGAAAGATTATGAATATGTTAAACAATTATTCAGTAAAAGAAAAAGACAACCTAATTCACAAAATAATAAACATCAATTCTTACTAAAGGAAATTTTAATTTGTAGTGGTTGTGGTAATATGATGAGGGGTAAGTATCAACCTTCAAAAAATACAAATGTTTATAGATGTGTTACCAATGAAAATAATTATAGAGATAAAAGAATTGATAAGTGTGAAAACAATAAAACAGTCCATAGGTTAGGTTTGGAAGAACTTATTTGGTTAAACATTTTGAACATTTTTGGTAATAGTGAGATAGTTAAAGAAGAATTTAGGAAGAAGAATTTACCAAAAGAATTAAATGGGGATGTTATTAAAAAGAGAATAAAAGAGAATATAAGTAAGATTAAAAGAAGACAAACTAAAATTCAAACTATACATAAGAAATTAGAGGAAAATACAATTAAAAACATAACACTTAAGATAAGTGATAATATGTTTGAGAATATTAAAGTAAGTGTTGAGAAAGAAATTGAAAAAATAGAAAATGAGATTAATCAATTAGAAATACAGAATGATTTATGGTTGAATGATAATGTATGGGAAGATTGGTTTGATAGTTTTAAGTTACATTTTAATAAAATATGTAGATATACAAAATCAGAGGATAAAAGGAAATTTATAACAGATTACATTGATAACATATATGTTGGTTGGGATGGAGACAACAATACACATAACATCAAAATTAACTTCAAATTAAATATTGTAAAAGATAAAGGAGAATTAGTGAGTAATGATATCTATAAGATTAAAAAAGGTAAAAAGGAAATAGATATTAATGGAATTAATCTAAGAAAATTCAACAATCACATAAATAAAAAAAGGGACTCTAAAACCTACCTTTTAAACTACTCAACAGTAACAGATTTCTCTCCAACGGGTAGTGTTTTTCTCGTCATCAATATACTCTTTAAATCTCCTAACCTCTGGGTTTCTCCCTACTCGCAATACCAGCAGCGGTTATTTAATATCATTCGATCTCAACACGATGAACAGGGTAAGAACTTCGTGGAGATCTGTAATTATCTTATCTCTAAGGGTTATAAATCCACCCGCGGTAAGGATTTAACCCAATCCATCGTTTGGAGTATCTACACGAAGAAGAAGAAGTCCATCCAACGGTTCGGTAGGGTCTTTGACCCGGTGATTACCGATGTAAAGTTGGATCTCATCGACTACTTCCCTCAAGAATGAACCATTTGAAGGTCTTCCCTGGTTCTTTTGACCTTAACTATTGTGGTTCTACTACAGGGAATGATTTTGGAGATATCTTCGTAGGTGTAACCCTTATCCAAGTAATCCAATATCTTCTTTGACTTTGGTTTCTTCAGGAGTTGAGTTGGAGTATCTCTTGTATTAATTCTTCTCCCCCTGTACAATCCTTTCTCCTTTCTAATTCGAATACCCTCCATTTGTCTCTCACGGATTTGATCTCTTTCGTACTTGGAGAGGGTACTTAGAATTGAGATCATCAGTTCTGAGAACTTATCTTCCTTTCCATTCTCATCAATATTTTGGAGTGAGGGATTCTTACATATAATACGTATTCCTTTTTCGGTTAGATCTTTCCAAGTTGATAATACATCAATGGTGTTCCTACCTAATCGATCTATACTATGTACGTGTAGTTCTTTAAGTTCCCCCCGCGTTATCAGTTTTTCAATCTCAGAACC
>Ga0228634_1001436_pt1 | contig 13696 bp, 10 predicted proteins | sample 42DmetaG_FD_190063 | JGI IMG/M metagenome (GOLD analysis project Ga0228634, IMG submission 190063) | Seawater microbial communities from Monterey Bay, California, United States - 42D | ecosystem: Environmental > Aquatic > Marine > Coastal | place: USA: California | collected 2016-09-27 | reverse complement strand
ACACGGAAAAAAAGGAAAACCATTTTATTGGATTGTTGCAGCAGATGCAAGAGCAAAAAGAGATGGTCGTTTTTTAGAGAAATTAGGAACTTATAACCCTAATACCAATCCAGCAACTGTTAATTTAAATGTTGATGGTGCTGTAAAATGGTTGCAGAATGGTGCACAGCCAACAGACACTGCAAAAACTATTTTATCTTACAAAGGAGCAATGCTAAAAAATCATTTAGTTGGTGGTGTAAGAAAAGGTGCTTTAACAGAAGAACAAGCTGAAGAGAAATTTCAAGCTTGGTTAGAAGAAAAAGCAAGTAAAGTAGCCTCTAAAGAAGAAAATGTAGCAAAAGTAAAATCAGAAGCAAAAGCAAAAGCATTAGAAGCAGAGAAAGCTGTTAATGAAGCTAGAGTTGCTGCTGCAGTTGAAGAAGCTGCTCCAGAGGTTGTTGAAGAAGAAGTTGCTGAAGAAGCTGCTCCAGAAGTTGTAGCTGAAGAAGCCGCTCCTGAGGTTGTTGAAGAAGCTGCTCCAGAGGTAGTTGCTGAAGAAGCTACTCCAGAGGTAGTTGCTGAAGAAGCTACTCCAGAAGAAGCTGCCGAAGAGAAAAAAGAGGAATCTGCTGAATAAGCAAAACTTTTATCGATATGCGTAAAGAAGATTGTTTTTATTTGGGCAATATCGTAAAAAAACACAGTTTTAAAGGAGAAGTCGTTATCAAATTAGATACTGATGAACCTGAATTGTATAAAAATATGGAATCAGTATTTGTCGACTTAGGTGGCAATCTGGTTCCATTTTTTATTAAAAAAAGTTCGTTGAGCAGAAGCACTATGTTACGTGTTCATTTTGAGGATGTAAATAGTGAGGAAGAATCAGATTTTATAATGAAAGCTGGAATTTATCTTCCTTTAAATCTATTGCCTAAATTAGAAGGAAAACAATTTTATTTTCATGAAATTATTGGATTTCATGTTATTGATGAAATCCACGGTGATGTAGGTGTTTTAGTTTACATTAACGATAAAGCTGCTCAGCCTATGTTTGAAATCGAGAACGGAGATGTAGAGATTTTCATTCCAATGATAGACGATTTTATTAAAAAGATAGACAGAGAAAACAAACAAATACACGTAAAAACCCCTGAGGGTCTAATTGATTTGTATTTGAATTAGAGAGGTGGCCGAGTGGTCGAAGGCGCACGCCTGGAAAGTGTGTATACCTCTCAAGGGTATCGAGGGTTCGAATCCCTTCCTCTCTGCAAAAGAAAACTCGCAACGAAAGATGCGGGTTTTTCTTTTTTAAATGTATCAAAAGCTTACTTTTGAAAATATAATTTATAATGAATAAACCATTTCATTTTAAGGAGTTTACTATTGATCAGGATAAAACAGCTATGAAAGTAGGTACAGATGCTGTTCTGTTAGGAGCTTGGTGTTCATTAAAAACATATCCAAATACTATTTTAGATGTTGGTTCAGGAACTGGGTTGATATCTTTGATGATGGCCCAACGTAGTGATGCTGAGACTATTGATGCAGTAGAGATTGATCCTAATGCATATGAACAGAATGTTGCTAATTTTGAAAAATCAGATTGGTCAGATCGCTTATTTTGCTATCATAGCTCTTTTCAAGATTTTTCAAAGGAAATGAAAGAAGAGGATGAAGAATATGACCTTATTATTTCCAATCCACCATTTTATAATGACAATTTTGAGACAAATGATACATCAAGAAATACAGCCAGATTCACTTCTGCGTTGTCATTTGAGGATTTATTAGAAGGCACATCAAAAATACTCTCAGATTCAGGGGTTTTCACAATTATTATCCCTTTTAAGGAGCAAACAGTTTTTGTAAGCTTAGCTGCAAAATATAGACTATTTTTAAATAGGGCATGTAGCGTTAGAGGGACTTTGAATTCAGAAATAAAAAGAAGTATGTTAGAATTTTCTTTTCATCAGAAAGAGGTGGAAGAAACAACTTTGGTCATAGAAAAAGGTCGTCATAAATACACACAACAATATATAAATTTAACTAAGAATTTTTATCTCAAAATGTGACAAGTATTAATTAAAAAAAACCTTATTATCCAGTGACATTTTCAGGATTGTATCCCAAATAAGGAACCTTTTTTTCTTTAAATTCAATGCCATATTGCTCTAGCTCTTTTAAAATTGGAGCATATACTTCTTTGGTAATTGGTAGCTGAACTCCCGGAGTTGTAATTTCTTTATTCAGTATTTTTAGAGTAGCAATAGCAATAGGTAATCCAACTGTTTTAGCCATAGCTGTAAATGTTTGATTTTCTCCTTTTACTACTAAACTACTTTCTATCTGGTGTTTTTCACCATTTAACTCATACCCAAATTTATGATGCATAACAATCATATCTTTTTCATCTTCCTCTAGAGTCCAAGAGTCTGACAATATTTTTTGCAACATCTGAGCAGGTGTAGCATTGCTTAATCCTATTTTTTTTGTTTGACTGAAAAGATCTAATTCTACAAGTTTATCCCAAACAATATCATCTTGGTCAATTTTTAGGTAAGATCTTAATTTCAATTCAACAGAATCGTTAGGAGAGTAGGCTAAAAATAAGTTCACAAAATCTCGATATGTCATGTTTTCAGAGCCTTCTATGGTATAGCTGTCGTCTGTCATCCCCAATTGAATAAAAATATTCCAAGCTCTAGAAAATCCTACTTTTCTGATAGTTCCTCTATACATGGTGCGAATATCTTCTAAGCCATAAATACTTCTATATTTTAAAGAATCTCTATTTGCATAAGCCTCAAACTTACCATTACCATTTAAGCTTAAGAATTCTGTTCTTCTAAATAATTTATGATAAGGGATATACTTATAAGTACCTTCTTGAATAAACATTGCAGCTCCGCCTTGACCGGCTAATACTACATTTCTTGGATTCCAAGTAAACTTATAGTTCCATAGGTTATTGTCACTTTCTGGTGCTACCAAACCACCTGTAAAAGACTCAAAAAGTATAATTTTTGCACCCAGATCACTAATTCTATGAATTACTTCCATAGAACTCATGTGATCAATTCCAGGATCTACACCAATTTCATTCATAAATACCAATCCTTTTTTTTCGGCCTCGCTATTTAATGCTTTCATTTCTGGTGATATATATGAGGCAGTAACCATATGTTTTTCGAAATAGAGACAATCTTTAGCTACTTCAATATGAAACCTAGCTGGTAACATGGATACTACGATATCAGCTTTTTGTATTTCCTCTCTTCGTTGAGTTTTATTAAAAACATCAAATTGTAATGCAGAAGAGTTAGGATGATTTCTAGCACTAGTCTTTGCATTCTCTAAAGAAATATCTGCAATGGTAATGTGTAACTTTTCAGCTGTTGATTTTTTTTGAAGGTAGTCTGTTAAGTATGAGCAAGATTTTCCAGCTCCAATAACTAGGATATTTCTCATTATAGAATTATGTTTATTTTTGATCGATTATACAACGAATTTAAAAAAAAATAGACTGAGTTAACTTCTTTTCACAATTAGATATGAACAAAAATTTAGCAATTACATGCATCTTTGGTTTGATAGCTATTATACTTGGAGCTTTTACCACGCACGGATTACAGGATGTATTAACTACAAGAGAAATGAGTAGTTTAGAAACGGGTATTCGATATCAAATATATCATGTTATAGTTTTATTGTTTGTAAATACGCACTCTCCTTTTTCAAATAAATTAAAAAATTATGTGAGTTATGTCTTTTTCTTTGGAATAGTTTTATTCTCAGGGTCTATTTATGCGATTCATATTTTAAATTATCCTGTAAAAAGCATCTGGTTTGTGACTCCAATGGGAGGGCTTTTATTCATGATAGGTTGGATATTAATGATTCATTTTTTTCTTTTCAAAGTAATCAACAAAAAAAAGTGAATAAAATAATAACCGATTCTATCTTGTCTTAAAATTATGTTTAATTTTGCTTTAGTTATAACTAACAAAAATTATTTGATATGATAGATACAAATACGAAATCGATTTCGTTAAATAGTCTAGGAATAAATAGTTCAACAATCCATTATCAACTATCCTCTAACGAATTACACTCAATAACACTTAAAAAGAATCAAGGAAAAGAGTCCTCTTTAGGTGCAATTGCAATTAACACCGGAGAATTTACCGGGCGTTCTCCAATGGATCGTTTTATTGTTAAAGATGGAATCACAAAAGATGAAATTTGGTGGGGAGATATTAATATTCCTTTCAGTACAGATAATTTTGATAAGTTATATGATAAGGTAGTTTCATATTTATCAGAAAAAGAAATTTTTGTAAGAGATAGCTATGCTTGTGCAGACCCCAATTATAAGCTAAATATCAGAGTAGTAAATGAGTATCCGTGGAGTAATATGTTTGCTTACAATATGTTTTTGAGGCCAACAACTGAAGAGTTAGTTGACTTTTTACCAGAATGGACAGTTATTAATGTACCTGGTTTTATGGCTGATGCTGCTTTAGATGGTACTCGACAACATAATTTTGCAATATTAAATTTCACAAAAAAAATTGCTTTAATAGGTGGTACAGGATATACAGGAGAAATTAAAAAAGGAATTTTTTCTGCCTTAAACTTCATTCTTCCTGTATTTAAAAATACATTACCAATGCATTGTTCTGCTAATGTTGGTAAAAATCAAGATACTGCTATTTTCTTTGGTTTATCAGGGACAGGAAAAACGACTCTGTCAGCTGATCCAGAAAGAAAATTAATAGGAGATGATGAACATGGTTGGACAAATGAAAATACTGTCTTTAACTTTGAGGGAGGTTGTTATGCAAAAGCAATAGATCTATCAGAAGATAAAGAACCAGAAATTTATCAAGCCATAAAAAAAGGCGCAATTCTTGAAAATATAATAATGGATAAAAATGGGGTAATTGATTTTTCTGATACCTCAATTACACAAAATACAAGAGTTAGTTATCCAATTGAACACATAGAAAATATTCAAAAACCTTCTATTGGTAAAAACCCAAAGAATATCTTTTTTTTAACAGCTGATGCTTTTGGAGTATTACCTCCTATATCAAAGTTAACTCCCAGTCAAGCCGCTTATCATTTTATATCTGGTTATACAGCAAAAGTAGCAGGAACAGAGGCGGGAGTTACTGAGCCAGTACCAAGTTTTTCAGCATGTTTTGGGGCTCCTTTTATGCCACTTCATCCAACCCGTTATGCAGAAATGTTGAGTAAGAAAATGAAAGAAGCAGGAGTGAATGTCTGGTTAGTAAATACCGGCTGGTCTGGTGGTCAATATGGAGTTGGAAAAAGAATGGCTTTAAAGTATACCAGAGCTATGATTACTGCAGTTTTGAATGGAGATTTAGGTAATTATACTTATGAAGATTATCATATACATTCTGTATTTGGTGTAGCGCAACCAAGAAGATGTCCAGGAGTTCCATCATCTGTTTTAAGTCCTAGAACTACTTGGAATAATGACGATGCATATTATAAAGCAGCGTTTAAACTATCCAATGCCTTTAGGAAAAACTTTAAGCAATTTGAAGAATTTGCAAACGAAGAAATAAGAAGAGGCGGCCCTCAACGCTACGCTTTTTAAGTGTAAAAATTATATCATAAAAAAAGCATCCCTTTTCGGATGCTTTTTTTTTAATTTCTTTTGTCTACTTTTAAAATATTTATTCTGAGAAAGACAATAAATAAATCAATTCTCATTGTAGATTTAACTTTTTAATTATGATTAAAAATTGGATTAAGAAATCAGGTCCAGGAACTCTTGTAGCTGCTGCATTTATAGGTCCAGGGACTGTTACCTTATGTACATTAGCAGGAGTTAACTTTGGATTTCATTTACTTTGGGCCATGGTATTGTCTATTGTAGCTACCATTGTATTACAAGAAATGGCCTCTCGTCTTGGAATCATATCTCAAAAAGGCTTATCTGAGGTTATTAGATCTGAAATTAAACATCCAATAATCAATAAATTAATAATGCTGCTTATTTTGTCGGCTATTGTTGTAGGAAACGCTTCCTATGAGGCAGGGAATATTAGTGGAGGTATATTAGGACTTGAGACTATTACAGGAGAATTAAGAATTGTTTTGGGAAGTTATTCACTCAATATACTGAGTTTTGTGGTAGGAATTATAGCCTTTATATTACTTTATATAGGGAATTATAAATTTCTTGAAAGAGTACTAGTAATGCTAGTAATTATAATGAGTATTTCTTTTTTAATTACTGCTTTTTTAACAAAACCAGCTATTTCTAGTATATTAAAAGGTGCTCTAGTTCCCTCATTTCCAGAAGGTAGCTTATTAACAATAATTGGTTTAGTTGGAACTACTGTAGTGCCATATAATTTATTTTTACATGCATCTTTAGTCAAAGAAAAATGGAATAATCATAAAGATTTAAAAGATGTAAGAAAAGATACTGTTGTCTCTATTGCTTTAGGTGGACTAGTTTCTATGGCTATCATTATTTCAGCCTCTTCTATAGGTTTGGGAGAAATTTCAAGCGCATCAGATTTGGCGAAGAGCTTGGCACCTTTGTATGGAGATTTGGCAAGTTATTTTTTAGGAGTCGGATTATTTGCTGCAGGAATTACCTCAGCAATTACTGCACCTTTAGCTGCTGCTTATGTAGCTAGAGGATGTTTTGGATGGGAATCTGGATTAAAGTCAAAACAATTTAGAGCTGTTTGGTTTCTTATCTTATTATTAGGTGTCGTATTTTCATCATTGGGTCTTAAGCCTATAGAGATCATTAAATTTGCACAGGTAGCTAATGGTATTTTACTTCCGGTTGTAGCAGGAATACTCTTATGGATGGTAAACAAAAAAGTAGTTTTAGGAAAGTATGTAAATTCTAAATTTCAAAATATTTTAGGGTTTATTATTTTGATAGTAACTATTTTTCTTGGGATAAGAGGCTTAGACAAAGTTTTTGAATTTAATATTTTTTGATGATAGATATTAACTGCGATCTTGGCGAAGGGTTACATAATGAGCATATCATAATGCCACTCATTTCTTCCTGCAATATTTCTTGTGGAGCACACGCAGGTTCAATAAAAATTATAGATAAAGTTATTCAGCTAGCTATTCAACACAAAGTAAAAATAGGAGCACATCCATCATTTCCTGATAAACAAAATTTTGGGCGTAAAGTTTTGGATATTTCAAATAGTAACCTTCAAAAAAGTTTAGAAGATCAACTTATTGTTTTTAAAGAAAGAGCACTGCTCCAAAACGCAACTATTCATCATGTAAAACCACATGGTGCTTTGTATAATTTAATTGCTGTAAATCGAGAAAAAGCTTCGGTAGTTATCGCTGCAATTCAACATGTTTTTGAAGCTGTGAAATTATATGTGCCTTATCAATCAAGGATAGAAGAAGTTGCTATTCAAAGCGGGGTAGAAATTATCTATGAAGCATTTGCAGATAGAAGGTATAATGAAGATTTGAGTTTGGTCTCAAGAACTTTATCCAACGCGCTTATTGAAGACAAACATGAGGTGTTAAAACAAGTACAAAAAATATCAGAGAAACAATTGGTAACTACTGTAAACTTTCATGAAAAAGAGATTAAAGCATCTACTTTTTGTGTTCATGGAGATACTAAAAATGCTATCGAAATATTGCAGTATTTACACGAATATATCCATACGAAGTAATTGAAGTTTCTACTCACATATAAGCTTTTTGGAAGGTCAGCAATTTTAGTAGAATGGCCTGCAAACATTTCGCAAGATATTATTCAAGATATTATTTCTTTTGAGAGACAGGTCAAAGAAATAGATTCTATTTTAGATATAATCATTGCCTATAATTCTCTGCTTATTAGGTATCAAAACCCTATTGTAGATCAAGAACTTACTATTAGACAACTTAAAAATAAATATACAGCATCATCTTATTTGATTAAACAAGATCAATTTTTATGGGAAATCCCTGTTTGTTATGATGCTTCTTTTGGTATCGACCTTGAGGAAATTGCCAATAAAAAAAAATGTAGTGTAGCGGATATTGTCAGATTGCATACAGAAACAGATTACTTAGTCTATTTTATTGGCTTTCAGCCAGGATTTCTTTACTTGGGAGGGCTGCATCAAAACCTTCATGTTCCCAGGAAATCTACCCCAAGAGTTCGAGTAGACAAAGGATCTGTGGGTATAGGTGGTGCTCAGACTGGAGTTTATCCTCAAAATAGTTCTGGGGGATGGAATATCATTGGAAAGTCTCCTCTAAATTTTTTCAATATGAAGGCTACAAATCCCTGTTTTGCTAAACCAGGTGATCGCATTCAATTTGTTGCTGTAGGCATTCATACTTTTCATGAAATAGAAAGAGAGGTCATAAAACAAGAATTTATCATTAAAAAAAGACCATTGTGATAGCAATTTTACATCCAGGTATTTATTGTTCTGTCCAAGATCAAGGTCGTTTTGGTCATACAAAGATAGGTGTTCCACAAGCTGGATGCGCGGATACTTACGCTGCAAAAATGGCCAATGCATTATTGAAAAATCATGAGAAAGACGCCCTTATAGAAATTACTTTTGGACAAGGGGAATTTAAATTTACATCCGATACCTATATCTGTTTAACTGGTGGTGATTTTTCTCCAAAATTAAATGGGAAATTAATAAAAATGCAATCTGTATACTTTATAAAAAAAGATTCAGTTTTATCATTTGGTAAAAGAGTCTATGGTGCCAGAGTTTATTTGTCTGTTCAAGGAGGTATTCAAACTAAAACAGTGTATGGTAGCCGAAGTTTTTTTGATGGAATTACTCAGCAAAAATTAGGTAAAGGAGCCATGTTGCCTATTCTTCCAATTCAAAAGTATGCAGATAATAATTTCTCTAGAGTTCGAGTAAGTGAAAAACATTTTACAACAATTTATTTACCATGTTTAAAAGGACCAGAGTTTTTTAAACTCAACCAAGAACAGCAGCGTAAATTATTTACTCCTTTCTCAATATCAGATGATAATAATAGGGTAGGATATCGGCTAAAAGAATCTTTAGAAAATAACTTATCTTCAATACTTACATCAGCAGTCTTGCCAGGAACAGTTCAACTCACTCCATCCGGAAAATGTATTATTTTATTACAAGATTGCCAGGTGACTGGTGGCTATCCAAGAATTCTTCAGTTATCTGAAATAGCTATAGCTAGGGTCAGTCAAAAAATAACTGGTGATAAAATACAGTTTATACTAGAAGATTACTCATAATCTAATACATAAAAAACAGTATTTACTTTACATTAAGAGCTCCAATTTCGTTGTTCCACAATAATTTATTATAAGTTGGAATCACTTTCTGAATTAATTCTTCAGATCTGTTTTTTAACTCCATCCACTCCTTATTTAGTTCTTCAAGTCTGTTTTTTGAAGCTGAATTTAGTATAGGGATACTGCTGTCATTTTGATTCATAAGAAAGATATATTCTGCGGTAAATTTATTTGGAAAATTTTCCACATCATCATAAGCTTTAGATTTTCGTTGAACCATATCTTCGTCCCAAGATTTTAGCTGTTGGATTATAGCTTCTCCCTCAGACTTTAAACTCATATATTTTTGTTCTTCAGGTAATTCCTTCATAATCTCTATTAATTGATTTTGAACCTTTTTCAATTTATTCACTCTGGTGTGCATATCTGTAAGATTTGCCTCAGTTATAGTCTTAAATTTATGTGTTTCTAGATATTCTTCTTTTGTAATATTGTATAACGGATTTGGCAATATAGTAAATGATACTTCAGATAATTTATCTTCTTGTTTTAGTGATGCTGAATATAAATTAGGCATAGCTTTATGACCTCTGTAAGACCCCTCTATGTATGCGGTGGGGATGCCTGGTAAACTTTGATATCTCATATCCCAAACAAATCGATTAAGCCCAGCTTTAGTTGATAAAATTGGTTCAGGGGATGGTCCACCTGGATATCTTTGGTAATTAGGGTCGGATATAGAACTAATAGTTCTAACCACATTTCCATCTTCATCTTTTATTTCTAAAGACAATTCTTTATTCTTTGAATTTCTTGGTAAATAGTAATAGAATACAACTCCATTAGCTGGATTTACACCTTCAGAATCATCAGCTCCTGAAAAGCTATCAGATGAGTAGTTTAATTGACTACTCCAGTTCCCTATAATTGCATCCTCTGGGGTTAGTAGTTTAAAAGTTGTTTTGCTCCCTTCAAACTGCCTTAGTAAACCTAGGTCATCTAACACCCAAAAAGATCTCCCCATAGTGGATATAGTTAAATCGTTATGGCTAATTTTTAAATCTGAGATTGGAGTTATTGGTAAGTTTAATTGAAAAGGTTTCCAAATTTTTCCTCCATTCCAAGAGATATACATCCCTAACTCTGTTCCAGCAAAAAGTAAGTTTTTTCGTTGGGTATCTTCTCTTACCACTCTTGTATAGGCACCATAAGGAATTCCAGAACTGATATTAACCCAAGATTTTCCATAGTTAGTGGTTTTGTATATAGCTGGGGTGTAATCGTTAAATTTATATCGAGTGGTTGCAATATAAGCAGTTGCCTTATCGTGAGGAGATACTTCAATTGAATTAATTAAGGTTTCAGGAAGATTTTTAGGAGTTACAAGTTCCCAAGTTTTCCCACCATTTTTTGTTAATTGCAATACTCCATCATCTGTTGCAGTCCAAATAACTCCTTGTTCATGAGGTGACTCAGTTACATATGATAAAGTACCATAATTTTCTGCTCCAACAGCTTCATTGGTATAAGGGCCTCCACCTTTACCTTGTTTCTCTTTTTCATTATTGGATAAATCAGGAGATACTTCAGACCAATTTTTACCATTATCAGTAGTCTTCAGTAATAATTGTGCTCCATGATAAAAAGTATTTTTTTCGTGTTGAGACCAAATAATTGGAGCATTCCAGTTGTATCTGTATTTCATGTCCTTGGAGTCTCTACCCAGATATTGAATGGGAGCGGCCATAATTTGGGTACTAGCTTTGGCTTTTGTGTCTAAAATTTCAATTGTTCCTAAATAACTTCCACCCAATACATATCTTGGATTATCTGGGTTAAAAGCTAAAAAGGCACTTTCACCTCCTGCAGAAGCAGACCAATTTTGTTCATTTATACCACCACTTCCTAATGCTAAACTGCTAATCTTTACAGAAGAATTATCTTGTTGACCACCATAAATATTGTATGGAAATAGATTATCTGTATTTATCCTATAAAATTGAGCAGTAGCCATGCGATTCTGAGGAGACCATGATTTTCCATAATTATAAGATACAGCTGCGCCACCATCATTAGCAATAATCATATTTTTATTATTGGTTGGATTAATCCAAAGATCATGGTAATCTCCATGAGTACCTGTAATTCTAGACCAAGTTTTACCACCATCAATAGAGCGTTGCGCACTTGCGTTAAGTACATATACTTTTTCCTCGTCTGTAGGATCTATAAACAATTCAATATAATACCATGCTCTTTGAATTAAACTATGATCAGATGAAATTTTTGACCAATTTCTCCCCGCATTGTCAGAGACAAACAACCCGCCTAATTCTTTATTGGAATCACTTTCAACTAAAGCATACACTTTTTCAGAATTTGAACGGCTTACAGCTACAGCCATTTTACCCTTCTCTTTTGGTAAGCCATTATGAATTTGATTCCATGTTGATCCTCCGTCAGTAGTTTTGTATAGACCGCTTCCTGAACCTCCGCTAATTACTTTCCAGGGCAATCTTTGATGTTCCCACATGGCTGCATACATCACCAAGGGGTTGTTATAATCCATGGATAATTCTGAACAACCAGTTAAATTATTTACATAGAGTATTTTATTCCATGTTACACCACCATCAACTGATTTAAAAATTCCTCTTTCTTTGTTTGGACCATATAATGCACCTTGTGCAGCCACAAAAATAATATTTGGATTTTTAGGATGAATTACTACTCTAGATATATGTTGGGTGTTTTTTAAACCTATATTTTTCCATGTTTTACCGGCATCAGTAGATTTGTATACACCATCTCCGTATGATGTCATCACCGCTCTTGGAGCATGTTCTCCCATTCCTACATAAATGATGTTTGGATCACTTTCTGAGACTGCTACTGCACCAATAGAACTAGTTTTAAAATAACCGTCAGAAATATTTTTCCAAAGCTGACCTCCATCTTCTGTTTTCCATAATCCTCCACCAGTATTACCCATGTAATACGTCATTGGGTCACCTATTACACCTGACGCTGCAACAGACCTTCCACCTCTAAAAGGACCAATATTTCTATACTTTACAGAATTAAAAATAGAATCTATAGTTTGTGCAAAAGAAGTTGTTATTATAAATGATAATAAAAAAGAAAAAATTATTTTTTTCATATGTTAGAATTTACTGTATCAATTGATAAAAAAAATTATATTCATCAAATATAATAAAGATAACAAAGTTTTTAATTCTGATAAGAATCAAAAACTTTGTTAAGATGTTAAACAAAAAAAACACCTCTTTTGAGATGTTTTTTTTATGATTTATCAACGTATTAAGAATTTTCTTGAGTCGATGGTGTTTTTGGTGGAGGTGGGACATCAACATTTTCATTAACAAACACATCTATAGCTGAATCTACTTCTTCTTTAGTTCCTTCAAAACGTTTTTCTTTTGTAACAGTTTTTCCATCTTCAGTTATTGAGTATGAAACTGCAGCTTTAAAAGATCCGTTGTCATTTTTAGTCATCTTAACTTTTACATCTTTATTAATTTCAGTGTCTTGATTTACTGTTGAATTTACAGTAACTTCTATAGTTTCTGAATGTAGTTTATTATCTGAACTATGACCTCCTAAGATAGGAGCAATTACTAATCCAATTAAACAAGTTAGTTTAATTAGAATGTTCATAGATGGTCCAGAGGTATCTTTAAATGGGTCACCAACTGTATCTCCAGTTACCGCTGCTTTATGAGCCTCAGAACCTTTGTAAGTCATTTCTCCATTAATCTCAACACCTGCTTCAAAAGATTTTTTAGCATTGTCCCAAGCACCTCCTGCATTATTTTGGAAGATAGCCCATAATACACCACTAACTGTTACACCGGCCATATATCCTCCTAACATTTCAGCAATCGCTAAATTATCCATACCAAATAGCATTGGAACAAAAGCAATAACTAGTGGGAAACCGATAGTTAACAATCCAGGTAACATCATTTCTTTTAATGAAGCTTGTGTGGATATAGCAACACACTTATCGTATTCTGGTTTTCCAGTTCCTTCCATAATTCCAGGAATATCCTTAAACTGACGACGTACTTCTTGTACCATTTCCATAGCAGCTTTACCTACAGCATTCATTGCTAATGCAGAGAATACTACTGGTACCATACCACCCACAAATAACATGGCTAATACAGGTGCTTTAAAAATATTAATTCCATCAATTCCTGTAAATGTTACATAAGCAGCGAATAAAGCCAACGATGTTAATGCAGCAGAAGCAATGGCAAATCCTTTACCCGTTGCAGCAGTTGTATTACCTACTGAATCTAATATATCTGTACGCTCTCTAACAATTGGTTCTTGTTCACTCATTTCTGCAATACCACCTGCATTATCAGAAATAGGGCCAAAAGCATCAATTGCTAATTGCATTGCTGTAGT
>Ga0228634_1001434_pt1 | contig 13703 bp, 12 predicted proteins | sample 42DmetaG_FD_190063 | JGI IMG/M metagenome (GOLD analysis project Ga0228634, IMG submission 190063) | Seawater microbial communities from Monterey Bay, California, United States - 42D | ecosystem: Environmental > Aquatic > Marine > Coastal | place: USA: California | collected 2016-09-27 | reverse complement strand
ACTTCATAACGAAAGAGGTAATTTCTGCATTACCTCTTTCGTTATGAAGTGCTGCTTTAGATTTTATATCTGCAACAAACTCATTTCTTGAATTAACAATATGAACAGTTAAACCTCTGCTGGTAAATTCTCTTTTAGCTTGAATTAATAAATCTAATCTATCTACTATAAAATAGAATTTTGGTATTACGTTTTGCTTCTGATAATAGTCGGTTAGAAACTTTACATTGTAGTAGGTTAAAGCTGTTTTACCACTACCTTGTGTGTGCCAAATAATACCTTTTCTAATACCCTCATTTAATTTATTCTCTATTGCTTTAGTAGCAAATAATTGAGGATAACGCATTATGTGCTTTTGCAATCCATTACTTTCATTAACATAAGCGATGGCGTATTGTAAAATAAAGGATAAACGGTCTTTTGAAAATAAAGATGTTGATACTCTATTTGTTGGCGTATTTGAATCTTTATTAGTTAAAAATTCTGGTGAATGTTTTATGATAACTAAGTTGTTATCTTTTAAAATTTCATTTTCATTAGCATCATTTTCGGGTAATAAAAGGCTATTTAAGTCAAACGTTTCTTCTTCCCTGAAATAGTTAAAAATTGGTTTATGATAAGAAGGTGAAGCATAAAAAACACCTTGTACAGTATCAATATCATCATTATCGTATTCCATATTATTAGAGAATACCATTAACTGCGTAATGTTAACAAAGCGTCTGAACTTTTTATTCTGAAAACGCTTATTAATTCTGTTGCGCTCTGCGATTATACCCTCTCTATTGTTAGGCTTTTTTACTTCAATAAAAACTAAAGGTAATCCATTAACCAAAAGAATTATATCAGGTCTAAACTCCTCGTCTCCATTTTTATAGGTAAGTTCCGTAACGACATTAAACTTATTTTTTTCAAAGTTTTCAAAATCAATAACCTTATGTCCTGTTTTTTGAATTATTCGCTCGTAAAAAGCCTTACCTAAATCTTCATTATCTAAAAGCAACGAAACATCACTCAACAATCTTTTGGCTTCATCTTCCTTTAAATTGTGATTTATTTTTTGAACGCTATCAATAAATATGTCTGTAAATATGTTTGTTTCTTCATTCCAAACAGCTTTCTTTAATGATAAGTATTTATATCCTAATCGAGTAAGGTGTAATATTGATGGTATTTTAACCCTTGAATCTTCGTTAAATTTCATTAGTATTTATTGACCTTTGATTTATACTTTTCATTTTTATTCTACGTTTAATTTTCAATTAAAAGGTCACTTACCTTTATATTTAATATTTCCGCTATTTGATAAAGCACTTCCAAACTGGGTTGATTTCTGTTTTGCACATAACCATTTACAGTATTGAAACTCTTTCCTAATCGCTCAGCAAGCCATACCTGCTTAACCCCTCGTTCTTCGAGGACTTCTTTAATACGGTTCATAGGGAATTATTTTGAATGTTAAATATAGTATATACTTTATATTAATACATCGTATTACGTTATATTTTTATAATAAATATGAATGTAGGTGAATATGTGTTAAGCCACAACCTTTGCTTTCTCCTTTAAAATTTCAAGATGCTTTACCATATTACTTTTACACCATACTTCACGAGCTAATTTAGGTGCGTGACCAATCGCTTTTGATAATTCTTCTGTCATTATCGCTTCTACAATATCAACATATTCTTCTGTTGTTGAAATACTATCGTGGATTGTAAATATGGGTGCATCTGGATATTCTATTGATATGCGTTTTGCTATAACATTTATCATTAAGTAACTCTCAATACTCTGCAACAATCTTGGAAGTAATGTTTTGTCTTTACTCTTAATCTGTCTAAACACCTCATAAACGTAAGGGAACATCTCCTTAAACATCTTCTTTGGTTTTGCATCTTCTTGCCCCAAAAATCTATTATCTGTAAATAGCACTTGGAATACTGCTGTTTTAACCTCTTTACGGTTAGCAAATGTTTCTCCCAATTCCACACCAAAACGGTGCTCTAAAAACTCATAAAGAGTACCACTCACCACAAGATTTATATACTGACTAAACTCACTACTCATAAGTGCTTTATCAATATCTCCTAACATAATGTAAGAATCATTATCGTGGATTTTAATATGTGATATATTCAATCTATCATCAATCCTACCATCACTCTTATAAATATTATCATTTATATTATTAAAAGAAGAAAATAGTGACTTTTTGGGCTTATCGAAAGTGATTGATAGCTCTTTTGGTGCATTTGGCTCATTTTTTTGCTCAATCCAGAACGAGCGACTCAACAATATGGTGCTTAAATAAGGTTGGCTATTTTTAATATCAATCGAAATTAATTTTTGACCATCATAAGTTACTGCATTTCTGATGACGCTTCGCATATTAGTAAGGTTTGAATGAAAGCGATACACATTATCATCGTGCAACAAATAGTATTCTTCACGACTAATTTTTTCTGCACTAATTTTTGCGTGGTTTAATTGTGATATAGGTTCTTTGAATTTTTTACGACTTCTGTCATAATCCTTCAACTGCTCATTATTATCTTTTAATTCAAATTCTTGTGCTAAAAATTCATTGACATAATCAATATCAATTTCTAACTTGTTATTAAACCACTTTGTTAAATAGTCAAGGTGCTTAACAGATGCGTCTCTATTATTTCGTTCTACTTTTAGTTTTCTATAAAAGGTAAAATCTGTTACAGCTGTTGAAGTTATTGCTGTATTGTATTCATCTACTAAACGATACCCTTTGGATTTAAAGCCTGGTATATATTGTCCGTCAGTCTCAATTATTTTTAAGTCGTACAATAGATAATCTATGTACTCCTTATAATTTGATATTTTATCTTGTAAGAGTTTAGAGTTTAATGGAACAAAGCCATCAAACATTAAATCTTTGTTATAAAGAGGTAGCGCATTTATTAAGTGAATAATATAAAGTAGCTTGTCTCTTTTGCATCCGTATTTTTTAAAATTCGGTGGATTATCATACATCAATTGGTCGACATCCAAATTCTCTGGTATGTATAATCTCATTATGCACTTTTGTTTTGGATTAAAATTCCGATTACATCATCATACTCATAGTACATCGTTTTACCCATTTTGGTATAGGGTAATGTTCCGTTGATTCGTAAGTTCTGCAACGTGCCTGCTGAAATATTTAATAGTTCACGTACGTCTGCTGATTTTAACCACTTTTTTTGCTCGTTTTGGCTTCCTAAAATTGTCTTAAGTTCTGTAATGATTTCCTGTTTTAGAGTCTTTAAATCATCCTTTGTAATTACTTCAAATGTCATTCTGTATAAAAAATATTAATAGGTATTAACTACCTGATTTCTAACATACAATATACGTCAAAATCACCTTTTTTAAATGAAAAATTATTGACAGTTCTTAACAATTTAGCATCAATTATAAACAGAAAAACCCCTGAATAATCAAGGGTTTAAGCATATACTTATATTCTTCGTTTATATGTGTTAATTAGCGATTCTCTTGGAAGCGTCAATATTAGTTTTATCAGCAAACTTTTGTTTTAAAATTGCCATATCATCGCTTACCTTTCTATCCAATATTTTGGCATAGTGTTGAGTTGTTTTTAGTGATTTATGTCCTAACATTTTGCTTACTGATTCCATTGGCACACCATTAGACAATGTTACGGTAGTTGCAAACGTATGACGAGCTAAATGGGTGGTTAGATTTTTATTGATACTACATAAGTCTGCTATCTCTTTTAAATAGGCATTAGACTTTTGATTGCTCAATACAGGAAGTAATACACCTTTTGTAACAGCCTCTGGATGGTTCTCATATTTCTTTATAATCTCTAAAGCGGTTGGAAGTAGTGGAATATTACTGCGTGTATCGGTTTTAGCACGCTTTGTTTTTATCCATTTATCGCCATCAATACCAAATACCAAATTATCTTTTGACAGCTTCTTAACGTCGCTATACGCTAAACCTGTAAAGCAACAGAATATAAAAATGTCTCTTACTTGCTCTAAACGATTAGTGTGTAACTCTTTTTCGAGCATTGTTTGTATTTCTTGTTCTGAAAGGAACTGACGTTCTACTTCTTTTAAACGAACTTTATAATTTAGAAATGGGTCTTTTTTAATCCAATCATTGGCTATTGCTATACGTACAATCTTTTTGAAGTTCTTGATATACTTGATTGTACTGTTATGTCCGCAATTTCTAACCGTTTTTAAATAGAACTCAAAATCTGTAATATACTTGTGGTCTATTCTGTTTACAGGAATATCACTTACTTTATATTGATGTTGCATAAACTCTTGTAGATGCTTACATACGGTTTTATAACGCTCTAAAGTTCCTGCCGAAAACTCTCTACCAACTAATTTTTCAACTTGCTTATTGTGATTTTTAAATATTGTTATAAGTGTTCTTTGTTTTTCCTCAACTCCTAAAAACTTGTTTTTAAGGGTTTCTGTAGTAACCTCTTTGTTATCTTGAATCAAGTCTCTTTGGCTTTGATATACTTTTGTAGTAAGTGAATCTAAATAGGCATTTAGTTCTCGTATATCTTCTGTTCTTCCAATAGCTTTATTGGCTTCAACGGTCCATTTCTCAATTTCAATGGTACGTTTTGTACTAATCTCTGTACGCTTACCATCTATGGTAATACGTAGGTAAATAGGGCATTTGCCCTGTGCATCTACTTTACTCTTTTTTAAGTAGAATAATAATCCAAATGTTTTGTTCATTCTGGTGACCTTTAATTATACATTAATTTACAAAATATTAAGGTCTTTTAATTGATTTATACTACTGATTTATAAACAGTTATAAACAATTAGGTGACCTAATTAAGGTTATAAAAAGGTCACCTAATAGGTCACCAACAGAATGGTATTTAATACATATTTTGATGTTTTGGGTAAAATAAAAAGTCCCATAAACATTGAGTTTACAGGACTTTCGTTGATTTTGAATAAATCTTGGCGGAGAAAGAGGTAAGTGAACCTCTTTCGTAGTGCCTTTATTTATTACTGTTTCAGTCCTGTACCATTGTTGGGTCACCTAATAGGTCACCTTTATACCTTGTAGTAAAGATAAGGAATTTACTTGATTAATCCTTGTACTTTACTGATTTCAAAGCCCATAAAGTCGCAAAATTCATCGATAGTAACTAACTGATGAGCTTCTTTGTTAAGACGTTCTTTAATCGTTTTGATTATTGTTCTGCCATAACGCTCGCTCTTGCCTGTTACCACTTGCACGTCTTTAGGGTAAATACAGATTCTACTCATTCACTTTAAATTTAAAATTAATACTCTAACTATACTTTATCTATACCGTTGCTATAAAGCACTTATATACAATATACGACTAATATACCATTGAAAAAACTAACTAAATCGGAAGTTTTGGCAACTTATAAACACTACGGAAGCACTCTAATACATTGACAGTCAATAGCTCGTATATTTGATATTCATCATCAAAAAATGTATTAGTTATGGCAAAATTGAAAGGTATTATTAAGTTAGAGGGAACATTAGATAATCTAACTTTTTACAAAGCAAAAGAGGGTTATTTAGTAAAAACTAAAGGCGGTGTTTCTAAAGAGCGTATTCAAAATGACCCAGCGTTTGAGCGTACTCGTGAAAACGGTTCAGAATTTGGAAGTTCTGCATCATCTGGTAAGCTATTGAGAACATCAGTAAGAAACTTAATGATTAGAGCAAAAGACAATCGAGTTTCAAGTCGTGTTACTCAAAAAATGACACAAATTAAAAACTTTGATACAACCTCTGTAAGAGGTCAAAGAAATGTGGCTACAGGATTAGCAACACCAGAAGGTAAAGCCACATTAAAAGGCTTGGATTTTAATAATAGAGCCATTTTAAGTGCTGTTTTGTTCGCTCCATTTACTGTAGATGGTGCAACTGGTGAAATTACAATTCCAAATTTAACGCCTACAAATGATATTGCATATCCAAGTGGCGCAACACACGTAAGTTTAAGTTCAGCATTTCTAAAAGTTGACTTTGATACAACAGATAATTCAATCGAATACAGTCCAACTGTAAATATTCCGATTGATGCAACCTCTGCAACGCAAACACTAACTCCTGCAGGTGTTCCAACAGGCACAGGAAACGATATATTCGTTTTATTGGTTGAGTTCTTCCAAGAGATTAACGGTGTTCAGTATCCGCTTAAAAATGGCGCATATAACGTTTTAAATATCGTTGAAGTAGCATAAAAGTTTCATTCTGACCTTTGAAGCTGAAAGAGTCCTATAATTTTTATTGTAGGGCTTTTTCTTTTGCCATAATTTTTTTGAAGAAAAGAAAAAAGACAGCCAATGTTAAAGGTAGCGTGGATGATGCTGTCAAGGTTTTTGGGTAAAAGTTTTTTACTCTAAAATCTTGAAACCTATTTACAATGCTTCTTAAAAAAGTTTTATTCAAAACCCGTAGGGCTTGACCTTTACAGTATTGAGCGTTGGCTGATGGAAGCTACCTATATTTGCTTTCTTTTTTATTTTATTACCTCAACTCATTCCTCTTTAATAAGGCTATTATTTCTTGCTTGTTGTAATATCTTCTATTGCCTATACCATAGCTTTTTATTTTACCCTTGTTTGTCCAATGCCAAAGTGTAGTAATATTAATCTTTAAAAAATCTGCTGTTTCTTGTCTTGTTAGATATACATCACTTTCATTAGTTTGTAAATCATCTAAATAATGTTTAATCTTATTTAATAATTTGTCTGCTACTTTATCAGCTAATTCATCTACTGTAATTTCTTGTATTTCTATTGTCTTTGTTATCATATTATTACTTTTTAAGTTGTTCTAAAATGAAAGTTAACGAAATGAAGCAAACAAAGATTTGAGGTAAGGAATACTTGGACTTAACGATGATTTTGTGCAGTTGAATGAGATAACGTCATTTTGTTTCAAGTTCCAATGTGAGCGTAGGATAAGCGGATATTTTACATAATACCAGTTATAGCTACGAAAATATAAGAATACTGCGATAGCTAACCCTTGAAAGGATTTTTGCTACTATAACTTGTATTATGTAACATAGCTTGGGTGAGTTTAGGGTTTTATGATAGAATAATAACAGAAGAGCTTATTGCAGTTTGATTTGATTTTATGAAAAGCAAAGCTGTAATATGCTATTACCTTAAAGACAAAAAAACGCTAAACTTGTTAGGTGAGCGGAACAACACAAGAGACAGAGGATTTTGAGGTACGAAAAAACTGGGTTTTGTGTTGTGGGGATAATTAAGAACTATAGCTGTTTGTTAAATAAACAATCATTTAAACTTATTACGACTCATCTTTTTTCTGTAATGATAACATCTTTTGAGGGGAAACTATAGGTAAAATCATACCTTGCATATTGGTATTGGATAATCTTTCATAAATAATACCCCTTGATGTAGAAAAACTAATACCCAAAAGTGTTGCAATGAGTACTCCTGTGAAGAATGGGGAATTATCTTCTTTTAATTCATAGTAATTACTCAATTCTTCAATTCTAAAATGAAAATCAAAAACGAAATGAGCTTTAGCATCAGAAGATACTGCATCGTGAATTAAATCAATATGTAGACCTATTTTAACTCTTTCATCTTTTAAATTATGCATCGTAGTTTGAGCGATATTAATTTTAAAATTATTATCGCCCTTTTTAGGTAAATCTTTAATAGAGCTTTCCACAATATTAATGTGAAATAGATGTATTTTTTCTGGATTAATTTTCACCTCTATATGCATTAAATAGCTTCACTATAGATTGTTTGCTCATAATCATTAATAGCATCTTCCATACCACCTTGAATAGAACCTAAATAAACATATTCTATTTCTTTGATTGGCTCAATATTAATTAAATCGACACCTAAAACAAATTCCATTTTATTAATACTCTTCAGTGTTAAATTATGAGTACCAGATAACCATTTTGATACTTCGGAAGGATTTTTACCTAACATTTCAGCAAATTCACCTTTTTTAATACCACGCTCTTTTAAAATGGAATTAATCTTTTCTGTTAATGCGAGATTTTTTTCGACTAATCTTGCTATTTCAGGATTACCATTTTCGTTTAACCAATTATCAATTATGTTGTTTTTCGGAAATTTCATAGTGTATTTTTAGAAATAGATTTTAAAATCTTCATTACATTCTATTTGTGTATAATCATCGCTCCAAACGATATCTCTGTCTATAAAAGCATCATCAATTGCTTTGGTAAATTGATTTGCTAATTTAAAATGACTTTTAACATTCGGGCAGTGTTGCGCTTTTTTAGTTGTTTTTATGTCTCCACTAAATAAGAAAACAATGTGTTCATTTGCTCTTAAACAATATAATCTCAGATTGTTTGCTTTCTTTTTACCATACTCTGTATATTGAGGTTTACGGTCAGCTCCTTTGGGTGGTAATGCAGAAGTGTCAGCTGTTTCTCCTTCTGGTCTAAAGTGATGTGTTTGTGCACCATATCTATTTCCTATAACTTTTAGCCAATTAAGTATATGGTCTAACTTTTTTTCATTTGTTTTTGTATGTTGTTTGATAAATTCTTCAAATAAAGAGTCTTCATTATCATTAATACATAGCGAATAGTAACCTACTTTTTTGTATTGTGCTATTGGTTTTATATGTGCAAAGTTATTCACTTATAAGTTAATTTACAAATTTATTTTACTTTTAAGTTAATTTTATGATTAACTAACTATAATTTTCTTGCGGTTCTGCTGCTTGATTAATATGCTCTTCTGTTTCTTTAACGGTTACTTGACCATTCATTAACATTGGCAATAACCAATCTCTTAAATCTGCTAATTGATTATTCTGTTTAGTAGTCTCAGCAATTCTTTTTGCAATTGGTTTATAAATTAAATCAAATTTTTCGAGTAGGCTTTTAGGTGGTAATTCTGCTTTATACCACTTCATTCCATCCATATTTAGATGTAATACAATTGTGCCAGAAGCATACCATTTTATATAATTATGGTAATGTTCAGAATTAAACAACATCATTAAATAAGATTCTGTTAAATTTTCTTTTGGTATAACCTTTGCAATATCCATCGAGTAAACTAATTCATCATAGTAAAAAGGAACAAGTATTGATTTTCCGATTATATCCGCATTTCTTGTAACATCAGTAACAGCAATTAATAAATCCCCCCCTTTTACGAGATTTTTTGTAGCATATTTGCCAGAATACATTTTAACACCAGATTCCTTATATGTACCATCCAAATTAAAAGAGTTAAGATTTATCATAGGTATACCATTACCCTTAATCTCTACACTTTTATAAGAGATACCTCGTTTAATTTCAATCTCGTTACCTAATTCATTGACATTCCATCCTATAGGTATTTCACGCTTTAAATCTTCATTATAAACCATCTTACCACCAGATGATTTATAAGGTTTACCATTTTTGTCTGGGAAATCGTACTGTATAAACCAATAGTCGTAAATAGCTTTCGCCTGATTCACTAATTCTCTATTAATATTCTTATTAATATCGATTTTTTTATTAAAAGCCTTTAACTGATTAGATATTTTATTATGAATAGCAGAATTAAATAATTTAACTGGCATTTCCTTCAAATCTTTTTGATTTAAAGCTGGTTGAGCACTTGCTGATGAATGATTTTTTATATATTGTTGACCAGCTGAACTTATCAAATAGTAGTATAAATAATGTGGATTTATTTTACAGTTTTTCAACAAAACTGTATTTGGATTAATTGTTGCCTCACCTATATCTTTATCTACTATTGCAATTTTACCTATTGTACTACCTACTTTAACAATAAGTATATCATTTATTTCAATTTTTATTTCAGGCGATTCTTCAAATTTTTCTCTTGATATATGCTTTGCTTCACTTAAATCTAAAATATTGGTTGAGGTAATATCATTAGCCCCAATAACCCAAGGACCATTTGGTCTTAAGTCATTAACTGTATACCCCTTCCATCCAACTCTTCCTGATATTTTACAAACTTCAGAAAGTTTAACATATTTATTCATAATTCAATTTCTTAGTATTTTCTTCAATTATGTTTTCTAATTCACGACTTTCTGTAAACAGTACCTCTAAATTATTCTTTATAGTTTTAATTTTTGTATTAAACTCTTCTTGAGTAATATCTATATATTCTATTTTTACCTCAAAATATTGTCCTGCACTTAAAGAATAGTTTTTAGCTTCTATCTTATCATAAGAAACTACCACAGATAAGTCTTCAACAACATCTTTATTATTAAATGTATCTATAATATGTTGTTCTTCCATTTCAGATAAAACCGTTTTTTGATTTTTACCTTCTTTTATTTTTGTACCTAACTTTGAAGCATCAATTAACACCACTTTACTCGTATTCTTTTTATCTAAAAACACAATAGATACATTAGTGCCTGTAGTAGCAAAAATATTAGAAGGCATACTTACTACCCCTGCCAACATTTTACTTTTCACCATTTTTTCTCTAATTTTTTTATCTATACCAGATTGTGCCGTAATAAAACCTGTAGGCACAACAATAGCTGCTTTACCTGTTTTAGTCAAACTGTGCATAATATGCTGCAAAAACAAACTATAAATAGCCATACTACTTTTTTTCTTTTTAGGAATATTAGGTATGCCTGCAAAAAAGCGTTCATTGTTTTCTTTACTATCTAAATCGTCTCTATACTCGCTAAAATCTAATTTAAATGGTGGGTTAGATACAATATAGTCGAATTTCTGTAACTCATTATCATCATCTTTATGAAACGGTGCTAAAATGGTATTACCTCTTACTACATTTTGTAATGAGTGTACTAAGTTGTTTAAGATTAAGTTTAAACGTAATAATTTAGATGATTTTTTTGAAACGTCTTGTGAATAAATAGTACACTTGTCCTCGCCAATAGCGTGTGCTAAATTCATTAATAATGTACCAGAACCTGCGCTTGGGTCGTAACAGGTAACGTCTTGGATGTTCTCTTCGGTTACCAAAATAGACGCCATAATTTTAGCCACTGCGTGTGGTGTGTAGTACTCTGCATACGTACCACCACTATCATTATTATAGTCTTTTATTAAGTATTCAAATATAGTAGCGTAGAAGTCGTATTTCTCATTAAAAATATTCTCAAAACTAAAATCTACTAATTGATTTACAATCGCTTTACAAAATGCATTACGTTCCGCTGTTTCTACAATTTCACTAATACGTTCAAATAAAGGTTCTTTAGAACCACCTGTGGTTTTTACTGAGAATATTTCATTGTTTTGTATGGCAATATCCATTAGGGTATCGTCAAATGTTTTAGCAAAATCTGGTGTGTTCTGTATGTCGAATAAATGCGAAATAAAATGGTGTGGTTGCAACACAGCAGTATCTGCATTTAATTGTAAAGTTAGCATTTCATAATCCTCATCGGGTAATGCCTCAATTGCTTTTTGCCATTTTTCTGCTTTTGCTAATTCAGGATTTAATTGTTTTACCTCATAAGCAAATTTGTCATTTAAAAACTTATATAGAAATACCTGGGTTATGATTTTATATTCATCACCATCATTACCCAAACCATAATTAGAACAAATGCCTTTAAGGCTGTCTATTAGGTTTTTTACTTGTGTTTGAAATTGTACTGTTGTCGTCATTTATTCAATTATCTAAGCTGTTCGCCCGTGAAATTCGTTTGTATATTCTTGCACCACTAAATTATTTATGAATTTAGAAGTCTCTGGATTTAGTTTAATATTGTTCTGTTTTACAAATTGGTTAATTACCAATTTAATCATCATCTTGTCTAAATAACCCTCGTTTTGCAGTAAGCGACTATTTTGTATGACTTGAAGGTCTGCTTCGTTTTTAACGGATTGTAAGGCTTCAAATAGTTGGCTTTCCCTTTTTGTTAAACCACCTTTTTCCATTAGTCTTTTGTGAATACGACAGTATTTTGGGTCATTATCATACTTTGCTTGTAATAACCTATTCTGTCTATTTAACTCTAATATTTTTGTGTGTATTTCTCTTAAAGCACCAATATTAGCTTTCATTTCATCTTGAGTTACCTCGTTTAATTTCTTTTTCTTGAATAAACGCTCTAATTCTTCATATAGACTGACAAACTCTGGGTCTTTTTTATCAAAATTACTTGCTAATTCCTCTCTTGTTTTACGTAGTGTGTCTTTTAATTGGTCTGCTAATATCAGTTCTTCTTCACCAACTTTATTAAACATAAATACGACATCCTCTAAAGCTACATTTAAAAGGTTAGTAGTGTCAATGTCATTTTCTAACGCTTCCTTTTGATTAAGTAGTTGTAAATGATTGTTTGCTTCTCTATATAATAGTGATAGCTTTTTAAAATCTATTTTTTCTAATAATTCAAAATGACCAAACAAACGTATTAGATTGTATAGACTTTTAGCATTACCTAAAGCCTTAACTAAACCTAACATCTTTTTACGGTCTGATATTTCAGAGATTTGTTGCGAAAATATTTCAGCATTCTGAGTATCAAAATGAAATAGAATTTCCTTTATATCTGCAATCTCTTCTTGGATTTCTTCTTTAGATTTAAAGATGTTGGAATAATGCTCCATTTCATCACCCAAAACATCTTGTAATTCCTCAAAGTAATCTTTATTAGTCTTATCAAATTCAGCTTTAATATCTGCAAAGTCAACAACAAAGCCGTATTTATAATCTTTATATGTTCTGTTTACTCTTGTAAGGGTTTGTAATAGATTATGTTTTTTAATTACACGACCTATATATAATTTCTTTAAACGTTTAGCATCAAACCCTGTAAGCAACATATTGTAAACAAAGAGCAAGTCAATTTTACCATCTTTAAAATCTTCTACTTCCTGTTTTCGTTCTTCTTTAGTACCAATATCGTGAAGTATTAAAGCTGCTGTTTTTACCTTATAACTTTCCTTTTTCTGCTTTCCATAAGATTCATTTTCTTCTGCAACTTTATTTAAAACTATATTATTACTACTGCTGTACTTATTATTGAATATTTCAAAGAGCATTTTAGCCTGGTCAGAACTGTCACAAACAACCATACCGCCAACAGACTCATCATTATTCATCAATCTAAAATCCTCAAAATCTTCAACAATATAATCTAACATTGGTTCAACAAATCTTGCATCTGCATAGATTTTTTTCTTGGGCACATCGCCTTGCAATACTTTTATTTCTTTTAAGGCTTGTTCTAAAACCATTTTGTAATTAGAAGCAATTTCCTCTCTAATTAGTTTTAATGTATAACCATCAGCTATAGAAGCGTTGTAATAGTATTTATGAATATAATCACCAAACAATGTTTTAGAATTATACTCAGTACCCAATAAAGGTGTTCCTGTTAATCCAATTTTAATGGCATTTTTATCAGACTGTTCGAGATTAGCTAAGAAACTACCTTTAGGATTATAACTTCTATGAACTTCGTCTAAGAAATAAATACGTTGAATATTAATATCATAATCTTGCTCTGTTACTATTTGAGCATCCTCAGAAAATTTTTGAATATTGACTACTGTAATTTCTGCATTACCTCTTTCGTTATGAAGTGCTGCTTTAGATTTTATATCTGCAACAAACTCATTTCTTGAATTAACAATATGAACAGTTAAACCTCTGCTGGTAAATTCTCTTTTAGCTTGAA
>Ga0228634_1001429_pt1 | contig 13753 bp, 10 predicted proteins | sample 42DmetaG_FD_190063 | JGI IMG/M metagenome (GOLD analysis project Ga0228634, IMG submission 190063) | Seawater microbial communities from Monterey Bay, California, United States - 42D | ecosystem: Environmental > Aquatic > Marine > Coastal | place: USA: California | collected 2016-09-27 | reverse complement strand
TTGGTTCACCCAACATACAGCCCAACGGTCAGCGTGCGCGGCATTGATGTGTATGAGCATTTTCTGCTTGGCCCGTCTCAAATGGCGCTTTTGGATGACATTCGGCACATAACGCGCAGCGCGCCGTTGTTCCGGCCCAAGACGCGGGCGGGCAAAGAAATGTCCGTACGAATGACGTCAGCGGGTAAATTTGGCTGGTATTCGGATCAAAAAGGCTACCGCTACGTGCGGCGCCATCCGTTGGGTTCGCCTTGGCCTGAAATTCCTGCGTCCGTTATGCAAATCTGGGATGAGGTCTCGGGGTCTTCGCGTCGGCCTGAGTGCTGTTTGGTGAATTTTTATGATGGTGATGCGCGGATGGGTTTGCATCAAGATCGCGATGAAGCGGACTTAAATGAGCCTGTTGTGTCGATCTCACTGGGGGATGATGCCTTGTTCCGTGTGGGGAATACGACGCGGGGCGGATCCACCGAAAGCATTTGGCTGCATTCCGGTGATGTATGTGTGATGTCTGGTGACGCACGTTTGGCGTATCACGGCATTGATCGGGTCGCGCCACACACCTCAACGTTGTTGCCGAGGGGCGGACGCATTAACCTGACCTTACGGGTCGTCACTTAGCGCGCAGCAGACCAGCTCACGGAGACATGACGCCGTGTGAAAAAGTCGCCCATCAACCCAAGCAAAACAAAGCCTAGCGTGAAATAGAGCGGGTACTGCCAATTGGTGAAGTGCGGCTCATAGTTAATGAATGTATACCCTCGGGCTTGATCGATGGCGTGGAAAAGTGGATTCCAGCTAAACCAACCGATCATGAAGCCAGGCAGAGTGTTTGCGACAAACATCTGCCCAGATGCGATCATATTGAGCCGGGCATAAACAGTGTTCAGGATCATCACGAAATTGGGCGCCCACGGTTTTGCCGCCAGAAGGCACATGCCAATTGCGACGCCAGACCCCCAAGCCAGCATGAACATGAGCCACGCGCTGATCGGGTCGTATATGTCGAGCGGATTGAACAATGTGTGAATGCCAAACATCACGACCGCCATTGAGAGCATCTGTAGGTAAAGCGACGAGAGCGCGGCCGAGCAAATCGAGATGATCGTGTTCATCGGCGCATGCTTCATCATTGGGGCGGCGGGTCCCTCTGAGCTGAGGATCGCGCCCATCGCTTTGGTATGGGTCAGGAACAGAAAGATCCCTGTCATTAGGTAAAGAAGGAAATCCCCCCGGATCGCATTGCCAGTCATGCCCAAAACAGTGAACATCAAATAGAAGGCGACCAAAAAGATGATGGTTTGCAAAATCTCAATGCCGAGGCCGATGAGTGCGTTGCCATGTGAGCTACGCACCTTTGCGACGGTTGCATGGTAAACCAACTCCAGAATCTGGAGCGCCACGGCAGGTGATGAGGTCTTGCGAGAGTGCGTGAACATGGGCGCCTTGCGTCCGTTTGCGGTTTGGCTTGGGTGGTAGGCTACGCTAAACACCGTCAAGATTGAATGAACGTCCGCAGAAGCGGTTTGAAGAAAGGCTTAGAGATGGATTTTGACCAAATGATGGTCGCTATGAGGAAACTCGCGCTGCAAGCTGGTGCCGTCATTATGGACGTGTACGAATCAGATACCTTTGAAGTGAAAACAAAATCTGATGAAAGCCCGGTGACCGAAGCCGATGAGAAAGCCGATGCGCTGATCTCCGCCGGTCTGCGCGCCGCGTTCCCCGATGTGCCGCTTGTGACCGAGGAACAGGATGAGACTCATTCAGAAATGGGTGACACTTTCCTGATCGTTGACCCGCTTGATGGGACCAAAGAGTTCGTGCATCGGCGGGGGGATTTTACGGTTAACATCGCATACGTGGAAAAGGGTGTTCCATTGCGCGGGGTCGTTTATGCGCCAGCGCGAGGGCGGCTGTTCTACACGGATGGCAGCGGTCAGACGGTTGAGGAAACGGGGCCATTCGATCTGGATGTTCCGGGTGCTCTGACACCGCTTAGCGTCTCTAACTCGGACAATTCGGCGTTATTTGTGGTCGCGTCGAAGTCGCACCGGGATCAGGCGCTTGAGGATTACATCGCGAAGTACGAAGTCGCTGACAGCAAGAGTGCGGGATCATCGCTCAAGTTCTGTCTGATCGCGAGTGGTGAGGCCGATATCTATCCGCGCCTTGGCCGCACGATGGAGTGGGACACCGCCGCAGGTCACGCCGTTCTTGCGGGGGCTGGAGGCAAGGTTGTGCGTTTCGATGATCACACGCCACTTCGGTACGGTAAGGCTGCGTTTGAGAATCCGCACTTCATTGCGTACGCACCGACCGTCAAGCTGAAACCCGCCTCATAATCGTGTCATTCAAAGCGAACTCTTTCTATTGTCGCTACGTTGTCATAGTTTCGCCCTATGGCCTTATTAGCCAATAGAAAATTTATGCTGTGTTTTAGCTTTGTAATTAGGTGTCATAATGAAACGGAAAGTCACTAAGGCCATTTTCCCCGTTGCGGGTTTGGGGACGCGCTTTTTGCCGGCGACAAAGTCAGTCCCTAAGGAAATTATGACCTTGGTCGACAGACCGCTCATCCAATACGCGATTGATGAAGCTCGCGCGGCTGGGATCAAAGAATTTATCTTTGTGACGTCTCGCGGCAAGGGTGCGCTTGAGGATTATTTTGACCACTCTCCGGAGCTGGAAGCGAACCTACGTAAAAAGGGCAAGGATGCTCTTCTGAAAGAGCTGAAAAAGACCAACATGGATAGTGGGGCTATTGCCTACATTCGTCAGCACAAAGCGCTGGGCCTTGGGCACGCAGTCTGGTGCGCACGGCGGCTTGTTGGGGATGAACCTTTTGCGGTGATCCTGCCGGACGATGTTATTGCAGCTGAAAAACCCTGTTTGCAACAAATGGTTGAGGCATACGCAGAGACCGGGGGCAACATGGTTGCCGCCATGGAGGTTCCGGCTGCAAAGACGTCTTCCTATGGTGTTTTGGATGTTAAAGAAGACATGGGCACCCACGTTTCGGTAAACGGAATGGTGGAAAAGCCCCCCGCTGGGACAGCGCCTTCCAACCTTGCGGTCATAGGGCGCTACATCCTGAGCCCAAAGATCATGAAGAACCTAAACCAGATGAAATCCGGCGCTGGGGGTGAGATTCAGCTCACGGATGCGATTGCCCAAGAGATTAAGGGTGAGCAGAACGTTTTCGGCTACCGCTTTACGGGCCAACGGTACGATTGTGGTTCAAAAGCGGGATTTTTGCAGGCGACCGTAGCGTTTGGCCTTGCGCGTGAAGACCTACAGGACGAACTGGCCGAGTTCCTCCAGGCATCACTATCCATGCGCCGGGCTGCTCAGTAGTCCCTTGATGGCGTTAAATTAGCCTTAATAGTCCGAAGCTTAGATTAAGCTGCTTGGCTCGCTTCGGGTTCTGTCAGCAGAGTGTACAGGACACTTGGATCACCGTTCGAGCGGAGCTTCGCACAAAGCGACGGGTTCCGCAGAGAGCGGGACACGAGCGCCAGAGCCTTGAGATGCTCAACACCTGATGCTTCAGGCGCGAACAGCCCGAAAACGATATCCACGGGTTTGCGATCAACAGCGTCGAAGTCGATAGGCTGTTCTAGGCGCAAGAACACCCCAACAACGCGATCAAGCTCAGGTAAACGCGCGTGCGGCAGCGCAACGCCACCGCCAACACCCGTCGGGCCGAGCGACTCCCGCTCGATCAAGTGGGAGAGAGCTGCATCCGCGCACACGCCATGGGCCGCTTTCGCGGCTTCGGCGAGCGTTTGTAACAAACGTTTTTTACTGCTGACTTTCCCAACCGCCTGAACGGCGTTGGGCGACAGGATATCTGCCAGTTGCATTGGACGTTCTCTCCCACCCGAGGCGAACCTCGAAGTTGTTAGCTCTCGGACTTAGGATCAACCCAGCCCACATTGCCGTCTTCACGGCGGTACACGACATTAATTGAGCCGTGCTTTTCATTGTGGAACACTAGAACAGGCGCTCCCGCAAGTTCCATTTGCATCACGGCCTCACCGACCGACAACGAAGGGATCTTGGTTTCCATCTCTGCAACGATCAGAGGCGTCAGCGTTTCAGGCTCATCCTCATCGTTGGCCTCTTGGCTAGCGAGGATATACGACGCGGCACCCGAGAGTTCAACCGGCTGGGCCCGTTCGCGGTGATGGTCCTTGAGGCGGCGCTTATAGCGGCGCAACTGCTTCTCCATTTTTTCGCCACAGCTATCAAATGCGGCATAGATTTCAGTTGCATGCGCCTTTGCCTGTGCGGTCAACCCGGTGGAGAGATGTACGGTCGATTCACAGACGTATTCATGCGCATTTCGGGAAAAGACAACGAGAGCATCGGTAGGTCGTTCCGCATATTTTTGGACGATTCCTCCCAGCTCCTGCTCCACGTGCGTTTGAAGCGCAGTGCCGATGTCGATTTGTTTTCCGCTGATTTGATAACGCATGAAACCTCCCAGAAAGTCACGCAAAGGACGCGTATGCTAACGCGTCAAACCTTGCAATTTGGTTAAAATATGAAGCACCGGGCGCATTACCTGCGCGGCGGTCTGTTGAGAGCAATCCAGCGGTTCACGCATGGAAATGCGAAGGGCACAACAGGGCTTCATACCATTGATTGGACGCTTCAAGATGCCCGATGTCAATTGAAACCTGATGGTTTGATGAAATGTCTGCTGGGGCGGACTGGATTACGCGTTAAAGCTATCGCCTAGGTAAACGCGCTGAACGTTTTGGTCTTGAATGACTTCAGATGCGCTGCCGCTCATGATGACTTTGCCGTCATGCAAAATATAGGCGCGGTCCACAATTTTGAGTGTTTCGCGAACGTTGTGATCGGTGATCAATACCCCAATGCCACGCGTCTTGAGCTGAGCGACTAGGGCGCGAATATCACCAACTGCAATGGGATCGACCCCGGCAAACGGTTCGTCCAGCAGCAGGTATTTTGGCGACGCCGCAAGGCAGCGAGCGATCTCTACGCGGCGACGTTCCCCCCCCGAGAGCGCCATTGCAGATGCCCGGCGCAGAGGTTCGATATGGAACTCGGCTAACAATTCTTCGAGCCGATCACGGCGACGTTTCTTGTTGGGCTCAGCCACTTCAAGAATGGCCATTATGTTATCTTCGACAGAAAGGCCGCGAAAAATGGACATTTCTTGTGGCAGGTACCCCACACCGGCGCGGGCACGACGGTACATGGGCAGCACCGTAACATCAGCCCCATCGAGTGTGACGCGCCCGGCGTCGGGGGTCACAAGCCCCGCAATACAGTAAAAGCACGTGGTCTTGCCGGACCCGTTGGGTCCCAAAAGGGCAACAACTTCACCTCGCGCCAGTTCCATCGAAACGTCGCGAATGACAGGCCGTTTGCGGTAGCTTTTGCGCAGATTTTCAATCGTGAGCCCACCTGTCCCGGGGGCCGCAGTCAGGTTCGGTTTTGTCGTCATTCCGAAACCTGAAGAACCGTCCGAACACGGCCCGAAACAGTGCCAGCGCCAGAGGCGAGGTTCACCACAAGGCGCTCACCAGCCAGCGCGTTATCGCCTTGGGTCAGCAGAACCTTGCCGGTCATCACAATCTCACTTGATCCGATGGTGTAGACAGCGGTTTGCCCTTCGGCCGCATCAGGTCCTGCCACGATCAATACGTCGCCCGCGGCTGACAGGCTTTGGATCGTCCGACGGCCGTCTTGGTCTGCGTAGTCTACGATGACCTCGTCCGCCGTAAGCCGCAGAGTATCCTGCGCGACGAGAACATTGCCTAACAGCGTGGCACGCCCCGTGGCTTGGTCGATCGAAAGGCTATCTGCCGCGATCTCAACCTGTGCATCCGTATCGTGACCACCACCGCCAAAACCCACAGATGTACCCTGCGCCAAGGCGATAACGGGCATCAAAAGCGCAAAGGCAAGCGTCGAGAGAGCGGTGATCTTCATGTACAATTTCCAAACCTATTCCGGTGCGTATAGCAGGGTCACACCCCCCTCGAAAAGCAGAAGCTGATCACCTGTGGCGATGTCCCGCGTTAGACGCATGCTCTGAGCGGTCAATTCACCGAAAGGCCCGCGCCCTGTCAGTGGCGTCGGCACATAGAGCGACAGGCCCGCTACATCCGCCATCAGTTGATCCGTTTGTAGCGATAATCCGTGGGAGCTACGGATCCCGACCTCTTGTGCCAGTTGCAGTGTTTGGGCGCCTGTATCCATCTGGCCGCGCTGGGCTTGGACGAACAGGGTGTTGCCCCCCTCCAGCCCGTCAATCGCTACGGATAAGCGATCCGCGCTAAGGATGCGAGGGTCCGTGGGGTCCGGTCGCGCCAAGTCAGCGGCAATAGAAAAGGACGCGCCATCGGATGACACGCCCGCAAAGCGCGGCGCGGTCAGTCGCTGCTCCCGCGCCAGCAGTTGCACATCGGCCTCCGCATAGGGAATAGCCGCGTCCGGGTTGGGCGTTTGAGTTAGCAAAAACAGGCTCGACAGTAATGCCAACGCCAACAAGGGCAGGACCACGCGCGCGGCGCGGACGACCTTTGTGTGGCGCGTTAGGGTGGACATGTTGTTGGCCTTATTGCCGGGGTCAGGAGTGCGCAAAAATATCGGTGTCAGGATAGCCGATCAGGTCAAGTTTCGCCCGAGTGGGCAAAAAGTCAAAGCACTGTTGCGCGAGGTCCATACGATCTTCGCGGATCATCATCGTGTTTAGTGCGTCGCGCAGGCGGTGCAGATACAGCACGTCGGACGCAGCATAGGCCATCTGTGCTTCGGTCAATTGGGCAGCACCCCAGTCACTGCTTTGCTGCATCTTTGAGATGTCGACTTGCAGCAATTCCGTCAGCAAAGCCTTTAGACCGTGGCGATCCGTATATGTCCGCACCAAGCGGCTCGCGATTTTCGTGCAATAAACAGGTGCCGTGAGCGCGCCAAACGCATGATACATCGCGGCAATATCGAAGCGTCCGAAATGGAATAGTTTGGTCACATTGGGATCGGTTAGCATGCGGCACAGATTGGGTGCTTCGGTCTGGCCTTTGGCGATTTGCACCAGATGGGCCGTGCCATCCCCGCTCGAAAGCTGCACAACACATAGCCGATCCCGATGGGGGTTGAGCCCCATAGTTTCACAGTCAATCGCCACCTCAGGGCCAAGGTCCAGATCATCGGGAAGGTCGCGTTGGTGCAGGGTAATCGTCATCATCATCTCCAAGAATGCGTGACGCTTATACGACAACCATCTCCGGATGACACCTATGTGTTTTGGGGTGTCGTGTGGGGGCTTGTGAGCATTTGGCGGCTTGGTTTTTTTGGGGTTGTCTGCGTCGTTGCGGTCGAAGAGCGCACTTCAATAACCGCCGGATTCACACATAGCTGTACAAGGTCATTAATTACGTTTCTTTCCAGACTTCTGGAGAAACCAATGAAAATTTGGTTTTTTTGAAATGAAGTGTCAGTTTAGTCACGTGGTAACCAGCATAGGCGATGCGGCTGCAAGCAATACTCCGATATACTCCGCACCTAAGAAATCGAAGTAAGTAGAAACTAAAGGCTATTGAGAAGCACCGTGTGTCAGCCATGATCTTTATGACACATGCGGTTTCACAAGCTAGCGCAGTTTGTCATGGCGGCTTCCATTGGCGAGCGAGAGCGTTGTCCGAACATGATGACATGTCATGGCCGTTAACCGTTCTTGATTATTTCTTGTCAGTCGATTGACAGAAGTGCCAAAATATTGTCTCTCCGAGCCGATGTTGGCTGGTTGCAGCCGCGCTTAATCGCAAATTTTTCTCACATTTTCGCAAACTCAAAACGCACCCTGTCCAAGGGGCGTTCGCTTTGCGTCGTGAGAGCCGGCTTGGGAAGCATGCTTGATGACGACTAAAAAGAATATGTGCTCTGCACTCGTACTGATCGGTTTGAGTTCAGCGGCTGCTGCCCAAGATATTACGACAAGCCAAGTCTACATTCCAACTACACCGAGCGAGGCCGCCGCGCAGTCTGGTGCTGTTAGCACTGGCCCTGCTGGTGTGACTGGACTGCCTGGATATTACGTTTGTGAACAAATGACTTGGGGTGAGGCCTGCGCCGAGTTCTATAGTTTTGGTTCGTATCGGTCCGTGCCGGCAACCAATGGTGGGGCTGCGCCAGGTGGTGCATCCGGTACGCAAGTGACGCTCGATTCCAATCAGGTTGTTTCAATCGATAACTCGGGGTCCGCCAATGTGGGCGTTTACGATATTGTTGTATCTCAACTCGCAAGCGCCATGATCCGGTCCACTGAAGCTAATGATGGCAGCAATGGTGGGCTGAGAGCCAATGATGTAGTCAATGGCGGAGCGGCATTTGACCTGATTTTAACTCCTAGCGGGGGCACTGCGCAGACACTTAGCTTTGTGGCAGGCTCTACCTTGCAGGATGTTGCCGATCGGCTTGACGCTGTCACTGGCTTTAGTGCTGAGTTGGGTGTTGTACCAGACAATGCCGGCGCAACTACGGATTACCGTTATATTTCCGTTTCAGGTGAAGTTGGTTCTGGAAATGATTTTACGCTTTTGAGCGAAACAGTCGATCCCAATGATCCGTCGGCCACTATTGCGGTGGCCGAATTAGAATTTGAGACGCCCGCATCGACTACATTTGAAACCTTTGACTACACACAGAACCCTCCGGTTTCTTTGGGGTTTGTTACCGAAACGCCGCTTGGTATTCAGTCGCAAGACGCAGAGTTCACAGTAAATGGTGGTCCTACTCTTTCGTCGACCTCCAACTCAGGTATTGCTCTGGCTGATGCTTCGACAACCGTTTCGTTTGCAAGCGCTGGTACAGTTCGGCTGTCTGTCATTGATGTGTCGTCTCTTATCCCGAATGGTCAGGCAGGTTTGGCAGGTTCGGACGGCACAGCAATTAGCGAGGCGCTCGGCTCAGGCTTTTCAAGTAACCCTGAAAATATCTTGATTACTTCAACCGGGCTAGCGTTTAGCGGTTCCACTACGGGTGGCCAGGGCGGTGACGCAGGTATCGGTGGCACAGGTGGCCAGGGTGGCGCTGGCGGCGCGGCGGTTACGGATACTGTTCCTAGAATTATGGCCATTATCTTTCCCCCTCTAACAATTCCGGACACGGACGTATTGCTCATTACCGGCGGTATTGGTGGCGCAGGGGCTTCAGGCGCGACTGGTGGTGACGGTCTTGTTGGCGGTGACGGCGGTGACATTTCGTTTGCCCTTAGTGATGTTGTACGTGCCGAGGCCGGCACACTGATCAATATGCTCTCAACCGGTGGCCAGGGTGGCCAAGGCGGCCAAGGTGGTACCGGTGGCCAAGGTGGTGATGGTGGGGCGGCAGCTGCGACAGTGGAAGCAGATGACATGATCCCGTATGTCTTTTCATCGGCAGGGAATATTGGTGGTGTTGGAGGCCAGGGCGGTCAGGGTGGAAGCGGTGGCACAGGTGGCTCCGGGGGCGGCGTAGTAGTTTCGCTTGATGTCGCGACGGTCGATGTCGTGGATGGAGCTATCGCGCAGAGCATTGGTGGCCAAGGTGGCACCGGCGGCACCGGCGGCCAAGGTGGCCAAGGTGGCACCGGCGGGCTTGGTGTGGCCATGAGTGTTGGTATCGGGACGGCAGTTGAAAATGGTCAAGCTGGTGGCCGTGGAGGCATTGGCTACACAGGAGGTACTGGAGGTATCGGTGGCGCCGGTGGCGGGGTGACACTCTCGAATACGAGCGAAGACATGTCGGTTACAAACACGGCATTGATCGCGCTATAACAAGGTGGTGTTGGTGGTACTGGCGGCTTCGGTGGTACAGGTGGACAGGGCGGTACGGGGGGGGCTGGTTCTGGCGCTGCTATAGTTACCGCAAATCCAGTTGTCTCGAATGGTGGTGCCGGTGGGACTGGATATACAGGTGGCACCGGCGGTGTAGGTGGTCGTGGTGGTGACGGTGGAGCAGTCACACTACTGAATACAAATACTGAAGGTCATATTGCGACCACGGATATTGCTATCCACGGTGTTAGCCGTGGCGGTGTTGGCGGCGCGGGTGGCTCCGGTGGCACTGGCGGCGCAGGGGGCACGGGCGGTGCACCGGGAGCTGTAGCCCCAAATGCTGACGCGCTTTATGCAGGTTTGGCTGGGCTTGTTGGCAGTGGCGGCACGGGCGGCACCGGTGGAGCTGGCGGCGACGGTGGCGCGGGGGGCAATGGCGGCGCTGTGTCTGTGACAAACGCTCAGGCGGTCACAACTACGGGTGCACAGAGTGCAAACGCGATTTTGGCTGAGAGCCTTGGTGCCATCGGGGGTACGGGCGGCACGTTTGGTGTTGCTGGTGCCGCAGGAGCAGGTGGCGCAAGCGGGAGTCTTGCCAGTTTAGCGACCAACCCTGTTTCTTGTATCGGCGGCGTTTTTCAAGGAGGCTTTTGTAGGCTGACGTTATCATGGTCGCAGGGCGCTTCCGGTAGCGCTGGGACGAACGGGACCACGATCGGTACAGATAATTTAACAGGCGGTTCCGGTGGTGCGGTTAGTGTCACAAACTCCGGTGCACTTGGTACTGCGGGTGCCGGTTCAGATGCCATCCTCGCGTTTAGCATGGGCGGTGTTTATGGGCTGACGACCTATGACCCTAACCTCGTTTTCCGCACTGGATTACCGGTTGGCGCTCAGGTTGCGGGCAGTGGAGCTGTCACAGTCGATAACTCGGGCGACATCGTTACTTCGGGCGACGAATCCAGCGGTGTCATGGCGCAAAGCGTTGCATCTAATGCAAATGCGGCGGCGGTATCCTTGACGAACACGGCCGATGTTACAACGTCTGGTGATGATGCGCTGGGCCTTGCAGCCGTCAGCCGAAGCTACAGCCTTGCGACGAGCAGTGCGGGGACATCAGGGAACGTGACTGTCGACAATACGGGTGGTGGCATTGCGACGACAGGCAACGCGTCCACGGGCGTGTACGCACAAAGCATGTCAGAAAATGGCAACTCAGGTAATGTGACTGTTATCAATGATGAAGGTTCCGTGACCGTGGAAAACGCTGGCAGCGTGGCAGCGGTCTTCGGCGAAAGCCGGAGTGTCCTTGGTGATGCTGGTCTTGTTACCTTTAATAACGGTAGTGGTGTGATCACCAGTGATACAAGCGGTTCAACGGTTGCATTGGTATCTCTGTCTAGCGCTGGGCAATCGGGTGGGGTCACGATGGTAACCGATGGCTCGATTGAGGCTTCAGCAGCCTCGGCGATAGCAATTACGATGGATAGCCAAGGCACCACGACGAGCGGTAACTTAACCTTCACCAACGGCGGTACGGTCACAGGGGCGGAAACAGGAACTGCGCTGGCTTTTGTAGGCGGTGGCACCAACACTATCACCAACGACGACAACCGAAATTCCGAACGCACTGCAACAATCGCGACATCTGGTACAGTGATGGACTACGTGATCACCGCGACGGATGGTGATGATGCAATCAGAAACGTAAATGGCGGTGTCATCACAGGTTCGATTAACATGGGCACAGGCGCCAACAGCTTTCTCAATGAGAGCGGTTCTCTCTATGAATCTGGTGGCGTGATTTTTCTGGGGGCCGGTAATACGTTTACTAACAATGCTTACATCTCCCTTGGTGGTCTTGGTTCCGTCATGAACGACGGTGGGCAAGATGCCATAATCAACACCCGGACGGCTCGCACTACGACGACTTTGACCGGTAATTTCGATCAAAATTCAACGGGGCAAATGCTCACTAATTTGAACTTTGCGACAGGCAGCGGGCTTACAGATTATGCGGATTTTGTGAATGTGACAGGGCAGGCCGCTTTGGGTGGTTTTGTGACGCTTGAACCGACTACAGGTGCAGGCAAACCGGGCTCCTTCTCGATCCAATTGCTCGAAGCATCAGAAATTACTGACAATGGCATTTCGATCTTTCCTACCTTTGCTACAGGTGGCGGTTCGGACACGGTGGTCTTCACACCAAGTCTTCACATTGAAGATAACGCGAGCCCCAGTCGTGATTTTCTGATGCTGGATTACACGATCGACTATGCACCATCGTGGTTGACGCCAAACCAATTGTCCTACGCCCAAATGGTGAATGAAATCCAAACGTATGGCGTGCCAGCCTTTGAGCCGATTGCTTTTGATTTGCTCGCGATCACCGACAACACGCTTTACCGTCAGGCGCTGGACTCGCTCACAGGTGAGGCGACGGCTACTGCGCAGCATGTTGGTCTAGAAAGTCGATCAAAGTTTTTTGATCTAGCTGCCAACAATGCGCGTGCGTTGCAAAACTGCGCCAAGCTGGCACCAGAGATGCGTGCGGATTGCGAGCGTGCGGCAAAACTTTGGCTCGAGGCAAAAGGGATGTCGATCACAAACCTCGGTGGCTATGAGGATGGGTCCTTGCATACCTATAACGAAGGCTCCGTGCGGCTCCATGCTGGCTCGTTCTCTCTGGGAAGCGCCTTTGAGTTGGATGACGGAAACCAATTTGGTCTCATTCTAAATAGGACCGCCGGCAATTATGCGCCCGAGAACCGATGGTCAGGTGGTGATTTTAGGCAGGTCAATGTGGTTTCGACCCTTTCGCATACACGGCCAAATGGCGCTTATGTGAATGGCGGCGTTTCGCTTGGGTTTGGTGACTTCAGCCACGAGCGCCTTGCGATGGGGCGCCCTGTCAAAGGCGCTTTGTCGACCAAATCTCTGGGTGTGCAGGTGGAGGTTGGATATGACACGCAGGACCTTATGACTCCATTCGCCAGCTACCGATTTGATCGTCAAACGCGTTTTGCGTTCTCTGAGGATGATACGACTTGGGGTAACCACTATGAAAAAGAAACGACCTACAGCAACGAGCTAGAGGTTGGGCTAATGTTCGCTAACGGTTTTGAGCCAGAGCGTGGCGAGACAATCATGATGACGGGGTTAATGTCGATCGCACATGATTACTCAGCAGAACGTGATTTTGTGTCGTCCTCTCTTGCCGCCCCGGGTTTTTACTATGAAACGACAGGCCTTTCGAAGCCCGAGACGCGAATGAACCTCGCATTTAAGGTTGAGCAACGACTGACAGACAATGCGTCTATACTGCTTGATCTACAGGGTAGTTTTGCAGGGTCAGACTATTCGGCTGGTTCTTTGGCTTTGAGCTTTAAGTCGGCGTTTTGATTACAATTCGGGGAGCTTCGGCTGCCCAACCATTTAGATGATGTTTGATATTGGGGGCCTAAACCAGCTGGGCTTTTCTCTAAATGCCTTGGTAACTTGCATGAATAGTAGGCGTTGTCTGCCCTACTTGCCCTCCGTCCGACCCCTCGCCATGAGGAGCTGGACGGGGCTGTGTTGTGGGCAGCTTTAGCGGGCGCGGCTCGAACTATTGCCAGTCCTAGCACGTTCCGGGTGAATGCATAGTCCCGGCCTGGTACGTCCGCCCGTTTCTGGGCGTTAGAGATAACTGTGGATTAGAGACTCTAGGCGAGCTTGTTAGCGGAGCGTGAGGAGTGGTGACAGACGAGGGTTGTGGTGTGGTGTGGTGTTTGAGGGTGCTTATCAGCTCATCCGTGACGCTTTAGAAGCCAATCTCGACGAAGTGGTCCGTAAGCATCCGGCGTAGGCCGCGGGGAGATCAGCGCCTGTGCTCAGGATCCATTTCGTTGAGCTCTCGCAGGTTTTCGATACCGAGCGGAGTGAATGCGATGACGCTATCATCGCCGGGGCCGTAG
>Ga0228634_1001425_pt1 | contig 13783 bp, 9 predicted proteins | sample 42DmetaG_FD_190063 | JGI IMG/M metagenome (GOLD analysis project Ga0228634, IMG submission 190063) | Seawater microbial communities from Monterey Bay, California, United States - 42D | ecosystem: Environmental > Aquatic > Marine > Coastal | place: USA: California | collected 2016-09-27 | reverse complement strand
AAATTGACCAATATTACGCTGGAATCATTAAAAATGGAGCTAACGTTCTTAAAGTAAGTTCGTCAGTAAGTTTCGACTTGTGGGCTGCAGGTTTATCTCAAGGAAATGTTGCTTCTTTGTGTATGGACCAATTAATTGATTATCAAGGAGGTGGTGCAGGAGTAAACACCATTCCTGTAACGGCCCTTGAATTACATCAGTTTCCCCCTAATCCGCTTGTAACGGCAAATACAGCTACTTGTGATGGAACTACTGCATTAACAGCTGAAAGTGACTACAGCCAAGCATTTGCTATAATAGATGCTGCTACTAATGCACCCACAGCTGGCGCTGGAAATAATGCTATTTATTCCCCTGCAGCTACTACACCATATATTGCACCTCAAATGACAGGTGTTGCAACAGCTGAAGAAAAATATATTGCTGGTGGTGATGGTACTACTACTTGTAGTGTTCTCGGTGGAAGTTATATTTCACAATCAATGGGTTTTAATGATGGTGTTGCCCCTACATCTGGTGCAGGTACAGGTTTACCTTCAACAGCTGGTTATTATTTTGTTATGGATTACAGAATTGTGCCAGGGTTACCAGCTATCTTTCCAATGCATCTCGCTGCTAGTAATGCAAATAGCACTGCTTTAACTTTAACTGGCGCTGCTGCAGCAGGAGCCGGTCTAACTGCAGCAGGAGCTTATGCTGCTCCAGGTGTGTATTCTATGTCTGTTAAATACATTTTAGCAGAAGACCAATAAATACAATTATAAACTTTTGAAAGGGGATAATCTTATTAAGGTTATTCCCTTTTTTTGATTGTATGCATTATATTTATGACTTGAAAAAAAAATTCTTAATAGCGCTATCTTTTTTCTCTCTCTTAACCTTTGCTGTAAAAGGTCAAGTTTTAGATTTGTCTAGTTTTCAAAAAAAAATTGTAATCGATGACTTTTCAGAATTCATGACCAACCCTACATTATATGCCGCAACAACCCTAAGTCTAACCCATGTAAATGCTGCAGTTAATTGGGATTTGGTGGCTGAATCTTTTGCATTTAACGCAAATACATATTCAACTCAAGGAACCCTTGCTGCAGACCCTTTTGATGAAGAAGATATTAAAATAAGAGCTTACAACCAGTGTAATACCCCTAATATTGATTACGATGGAACTGGTGTTCCAAATACGAACCATATTTCTTCAACGCTGTTTAGAAATATTGGCACAACAGGGACAGAAAAATATATTGTCGGAGATATTGTAACAAGAGGCGCTACAAATGGTGCAGGAGGATCGTCTTGCTCAGCATCTCCCATTAATACAACAGGAAGTCCCTCTAGTAATCCAGAATCACACACCTTCAGAATAGATTTTGAGCTAGATTTTAGCAATTTTCCAGCCACTGTTATGACTCCTGGTTTTTACACTTACACGATAATGTTTAAAGCTTATGATGATGCTAATCCAGGAACGCAAATAGGAAACGCAGTCTCTTTTTCTTTAGAATTAGAAATATTACCAGTATTACAAATGAATATCTCATCTTTAGAAAACATAGATTTTTCTTTTTCAGACATTAACTCCTATAGCTCAGGAATTATAAAGTACGGCGCAACAAAAATGGAAGTCAATTCTAACCTAGAATGGGACTTAATAGCTGTTGGATCATCTAGTATTAATGAATCAACTACTGGCGGAAGTCCTTATTGGGATAATATCGCAAGTTATTCTTCAAATCCAGGTGGAACCTCCAACATCCCCTTAAGTGCTCTTGAACTATTCCAAAACCCCTCTAATCCTTCTTCAACAGGAAATGATGATTACAGCTCTAGCTTTACAAGTCCTCCATCCGGAAATAACAATATTGAAGTTGCAACAGGATCTTTAACCCTTTCTCCAGTAGCTGCATCTGGATCAACTCTTTCTAAAAGTATAGCTGGAAGATGGAATGCTACATCGTCTCCGAATAACGCCATGAAACCAGGGTCCTATATAATTAGCGGCGGTGGTTCTTGGACAAAAGCGGAACACAGTTATACCATTTCATATAGATTAACACCAGGATTACCCACCATTTTTAGCAACGGAATACCAGCAATTTCTCCCTTGTATGCAAATCCAGGATCTTATACTATGCGTGTTAAATTCATTTTAACAGAAGACCAATAAGTTGTGAAAAGCCAAATTAAAATATTTTTTTTATTTGCTGTCATAGCTTTATTTTATAGCCCAATTAGTGCACAAAAAAAAATAAATTTAAAATTTACAACTCCAGAAGTTGAATTTTTAAGAGGAGACGCTGTCTCTAATATTTTAAAGGTAACCAACTTAGATTCATCACAGATTCTTTTCACATTAACTATTTCTCACCCTGACAAATGGCAAATTTTAGGAGATAAATTTAAAGTATATACCCTTAACTCAAATGATAGTTTGTTTCTTCCGGTAAGATTAATTCCATTAGGAAAAATAAGGGGAAATACTAAGTACATAATAAATGCCTATATTTTTGATTTAGAAACAAACCAGCCAATTAGTTCAACTAATTTTTATGTAAAAAAACCAAAATATTCAAATTGGGAAATAAACGCGGAACCTGGCAGCAAACTATATTTAAAAAATGGCGAAAATCAAATTAATTTTGGCTTTAACGTTCATAATCTAGGAACCGAAGAAGAAAATGTTAATCTAGATATTTACACTAATAATGTCAACAGCATCGTTATTACAGACACCAATAGTAAGCCCTTAAAATCACTTACCTCATATTATTCTTTAGGGCCATTAGAAGATTCGTCAGTTATATATTCTGCAAAACTAACCGAGACAATAAGAAACTTTAAAAGAAGAGACTTAAATCAATTAAATCCAGAAAACAAATTGATAAAGTATCACATTTTTGCTAAATCAGGTCAATCAATCCTTTCTAATGTGAAAACTAAAAAATCAAGCATGGTTGAGATTGTTCATCTGCCAAATAGTATAAAAGAAAATCCGTTCCCAAAATTAACCCTTCCCCTTACTGTAGATGCTAATTTTAATAATCTTCTGTCTTTAAACCCTACAATGTCCTTGTTTCTAAATGGGAGAACAACCCTTCCAAATCAAGCTAGATTAACATATAACACTCAAGCTTTTCTCTCTACCAGCTTTAATCCTTCACTCGAGTCCATATTTCTTAATATAGGCTACTATAAAAACAATTATGGAATTAAGTTAGGAAACGTAGGAGGGGGAATTGGATATGGAGGAAGGGGAATAAGCGCTAGTTACAGATTAAACAATAAATTTAATATTGGGACATATCTTTCATTTACCCCAAGAGTTTTTCAATCAAACTACACTACAGTAGGTTTAAGCAGTACTTATAAGGCTAACAACCATCTTTTTCTTACTGGAAACTATGCTCATTCATTTGGCTCACAAGACTTAAATTCAGCAGACTTTTTTAAAACAAGCGTTAATTTGAATTTCTTAAAAAACCATTCTATATATTTTTCTCCATTATTAATTAGAACACAATCACCTCTTCAACCGGATTCAAGTGTATTGACCTATAACCTGACAGCAGGATACAGAGTCAATTACTTAAACAACAAAGCAACTACAAGTTTTAATACTGCCACTAACATGGGTAACTCTGGAGCTTTTGGAATTATGGCATCCTCAAATAGATTCCTTTCACACATGTCTAACTTTGTTATCAATAAAAAGTGGAATATTTCTCTACAAAACAACTATCAAAATAGAGATTCACTTTCAGTTTTACTACCAAGACTTGTTAATTTCACAAATAGAATTAATATAAACGGAACAGTCAATAACAAACCTTTTAGACCTTCAATATTTTATAATTATGTCCAATATGCCTACAACAGTTTTGTTAACAGAGGAGTCATTTATACAGCTTCTAGAAGTGATTTTCAAAAAAATACATTATTTACATTTAATTTTCAGGCAGGATTCAAGAAAAAATTAAATGACCCAACAGCACAAGATAAATTTTTCTTTCTTTCTTATTTTCTCTACAGGTATAGAGTTTGGACGGCAAATTTAAGATATGGGTTCGGATCTATTTCAGTATTTGATTTAATTAATTCAACAAACCCCTTAACCAATACACAATCACTAGCCCTAAGCTTAAATCACCAGTATCAATTTAAAAACCCAAGATGGGTGCTAGAAAATATAATGACTTATAGAACAGAAAGAAGCAGCAATAGAAATTCAATAACTATTGTTCCCCAAATCTATCACCTAACAAAAAATGATTTAAGACTTTCAATAAGCCCTGGAGTATTTTGGAATTCTATTAGCAATAATAATAGTGAATTTCCAACAAAAACAAATTCATCTTTTTTATTAAATTTTGCTCTAAAAAAACAGGTGGGTATTCCAGTTCCAAAAGCAGAAAAATTATATACAACTACTAAATTTTGTGCTTTTGTAGATAACAACGGAAATCATAAAAAAGACGAAAACGAATCATTTTTGGAAAATATAGTCGTAGGGTTAGGAAATAATGAACTAATCACAAACGAAAATGGTGAAGCAACCATGCATAACGTTTTTAAAGACTCTATTTATAATCTTTCAGTTTTTGCACTCGAAAACCTAAAAGGCTTTTTCCCATACTATGAATCAAAATACTACCCCTTGCAAGACAGTGTTCTGCTTATTCCATTTGTTAAAGGAGTTAAAGTATATGGAGAACTATATATTGATAGAGATAACTCAACAGAAGTTTTTGATTTGGCCTACGACTTAAGCAAAATTAGAGTTTCAGCATACAACGGACAGGACATACACACATTAACAGATGTAAATGGAAAATTCTCCATGTATGTTCCCTATGGTGCTTATATAATATCGTTGGATAAAAAGGTTTTAGGAACAAGGTTTAGGATTTTAGAAAATGACATCAAACTAAACCTAGACGAAGGCACCGAAAGCGTCTTTGTTTCCTTTTATTTAGTTGAAAAAAGACGAAAAGTGACCATTAAAAAGTTTTAATTTTTTTTAAACTTCATAACTCCGTATTAAAATACCTAGCTTTGTATCTAAATGGCTTTAAAACAATCACTTCAACAAAGGCTACTTCAAAAGCTATCACCTCAACAGATTCAGTTGATGAAGATGCTGCAATTGCCTACGCTGGAGCTTGAAAAAAGAATAAAAGAAGAGTTAGAGCTAAATCCGGCTTTAGATGAAGGGGAGGAGCAAAACCAAGAACTATCAGAGGATAATCTAGACACTTCAACGGAAAAAAGAGAGGATTTCAATTACCAAGATTACGTAAATGATGAAACACCTTACTATAAAACACAGTCAAATAACTCTAACAAAGACCAGGAAAATAACCAGACACCACTCTCTTTAGGAGACTCTTTCACTGAAAAATTAGTGAGTCAAATCAACCTAAGAATTAAAGATGAAAAACATCTTATCATTGCCGAGCAAATCATAGGAAACCTAGACGAGTCTGGCTATTTAAGAAGAGAGCTTTTTAATATTGTTGATGACTTGGCCTTCTCTCAAAATATTTCTACAACTGAAAAAGAGCTAGAAGAAGTTTTATTAGAGGTTCAAGAGTTGGACCCCCCAGGTGTTGGTGCTAGAGATTTGCAAGAATGTCTTTTAATTCAGTTAAGAAAAAAGAAAAAAACAATTTCAACTAAAACAGCTGAAGTTATTTTAGAAAAATGCTTTGAATCATTCAAAAAAAAACACTACAAGAAGATTGAACAAAAGCTAGACATTGATACAACAGCCATTAAAGATGCAATGGCTGAGATAGTAAAACTAAATCCCAAACCAGGAAATTCTTTAATAGACACATCAAAATCCGTTCAACACATAACACCAGACTTCACAATAACGGAAAATGAAGGAACCTTAGTAGTGGAATTAAACCAACGAAATGCACCTCAGCTAAGGGTCAGCAGAGACTATGTTGAGATGATAAAAGGGTATGAAAACTCTCCAAAAAACAAAAGGGATAAAGAAGCCGTACTATTTATAAAACAAAAAGTAGATGCAGCAAAGTGGTTTATTGAGGCGGTAAAACAAAGACAAAATACACTATTAGTAACTATTAACGCAATTTTAGAATTTCAAAAAGAATTTTTTCTTTCAGGGGATGAAAAAAACCTAAGACCAATGATTCTTAAAGACATAGCATCGATGGTAGATATGGATATTTCCACAATTTCTAGAGTTGCTAACTCCAAACACGTAGCCACCCCATACGGTACTTTTTTATTGAAATATTTTTTTAGTGAGTCCTTAGCTACTAAGTCAGGGGAAGAGGTTTCTACAAGAGAAGTTAAAACCATTCTAAACGAAGCAATATCTAAAGAAGACAAAACCAAGCCCTTAACAGACGAAAAACTAGCTGAACTTTTGAAAGAAAACGGCTATTTAATAGCTAGAAGAACCGTAGCCAAATATAGGGAACAACTTAATATACCAGTGGCAAGGCTTAGAAAACAATTGATTTAGTAATGACCATATTTTCAAAAGCTATTGCTATAATTTTTCACCCAGTATTCACAGTTATTTATTCTTACTTAATCTATTTTAACATTCAAAACATCTATAACCAAATGCTATTTCTAGCTGCACCAAAAATTTATTGGGCGCTTTTATTTTTTTTATTCTTGATGGTTGTTTTTTTTCCTTTGGTTACAATCTATATAATGTATCGAAATAAAACCATAAGCAGTATGTCCATTCCCATTAGAAAAGAACGGCTTCCAGTTCTTATTTTAATTTCAATTTACTATTTAATGACATATTATATTTTTAGATATTGGAACACCACCCTATTGAATTTATTCCACCCTTATTTGTCTTTTTTATTTGCAGGCTTGGTTTTAATTTTCACCTTAACAGCCATTACCTACTTTTGGAAAATAAGCCTACACAGTTCGTCTATCTCAGCACTTTGTGGCGGAATGATGGCAGAAACAATAGTTGCGCATCCTGTTTCTAGCCAAGAACAGGTTTTTTATATAAATATGGCTTTATTGGTTTTGGTTGGAATAGTATGCTTTTCTAGGTTATACTTAAAGGCACACACTGTAAGCCAAACAATTGCAGGGATAGCCCTGGGATTTTCTTTGGCTTTTAGTCTTGTTTTTTTTCAGATTTATATTTGAACTTAATTAGGTTCTTTTCCCAATTCCAAGAGTGCTTTAAACAGTCCTCCAATGAAAATTTAGCATCCCAGTCCAGTTCATGTTTGATTAACACATTGTCTGAATATATTTTCGGAACATCTCCTGCTCTTCTAGGCCCAAACCCATAGTTCAGTTCATGTTTGCTAACTTTTTCAAAAGCAGTTATAACATCTAATACAGATGCACCTTTTCCAGTACCGACATTGAATACCTTTATGGAATCCTTACTTATAAGACCTTTTTTAAGAGACGCAACATGGGCATTTGCCAAATCAACCACATGAATAAAGTCTCTTATGCACGTTCCATCTTTAGTATCGTAGTCTTTTCCAAAAACAGTTAGCTTTTTTCGTTTGCCTATAGCTGTTTGGGTAATATACGGCACCAAATTACTTGGAATACCTATAGGCAACTCCCCAATTAATCCGGAAGGGTGCGCACCAATAGGATTAAAATATCTTAAAAGTGTTAAAGAAGAGCCTGGAAGTGACTTAAAAAAATCATTTAGAATTCTTTCACCAACTTGCTTTGTGTAGCCATAGGGTGAAAAAGCAGGTTTAATGGAAGCAGTTTCTTTAACAGGAATTTTATCAGGAACTCCATAGACGGTACAAGAAGAAGAAAACACAAATGAGTTAATCTTTGTATTGTTAATTAAGGCTAAAAAATTAATTAGATTCAACACATTATTTTGGTAATACTTCATCGGGTTTACAACAGACTCATTTACAGCTTTGTCTGCCGCGAAATGAATTACACCAATTGGATTTTCTTTTTGAAGAATGTTCTTAACCTCTTCTTTATTGCCAATATTTGAGCAATAACTAGTAATTTTTTTACCTACAATTTTCTCTATATTTTTAATTACAAAGGGTTCTGAATTTCTAAAGTCATCTACAATGATTGGTTCAAACCCATTTTCAATTAATGCTACTGCAGTATGTGAGCCTATAAATCCAGCTCCACCAGTTAAAAGTATTTTCATATTCTTATAAAGAAATGCAAAAGTATCTAAATATCTGTTTTTTTGAAAATTTAAAAATTTTTAGCAAACAAAGTCAATCTCTCACCAAGACTTAAAAACCTAAAAGTCTATTCTATAATAGAAAATAGGCAAAAACCCTAGCTGATAGTTTAAGGCTATGTCATTTTGATCTGCAACTCCATCGTTATTTGGAGCATAGGAGTAATTCAAGATGTTTTTTGCACTAGTAAGATTTACTAAATCTATACCAATTTCATGGGTTACCTCTTCTTGATTAATCTTGAAGGTTGTTTTTATATCAAATCTAAAATAGTCTTTAAATTTATCTTCATTGAATCCCTCATCTAGAAAAATTACTTCACCTTGCTCATTGGAGGCTACATGGTCAACAGTTCCCCTTCTTTTTCCTCCTGCACCTGTAACCTTTACTCCAAGACCTAAAACTTTGTTTTTCCCAACCTCAAATTCTTTTCCAGCCAAAAAATTCGCTGCATATATGCCATTAAAGCTTGTATTTCTTTCCTCTCCATCGCTTGGTGTATATTTAGAATTATATAAACAGCCAGAAAAAAGCGCATGCCAGTTCTTGTTAAAATAACGCTGTAATGTTACTTCTAATCCATAATTATATCCAGTTCCAGAATTTACTAAAGTATCTGGAAACACCCTCGCAAAACCACTTCCAGCATTGGTTAAAGAAAATGCAGATGGGGTTGTTTCAACGGGTATTCCAGTTAAATCCTGATAGTAAACTTCCGTTTTTAACCCTAGGTTTTTATGAATCTGATGCGAATACCCCAAAATAATATGCTTGCTGTAGGTGAGACCTAAGTTTTCATTATGTGCTTCATTGTTACCTTCATTTATATAATATCTAGTATATAACGGTTGTGTTTGAGAATGATAACCCAATCCAAATGAAAAAGAGCTTTTATCATTAATATTCCATTTTAGGCCAAGCCGAGGCTCTACTGGGGAGAAAGAATCGTCCCCCAAATTTAGATATAAGCTTGTTAGCCCTGCGGTTAATACCAGCTCATCTGAAAATTTATGTTTCCAGCTTATATATGGTTGGAACATAAAAGAATTCCCCATTTTATTAAAGCGATAACGGTAAGTATCAGCAGTGTCTTGACCAAGCGCATTGGTAGTAACACTATCTATAAAGTTAAAATTTGTATAATCTGCTACCCACCCAATCTTTAATGTGTTTTTCTTATTAAGTTTTTTATTAATTGAGCTTGAGTTAGAATACCTTACTTTATTAAAATCGTAAGCCATATATGGTTTAAGAGTTATGTCTGACCAGTCTTGTGGGTTTCTAGAAATTGTATCGTGGTTAGACTTTTGATTTTCAATATTTACGCAAGTTGTTGATTTTATAAAAGAAGTTTCATTAAGAGGCTTGGTGTAAGTAGCACCAGAAACCAGCATATTGGTTCCAAATTTCTGATCTTTGGTGTTCTCACCGTATAAATCAACTTCGTCTTGCTCAGTTTGTTCGCTTATTAGAATGTCGATTTGACTATCCCCGCCTAATGCCCATAGCGATAAATTCCCACCTTTATTAAATGGGAGATTAAATTTAACAGCAAAATCTTGGTATTTAGGAATAGCAGAAGTTCCTAGATCAACCCCCAATAAACTAAAAGCTTTTATTGTAGAATATCTATACATGGCCAAGAAGGAAGCAGAGCTATTTTTAGACAAAGGCCCCTCGACTAAGAACTCTGCTCCAAACAAACCAACTTGACCTGTAAACTCTGTTCTTTCATTGTTTCCGTTTCTAATTTTTAGATCAAAAACACCGGCTGTACTATTCCCATATTCTGCTGGAAAAGCACCGGAAAAGAAGTCGCTATTTCCCAAAAACTTATTATTCAATATGCTTAAGGGGCCACCTGAAGATCCTGAAATTGCAAAGTGGTTGGGGTTTGGAATGGTAACACCTTCTACTCTGTAAATTACCCCCAGGGGTGAATTTCCCCTTACAACAATGTCGTTTCTGCTGTCATCTGCCCCCTGGACACCTGCAAAGTTGGAAGCCATTCTTGCTGGATCACCACGGCTTCCTGCATACCGTTCTGTTTCTTCAACAGAAAATTGCTGAGCACTTATAATAGCCATCTCATTATTAACTTCTCTTTTTTCATTGGAAGACACTTCGAAAGCCTCTAACATTTCAGTGGACTCTTCAATTGAAACATTAAGAATTACCTCTTTACCAGAATTAACTACAATTGTTTGAGTTTGTGGCGTATATCCGATAAATGTAAATCTAATTTGCTTTCTGCCAAGAGGAACATTTTCAATTTTAAAATTCCCATTCATGTCAGTAGCTACACCATTGTTAAAGTCGCCATTTACAAATTGCACATTTACACCTGGTAAAGGAAATTGAGACTCAAGATCTACCACTTTTCCCTTAACAGTTTGCTGGGCACAAACAGAACCTAAAGAGATGCAAAGAATAGACATCAAAATAATTTTAATTTTCATAGTACTTCATAATTTAAAACAAAATTTAAAAATAAATAGCGAGTAGTAAATCTTTATTAATTCTAAAAAAGAAAAAAAAAGAAGACTTTATAATCCCTAAATCACTGATTTTTAGAAAATTAAATATAAAAAAAAGGACTTTATACTTTGGAAGAACTTAGTAACGATTCAAATAATGGAACCCCATCCGTGTTGCCCAAAAAAGGCTCAACAGCTCTTTCAGGGTGTGGCATCATTCCCATTACATTTTTATTTTTGTTGGAGACACCGGCAATATTTCTTAAAGACCCATTTGGGTTATCATTTTCAGATACATTTCCGTTACGATCACAGTATTGAAATAGAACTTGGTCATTTTGAAATAAGCCTTCTACTACGTCTTTACCTGCATAATACCTGCCTTCTCCATGGGCTATTGGGATTTTATAAGCTTTGTTTTTATTAACATTTTCTGTAATTCCAGCCGAGCCTGAACATGCTTTAAGAAAGGTGTTTTTGCAAATAAACTTTTGGTTGTTGTTGTGTAAAAGCGCACCTGGAAGCAATCCAGCTTCGCACAAAATCTGAAAACCATTACAAATACCCAATAAAAGTCCTCCTTTATTTGCGTGCTTTATTATCTCTTTCATAATTGGAGAAAACCTTGCTATTGCACCAGACCTTAAATAGTCTCCATAAGAAAACCCACCAGGAAGGACTATTAGCTCACAATTTTTAGTGTCTTGGTCCTTATGCCACAACTCTACTACTTCTTGCTCTAGGGTTTTTTCTAAAGCGTATATCATATCATGATTACAATTAGACCCCGGAAAAGTTACAACACCACATTTCATAAATAGTTTGTTTTTAGTTCAAATATAAAAGAAAGATATATATAAATAGCTTATTTTAAAATACATATTCTATAAGTATTCTCCCCAATACCAATAAACTCAAATAGGAATCAATTAACCATGGATATTTGCTATTAAGAACAGCATTAGATAGAAGAATAGAAAAGGGAACAGCCAATACAAAAAACAATGGAAACTCAATGTTAAAAACAAACTTTAAAAACAAAAATTGAGCAAAGGTTAAAACAAGCAGCGAAACAATAGTCCAGGAAATTTTCTTATAACGGTTGGTACTTTTTATAAAAGTGTAAACCAAACTGCTAAAACAAATAAACAGCCCAACCAAGAAAGCAAGTGAAATATACCACCACTCGACAGGCTTTGAATACCCAATAGCCCAAGAACTTCCTAACCATTTTTTAAAAACGGGATAAAAACCATCACTCACTAATGAAATAGGGATAAAAAAAGCTCCTAGAAAAACCAAAGCTATAAAAGGCATAATATATTCTCGCCACTGAAAAGGTCTAATAAAGTACAATGTAAGCCATAAAGCTGGCAACACAAATGCATTTAAACCATAAAAGAAGCAACTTATTAGTAACCAACAACTGGCATTAAAAACCTCAATTTTACAGGACTTATTTCTAAAAATCTTAAATAGGTTTTCTACTGCAAGTACTAAAAATAAATTTCCTAATAAAGGATTTATAGAAGAATGAACGTTACCAAAAACTCCAATCAAGACAATATAAATTAATCCAGATGCATAGTTAGATTTCTGAAAAAAAACACTTTTATTAATAATTAAATTAATCCTTAGAGCGGTAAAAAAAACTGTAAAACCGTATAAAGCATAGAAAATAGCCGGATTTAATTTTAAAAAAGATTCAATGTGCCAGAGCGCATTATTTGAATTCACGTAATAAAGCAATGCTAAAACTGGAATAATAGCAGCACTAAAAAAGAAATAAATTGGGTTATTAGACCTAAGAAAATTCAACATTATTACAAATTAATCATTAAAGAGTCGAAAAAGAATTGTCAGAATCAATTATTTTATATTTTTGAAAAAAAATTATTATGAACTGGCTTTTACATCCTATACGAGATTTTTTAATTTGGATGTTCGAAAACACTCTTGAACCACTAGGAAATGCTCCAAACACTGTTTTTATCTGTCTTATTTTAGGAGGTTTAGTTTATTGGATGTTTGTCCAAAATAGACTTAATAAAAAAGCAGAGCAAGACCCAAATCAAATCAAGTAATTATTTTTTTTTGGTAATTAAGTCTTTGCCAATATCTTTTCTGTACTGCATGTTTTCAAAACTGACTTTTTCAACATTACTATAACAGACTTTTAATGAGGTCTCAATATTTTTTCCATAAGAAGTTATGGCAAGAACTCGGCCACCATTGGTTACAGTTTTATTATTTTTTATAATTGTTCCAGCATGGAAAACCTCTGTTCTGCCGTTTAACTCTCCTATTGTGACTGCTTTATCTTTTTCATACGCTTGAGGATAGCCTCCAGAAACCATCATTACTGAACTCACAGAACGCAAATCAATTTCAACATCTCTTTCTGAAAGAGTATTGGTTGCAATACCATCAAAAAGTTCTAAAATATCAGACTTTAACCTCGGCATTACCACTTCTGTTTCCGGATCTCCTAATCTGCAATTGTACTCTATAACATACGGATCTCCTTTTACTAAAATTAACCCAAAAAAGATGAACCCCGAGTAGTCGATGCCCTCTTTGCGGAGACCTTTTATAGTAGGGATTATTATCTGGTTTTCTACCTTGTCGATAAATTCTCTATTTGCAAATGGAACTGGTGACACCGCGCCCATACCTCCCGTGTTTAATCCAGTATCTCCTTCACCAATTCTTTTATAATCTTTAGCTTCAGGTAATATTTTATAATTGACCCCATCAGTAATAACAAAAACACTAACCTCTACACCAACTAAAAAGTCCTCAATAACAACGGTTTCACTAGACTTTCCAAATTGTCCTCCGAGAAGAGTTTTAACAGCATTTTTAGCTTTGCTCAGGTCGCTTTCAATCACCACTCCTTTTCCTGCTGCAAGCCCATCGGCTTTTAGCACATAAGGTCCTTGTTTTTCTTCTAAAAAAGCAATAGCTTCTTTTATCTGAGTATTGTTAAATGACTTGGATTTTGCAGTAGGAATTTTATGTTTTTTCATGAAAGATTTTGCAAAATCTTTGCTCCCCTCCAATATTGCACCTTCTTTTTTAGGCCCAATTACCGTTACACTAATT
>Ga0228634_1001415_pt1 | contig 13847 bp, 14 predicted proteins | sample 42DmetaG_FD_190063 | JGI IMG/M metagenome (GOLD analysis project Ga0228634, IMG submission 190063) | Seawater microbial communities from Monterey Bay, California, United States - 42D | ecosystem: Environmental > Aquatic > Marine > Coastal | place: USA: California | collected 2016-09-27 | reverse complement strand
TAATTTTAGGTGCTGGTATCTTTGGTGGAGTTCTAACTGCAATATCGTTTTCTAGTTGGGGCTTAGCAATTGCTTCAAGTTTAGGAGCAGCTATTGTTTTACTGGCTGTATTAATAACCGCTCATAAGGTAAGAAATACGATGAGTATTTTAATTATTGGTCTTATGTTTGGTACGGTTACCTCTGCAATTATTAGTGTATTCACTTTTTTTAGTGATGCAGAAAAAATTCAACAATTTGTATTTTGGGGATTTGGAAGTTTGGGGAACTTATCTTGGAATGAAGTACTGATTTTTTTTATCATATACTTCATCGCCATGCTCAACTTATTTCAAATTATAAAACCTCTGAATGCTTTTCTGTTAGGGGAGAACTACTCTAAAAGTCTTGGTATTAATATCAAAAAAAGTAGAAATATTATTTTACTGATTACCAGTTTATTAACGGGGGTTATTACAGCCTTTGCAGGCCCCATAGCATTTATTGGATTGGCAGTTCCTCATATTACAAAATTGGTTTTTAAAACATCTGACCATAAAATATTACTTCCTGCTGTTGCCATTCTGGGAGCTATAATTTTGTTGATTTGTGATATCATTGCTCAATTACCAACAAGTGAATTTACTTTACCTATAAATGCTGTAACCTCACTAATTGGAGCTCCAGTAGTGATTTGGTTATTGGTAAGAAAAAAGAAAATATACGTATGAGTTCCTCAGTTAAAAATAGTATTGAAACAAAGAATTTGCACATTGGATATCAGCAAAAAAAATCTGTTTTAACGATTCAAAAAAATATCAGTCTTCAATTGTGTAAGGGTGAATTTGTAGGTATTTTAGGTAAAAATGGAATTGGTAAATCTACGCTATTAAGAACACTTACAGGAGTACAAGATGCTATTTCAGGAGAGGTATTCATTCAAGGAAAAAGTATCCAATCCTACAGTCTTAAAGAACTGTCTGGACTAATAAGTCTTGTACTTACAGAGCGTTTACCCGAAAGCCAATTAACTGTTTATGAACTAGTAGCTCTAGGTAGACAACCTTATACAAATTGGATTGGAAGATTAGGAAAAAAAGATGTAGAAAAAATCAACTGGGCTCTAGAACAAACAGAAACGCTACCCCTAGCTAACAGACATTTTAATGAATTAAGTGACGGACAATTGCAACGCGTTTTAATAGCCAGAGCATTAGCTCAAGATACCCAAATCATCTTATTAGATGAACCCACAGCTCATCTAGACATGCATCATACTATCAAAATTTTCAAACTACTAAAAAAACTTTCAAAAGAGACTAATAAAACAATTATCACAACTACTCACGAAGTAAATTTAGCTATCAATTCTGCTGATCAGCTTATTTTATTAACAGATAAAGAAGTAGTAGCTGGTAATAAAAAAGTACTCATTGAAGGAAATTCTTTTGATCATTTATTTTCATCTGAAATTGTTAGCTTTAACTCAAGTTTAGAACAGTTTATCATAACAAAAGAATCATGATTTTTATTTTTTCAAATCATTAAATTATAATAACTCAATTTAAAGAATTAGCTACTGTTGTTACTGATAAGGTTAAAAAGGCAGAGTGAAAATTAACTGTAATTCTACTAATGCAATATTTTAAAAAGTAGCTCTTTTAAAATATCTCTGTGAGATTGGCTAGCCCCTACTCCTTTACTTTTTACATCAGCATCTCTTAACATAGAGATAATTTGAGCTGCCTTTCGCATAGGATAATTTCGAGCTGCAGTTACATAATCTGTTACAAAAAAGGGTCTTATACCTAAAGATTTGGCGACCTGATCTCTAGACTTATTTTGCAATCCGTGATAAATTAAGAGTTGAGAGAAAAAACTATTCAATAAAGATATAGTCATTACTAAAGGATTACTCTTAGGGTTTTGAGCAAAATACTGTATAATTTGATTGGCTTTAAAAATATTTTTCTCCCCTACGGCTTTACGCAATTCAAAATTATTAAAGTCTTTAGAGATCCCAATATTGGCCTCTATATGATTTGGAGTAATGATCGTATTTAGAGGAAGAATAGTAATAAGTTTTTCTAATTCATTATTAATTTTACTTAAATCTGTTCCTAAAAAATCTACCAACATTTGAGCTGCTTTAGGTTCTACTTGATAGTTTTTACCTCCTAGCACTCTTCGTATCCAATCAGTAACTTGATTTTCATACAAGCGTTTACTTTCGAAAACCAAACCTATTTTATGAATAGCTTTAAACAGCGCTTTTCGTCTATCCAATTTCTTATACTTATAATTAAGCACCAACACAGTGGAGAGTTGAGGGTTGGTAGCATAGGAAACTAATTTTTCTATAGTTCTACTTAAATCTTGAGCTTCTTTTACTATAATAACTTGCTTTTCTGCCATCATAGGAAAACGTTTAGCAGCTCCTATAATATCTTCAACAGAAACATCCCTCCCATACATCACTGTTTGATTAAAACCTTTTTCTTCCTCAACTAGAATAGTATCTTCTATAAAATCTGATATTTTATCAATATAGTAGGGTTCCTCACCCATTAAAAAATAGATAGGCTTAACTGCTCCATTTTTAATATCAGAAACTATTTGATTTATTTCATTCATACAATACCAACTTATGTGAGATGCAAAAACATTAATCTAGTTTTTACTACATTTAACCCCATGCAAGAACTAAATTTTCCATCCTATGCATTTAAACTCAAAACTAACGAAAATAAGACACTTATTTTTGATATCGTTAGAAAAAAATATGTGATTTTAACACCTGAAGAATGGGTGAGGCAACATGTAGTTCATTTCTTACTTAAAGAAAAAAACTACCCTATTTCTTTAATTGCTGTAGAAAAACAACTCAAAATTAATGCGAGAGTAAAAAGAACTGATATTATAGTATATAATAAACTGGGGACTCCCGAAGTATTAATAGAATGCAAAGCTCCGAGTGTAAAAATTACACAAACTACTTTCGACCAAATTGCACGATATAACCTTACTGCAAATTCAAAATATTTAATGGTAACCAATGGATTAGCTCATTATTTCTGTCAAATAGATAGCATTAGAGAAACTTATATTTTTTTAGAAGATATTCCAAGCTACTAATTTTAGCATCTATTTAGTAACAAGAACGATTTAGATGTACTAGATTTGTAAACTTGAAAACAGCTATTGTCATATTAAACTGGAACGGTAAAAAATTGTTAGAACAATTTTTACCATCTATCGTTAATTTTAGTTCAGAATTAGCAGATATTTATGTTGCTGATAATGCAAGTACAGACAATTCTATTGCTTATATAAAAGAATTTTTTCCTTTGGTTCATGTGGTAGAAAACACCACTAATGGTGGTTATGCCAAAGGATATAATGATGCTTTAAAAAGTATTGACGCAGATATATATTGTTTAATAAACTCTGATATTGAAGTAACTCAAAATTGGATCTCTCCAATTTTAGAAGTTTTTAAGAACGAGAAAAATACCGCTATAATTCAACCAAAAATTCTCGATTATAAACAGAAAGACACTTTTGAATATGCTGGTGCTGGAGGGGGCTTTATAGATTTATATGGCTATCCGTATTGTAGAGGTCGGGTATTTAATGATTTGGAAAGAGACACAAATCAATATAACGATATAACAGAAATCTTTTGGGCATCAGGTGCATGTTTTTTCATAAGATCTGAAGTATACCACAATTTAAATGGATTTGATGAAGACTATTTTGCTCATCAAGAAGAAGTAGATTTATGTTGGAGAGCTCAAAATGAAGGCTATGATGTAAAATATGTCGGAAACTCATCTGTTTATCATATAGGAGGAGCTACACTTCAAGAAACTAATCCTCAAAAAACATTCTTAAACTTCAGAAATAGCTTACTTAATGTCATAAAAAATGTACCTAAACAATGGTTTTTATTTATTGTTTTTTCACGCTTAGTGTTGGATGGTGTAGCAGGAATCAAATTTTTAGTAGAGCTCAGACCCATTCATACCTGGGCTATTGTTAGAGCACATTTAAGTGTTTATAGAAATTTGTATAAATTTTTACAGAAAAGAAAAAAATTACAAAAAAAATACAACTACAATCTTCACACAAGCGTTGTTTGGCAATATTTTATACTGAGAAGGAAACAATTTAAAAATTTACAGTAAAATTATAGAATGTCTGTTGCTCCTTTACCCTCTCTAATTATTTTGGGTAAAGAATCTGTAAGATCTATAATTGTAGATGCTAAGTTACCACCAAAACCGCCATCTATAACCCCGTCTACTAGATGCTTCCATTTTTCAAAAATTAACTCTGGATCTGTAGTATATTCTATGACATCGTCTTCATCATGAATGGAGGTAGATATAATTGGATTACCTAAGGCCTCAACTATAGCCCTAACTATATTATTATTGGGAATACGAATTCCTACCGTTTTTTTCTTTTTAAATACTTTAGGTAATGATTTACTCCCTGGAAGTATAAAGGTATAAGGACCAGGCAAAACTCTTCTGAGGAGTTTATACGTTGGTGTATCGATTTGCTTTACATAATCAGAAAGATGGCTTAAGTCATTACAAATGAATGAGAAATTAGATTTATCTACTTTAATACCTTTTATTCTTGCAATTTTTTCTACAGCCTTTGCGTTTGTGATGTCACAACCCAAACCATAAACAGTATCTGTGGGATAAATAATAAGACCTCCTTTTTTTAGAACTTCTACTACCTTATTAATTACTGAAATATTAGGGTTTTCATCATAAACTTTTACAAAAAATGCCATAAAATATTTAAAAATACAAACTATTAAATCAGAGGTTTAAAAAAATGTAAAAATAAAGTTAGTTTTTATCTACTAATCTAAATCCTTCTCCATGAATATTTAAAATTTCTACAGTATCATCATTTTTTAAATATTTTCTGAGTTTTGCAATGTATACATCCATACTTCTAGATGTAAAATAATTATCATCTCTCCATATTTTTGTTAGTGCAAGTTCTCTTGGCATCAAATCATTTTTATGTAATGCTAGCATGCGTAAAAGCTTACTTTCTTTTGGTGATAATTTTTGTGGTTCATCTTCTCCCACTGATAAGTGGCGTAACTTAGAATTGAAGAAAAAACCACCAATATTAAATTCAAATTGCTGGTTTTCAGCGGAAGTATCTGATTCTTTTCTTTGTAAAATTGCTTTAATTTTAAAAAGTAAAACCTCTGAGTCAAAGGGTTTATTTAAATAATCATCAGCACCAACTTGATAACCTTTTAAAACGTCTTCTTTGAGTGTTTTAGCTGTTAAAAATATAATTGGAATTTCTTTGTTTTTTGATCGAATATCTTGAGCAAGAGAAAAACCATCTTTTCTTGGCATCATTACATCCAGAATACAAAGATCAAAATCATTGTTTTTAAACATAATTAACCCCTCAATACCATCTTTAGCATGAGTAACGTTATAATCATTTAATGCTAAATAATCTTTTAATACTGTCCCAAAATTTGGATCATCTTCTACTAATAAAATCTTTTTACTTCCCATGTTTATTTTTTTAAATTAATGGTAATTTAATTGTGAATGTACTTCCTTTTCCTTTTTCACTATCAACAAAAACCGTTCCGTGATGGATGTCAATAATTTCTTTTACGTAAGCTAAGCCTAAACCATGACCTTTAACATCATGAATATTTCCTTTTTGTTCTCTGTAGAATTTGTCAAAAATATGTTTTTGAACATTTTTACTCATTCCTATTCCTTTATCTTCAATTTTAACCAATAAGTTTTTATTTGTACTTTCTGTAAATACATCAATTTTTGGTTTGTCTTCTGAATATTTTAATGCATTTTCTAGGATGTTTACTAAAACATTAGTCATATGAAACTGATTGGCTAAAATTTCTGACTGAATTGCTTCTAGGTGTGTTGTTATTGAACCTTTTTTATCCAACGTAAGAAGACTTACGTGAGAAATAGCATCATCAATTACATCGTGTAAATCTGAAGCCTCTGTACTGATTTCAATTTGATTTTTCTCTAGTCTAGAGATTCGTAAAACATTTTCTACTTGACCATGCATTCTTTTATTCTCATCTCGAATCATTTTTATATAACGAAGAACTTTATCTTGGTCATTTATAATTTTAGGATTTTTAATAGAATCTAAAGCGAGATTTATTGTAGCAATGGGTGTTTTAAATTCATGAGTCATGTTGTTGATAAAGTCTGTCTTTATTTCTGATATTTTTTTCTGTTTCACTAATTGATAAAGAGAACTTGAGAAAGCAATAACAATAATAAAAATAAAGAACAGGGATAATAACAAAATATATGAAATATCTGATAAAATATGTTTGTTTTTATCAGGAAAATCAATGTAAAGAGTATAGTTACTTATACCTTCATTGTTTATGAATAAGGGATAACTTTGACTTTTTTCAGGATTAATAGTGTAGTATCCAGATTTAAGTTTTGTAGCTAAATCATTATTATAAACTCCATATTTATAATTAATATCAATGTTATTTTTCTTTAATTCTTCGTTTAAAATAGCATTAAGCTCTCTATTGTTGATTCTTTCTTCAATAGGAAAAGCTTTCTTATAAAATTCTTTAAAAACATCAGAAAGTAGTTTTCGATCTAAATTCTCATTATCTATAGATGATATTTTTTTTTCATTGAAAACAGTCTTAAGCTCGTTGTCACCTGAAATGAAAGTTCCTTTAAAAAAATCTCTTTTAGTAGTAAGTTTTTTGATTACAATTGAATCATTATCGTAAAACCCATTTTTTTCCAATATATCCAATACTGGTATTTTAAAATCTTGCTCAATAATTGTTGTTCCATAGGAGAAACGACTTTTTGTTGTAGTATCGATCTGTTGAATTAAAAAGTTTTTTATCTGCGCTTTATTTAAAAACCTTTTTGTTTTAATAAAACTCTCAATTTTATTGTAAAAAACAGCTTCCTCCTTAACTTCTAAACGTTCAGAAGCTCTTGCTAAGGCTTTTTTTACATCGCCCCGAAATTGAATATTTCTACTTTCTATAGTATTATTTATCCAATACAATTGAACAGCAACAATTCCAATTAAAGAAATGCTCATCAATATGACTATCAAGACAAATATCTTCTTTCCCATCACTCAAAAATAGGGTTATAAAAGTTGTTAATGTTTTAATTTAACTTAGATTAACAGAAGAACTTAAGTATTTAAGTAAAATTTAACAAAAAATGGGAAATTTATTGAAAATAAAATTGATTTTTTGTTAAAATATTAAATATATATTCAATTTTTAACATTGTTTCTTCTTTATTGATATTTTCAATGGTATAATTTGACAATAAATTTCTTTTAGTGTCAGTCCATTGATTCTTTATGATACCTTGAACTTGTTTTTTTGCCACATCATCCCTAACCATAACCCTTTTTATTCTCAGTTCTTTTGGAGCAGTAATTGAAATAATGATATCACATAGCAGATCGCTATTTGTTTCAAATAAAATTGCATTTTCATATAAAATCAATGCATTTGTTTTTTGCCTTTTTATGAAATTTTTAAAATGGATTTTAACCTCAGGATGAATAATACCATTTAACTTTCCTAATGATACAGAATCTTTAAATACTAATTCAGATATATATTTTCGATTTAATTTATCATCACAAAAACTTTCCTCTCCAAATGTTTTGATAATTTTATTTTTAATTGAAGTCGAGTTATTAACTAACTGTTTTGCCTCTTCATCGGCATGATAGTAAACTGTATTCCCAAAGGAACAAAGCTCTTTGGCTATTAAGGATTTTCCACTACCTATACCCCCTGTTATTCCGATTATCATATTATTTATTGATTATAAAATCGATTTTTAAAGGGGCTATTCTAATATTTCTTACTAATGAGGAACTTTCGACTAATTTCGGAATCAAATAAGGTAAATTATTGGCTTTTGACATATTATAATCACATTCAATCAAGAAAGCTGAACTTGTTACCTTGTTAAAATTAGAAAGTGCAACTTTATAGGTGATTTTCACAAGTTTAGGAAAAGTATTAATTGAATTGTTCTTGGGGGAATTTATTAGGGTTACAGGAACCTCAATTTCACCCTCCGTAAACTCCTCTACTATTGCAGAAATTTCAATTTTATCTTGTTGTGTTCTAATGTTAGATTCTTTAGAAAATTTTTCAATACTTATAATTTCTTTAATTGAAGAATTTAGCTGTTTTTTTTGAAAAAGAGCTGTTGAAACAAAAGAGATGGTATCCAAAACTGATTCTGGACCTTTTATTAAAATCGAATCAGGGCTAATATTAATAGCTTCTTTCAATTCGTAACCATCGGCAAAAGTTAAATCAGATTTTAAATTTACCGGAATAGTTTTAGCCTTCAATAGTCCTAGATTAAATACAATTGAATCCTTTATAAAATGATCTATTTCAACACCTGCAGTCATTTGCTTTTGAATCGCTAATTTTTGTTGAGAAACTAACAAATAATATTCTGTCAAAGATTTAAAATAAATGTTAGAGGCATCAATTTCGAGTTTGTTTGGTGAAACTTTAGTGGAAATTAATTTAAAGCCAGAAGCCTTAACATATACTTCAATAAAATCTAAAGGATTTTCTTGAAGTAATTTATTGTCTGGCAAATTATTATAAACAACAGGGTATTTTATGGTTCCCTCGTATTCTTTAGATAATTTGGTCATAAACCAAAAAACAACTGAGAGTAGAAAAAACAAAATAAATGAAGAATACATTTTATTAATTCCTGTGTTATTTTGGCTCATAAGTTAATATATATGCTTGCAAGCTAATTAATCTTCACACAAAGACAAAATTAAGCACAAAAAAAAGTGAACTATAAATAGCTCACTTTTATTATTTAGATAAATTTAACTTATTTCTTTACTGAGGAAGGAGCATATTTTTTACTCAATTCAACAGAAATTGCTGCCTGTTCGAATTTTATTTTTCCTGCACCAGTTTCAATAGTTACGGTTCCATCTTTTTCATTCATATCAGATAACTTGCCGTGAATACCACTTGAAGTAACCACTTTAGAACCCTTTTTTAATTCAGTAATGAATTTTTTTTCTTTTTTACGTTTTCTATTTTGAGGTAATATCATAAAGAGATAAAAAACAACTAAAAGGGCTAGCATAGGTAGCATCATACCACCAAAACCTTCTGACGGCGAAACTTGTAAAAGTATATTTTGAAACATTATTAGTTTTTAGATGTTTTAGGTGTTACTGAACCTTTTAATCTTAACACCTCTCTACCTTTGGCAGTATTCGTAAATAAAGTTAGTGTTTTGGCTTGTCTGTTTGGCTTACCAGCTGTATTAAAATTAGCTAAAACCTCTGCTGAATCTCCTGGCTTAATTGGGTCCTTTGGCCATACAGGAACCGTACATCCACAAGAAGCTTGAACATTCGATATTATTAAATCTGTTTTTCCAGCATTAGTAACTATGTACTTCGCTTCAACAATTTCACCTTCGTTAACTGTACCAAAATCATATTCTGTGATATCAAATTTAATTTCTGCAGCACCTTTACTAATTTGTACATCTCTCTTTTTAGCAGTTTCTAAGTTTTCCTTCTTTACTTTAACAGATGCGCTTTCTTTATTACAAGACGTAATAAAAAGAACTGACAATGATAAAATAAACGGTAATAAAAATTTTTTCATGATAGTGTTTTGTTTTTTGTAAAAATAATAAATTATAATAATCCTCGCCCAACTTTAATGAGTTTTTTATCTTTTTCAAACTCACGAGATAACTTGTCTAGCACACCATTAACAAAGTAACTACTTTTTTCAGAAGAATAATCTTTAGCAATTTCTATGTATTCATTTATGGTAACCTTTGTCGGTATCATAGGAAAATTTAAAAATTCACATGCCCCCATTTTTATAAGAATCATATCCATATCAGCAATTCTATCAGACTCCCAATTGGGCGTGTGAATTTTGATGTCATTTTCAAAGGTATGATGATTTAAAATAACTTTTTTAAATAATTCTGATACAAAATCTGAATCATCTTTATTTTTGTAAAGATTCCCCAACAAAAAAGTATTTGTTTCTTTTTGTTTTTTAAGCGATCTCACAACCCAAGTGTTTACAAAAGGAATATCATCAACCCATGTAATGTTTTCATCCTCAAAATATTCCGCAAGTTTTGTGTTTGGAGCAATAATATCGGTAAAAAAATCAATTACAAAATTTTTGTCAATAGAAAAGGAATCGTCTTCCAGACTTAGATAATTACTATACAGGGTACTGTTTCGTAGTTTCTCCCATATAAGCTTTACATATTCATCATCTGTGGACCAATTATTTAGGTTTTGAGCCTCAACATGAAGAGATAAAGAACTGCTTTCAGCTATTTTTTTTATTAATTTATTTTCTACAAATTTCCTATTTGGAGATAAATCCTCATCCGTAACTAAATGTTTTTTCTTTGAAATTTCTTGTTTTTGCTCTGCTAAATTTTGAACCTCAACTAAGAGCTTAAAAAGTAAAACATATAAATCAAACATTTTTTTAATGCTAAATTTTAAGAATTTTTCCTCTTTTACAATATCATCATCATGAGATTTAATCATTGCATAGACTGATTGCATTACTTTAACTCGAATATGTCTTCTATTGATCATTTAAAGAACTTATTTTTTAATAAAAAAAGCGAAAGATAGAAAATCAGTCGCTTTGCAAAAATATAATTATTTCTTTAGGTGCATTAAGAGTTTCTCTCTTTTTTATAATTATCTATTCTATTTTGTGCGATATTGAATGCTGCCCTATGCGTGGTGATGTTTTCTTTATCTGAAAGTTTAAATATTTCAAGTGTTGTATTGTAAATGTTTTCAGTTTTTTTGACACTCTCTTCTTTAGAGTACCCTTTTAATTCTCCATATACATTTATGATGCCTCCTGCATTAATTAAAAAATCAGGAGCATAAGCAATTCCCTTTTCCTTGAGAATCCTACCATGCTTAACCTCATCTGCCAACTGATTATTTGCAGCACCTGCTATTACTTTTGTATTTAACTTATGAATCGTTTCATCATTAATTGTAGCACCTAATGCACATGGAGCGTATACATCAAGATCCAAGTTATAAATATCATTACCTAAAACTACATTTGCATTATATTTTTTTGACAACTCCTCTAAACGGGATTCATTAATATCATTAATGATTACATGAGCACCCTCATCTGTAATATACTTAACCAATGTTTCACCAACATGGCCAACACCTTGTACTAATATTTTTTTACCTTCTAAGTTATCTGATCCAAATTTATAGTTGACGGCAGCTTTCATACCCATGTAAACCCCATGGGCAGTAACAGGTGATGGATTTCCTGAACCACCATTATGCTCCGAAATTCCTGTCACAAAAGGCGTAACTTCTCGTATCACATCCATATCTCTTGTTTCCATACCTACATCCTCAGCCGTAATGTATTTTCCGCTTAATGAATTTACAAACTCACCAAACTTTCTCATCAACTTATCATTCTTTTGAGTTTTTGCATCACCAATAATGACTGCTTTCCCACCACCAAGATTTAACCCTGTAATTGCAGACTTATAAGTCATTCCTCTAGACAAGCGTAAAACATCATTTAAAGCATGCCATTCACTTTGATATGACCACATTCTAGTTCCACCTAATGCAGGCCCTAAAACTGAATTATGGATACTAATTATTGCTCTTAAACCTGTATCTTTGTCATTGCAAAAAACAATTTGTTCATGGCTATCAAAAGATAGTTGTCCGAATACAGGATCATTCTTTAAAAAGTCAGTTTCGATAATTTTTGATGTCATAAGTTGGATTTGGGTATAAAAGATAATTTCTTGTGTAATTCACAATATATAATGGTCAAAAATACGATATCTTCAAATAACAACAAATTAATTGCCTCATTATTATACATTATTAAATTTTAAATTCAACAATAAAAAATTAATGAAATCTTTAAGATATCTTGATAAGTATTTTATAAAGTACAAATGGAGACTTTTATTAGGTATTTTTATTACTGTTTTATCCAAAATATTAGCGCTTCAGATTCCAAAAATTATTGGAAAATCTCTCAATGCTGTGGAGAGCTATATGAAAGGTGATATTTTAGACAAATCAATTGTAAAAGAACAATTGTTATGGAATATTTTACTAATTGTAGGAGTGTCTGTTTTTGCAGGAATCCTAACTTTTGTTATGCGACAAATGATTATCGTAACCTCCAGGTTAATAGAGTTTGATTTAAAAAATGAAATTTATAAGCAATACCAAAGGCTTTCTATAAATTTCTACAAAAAAAATAGAACTGGAGATTTAATGAATAGAATAAGTGAGGATGTATCTAAAGTTAGAATGTACTTTGGACCAGCGATTATGTATTCAATGAATATGATTTTTTTGTTTATTGTTGGTTTTACACAAATGGTAAAGACAGATCCTGTTTTAACCATGTATACACTAATCCCTTTTCCTGTTTTATCAATTTCAATATTTTATATTAGTAAGGTCATTAATAAAAGAAGTACAATTGTACAAGAATATCTATCTAAGTTAACAACCTACAATCAAGAATTTTTCTCTGGTGTAAATGTTGTTAAATCATATGGAATCGAACCCACGGTTATTGCAGGTTTTGACGAACTAGCTGACATGAGCAAAGAGAAAAACATAAGTTTATATAAAATTCAAGCATTATTTTTTCCTTTAATGATTTTATTAATAGGGATAAGTAATTTAACAGTTATTTATATTGGTGGTAAACAATACATAAATGGTGAAATACCTATTGGAGTCATTGCAGAATTTATATTATACGTGAATATGTTAACTTGGCCAGTTGCAGTTGTAGGATGGGTAACCTCTATGGTTCAACAAGCAGAAGCCTCTCAAAAAAGAATCAACGAATTTCTTAAAGAAGTTCCTGAAATAAAAAACAACAGTACAAAGCCATTTAAATTAAATGGAAATATAGAATTCAAAGATGTATCTCTAACCTATGATGATACAAAAATAAAGGCGCTTAAAAATATTAATTTTTCAATAAAAAAAGGTGAAACAATAGCTATTCTTGGCAAAACAGGATCAGGGAAAACAAGTATTGTAAATTTAGTTTCTAGACTTTATGATGTTTCCAGTGGTACTATTAGAATTGATGATATCTCTATAAAAAACATAAATTTAATTGATTTAAGAAAAGGCATAGGTTTTGTTCCACAGGATCCATTTCTTTTTTCAGATTCTATTTCAAATAATATTAAATTTGGATTTGAACAAGCGTCAAAACAGGAAATTATTTCTGCAGCAACAAATGCAGTTGTCCATCAAAACATTGACGGATTTAAAGATAAATATGATACCATTTTAGGAGAAAGAGGTGTAACTTTATCTGGAGGACAAAAGCAACGCGTTTCCATTGCTAGAGCTATCATAAAAAATCCTAAAATACTAATCTTTGACGACTGTTTGTCTGCTGTTGATACAGAAACAGAAGAAAGAATATTAGCAAATTTAGAAAGTGTTTCAAAAGACAAAACAACTTTCATCATAAGCCATAGAGTCTCTTCAGCAAAAAATGCTGATAAAATTATCATACTAGATGATGGTGAAATTATTCAGCAAGGATCTCATAATCAACTTATAAATGAAAATGGTTACTATAAAGAGTTGTATGAACAACAACTTTTAGAAAAAGAAAACCAGTAGTATATTTTGCCAAGTAAAATATTTTATTAGATTTGTTCTTGAAATTTTAAACAATAACTATATTTTAAGATTATGGGTGAAAGAGTTGA
>Ga0228634_1001410_pt1 | contig 13904 bp, 14 predicted proteins | sample 42DmetaG_FD_190063 | JGI IMG/M metagenome (GOLD analysis project Ga0228634, IMG submission 190063) | Seawater microbial communities from Monterey Bay, California, United States - 42D | ecosystem: Environmental > Aquatic > Marine > Coastal | place: USA: California | collected 2016-09-27 | reverse complement strand
ATGTGCATTCGATGCCGCATGAGGCCATTGATTCTGTCCACCACACCCAGCACCTGCCCCCCGAGATCGTTCTGGGCGACCGGTTTGGCGCATCGTGTAACGGGCGGATCACCGATGCCGCCGAGGCTGCGTTTCGTCGCGCGGGGTTTCGCGTTGCGCGCAATGCACCCTTTGCTGGGGCCTTTATCGCGCAGCATTATGGGCGGCCCTCGTACAATCAGCATGTTCTGCAAATTGAGATCGACCGCAGCCTGTATATGCATGAGCCGCTGATCCAGCCGAACGGTGAGTTTCACACATTCAAGGCGCGGTTTGAGGGTGTTTTGGCGGAGATCGTTGAAATTGGCGGCATGGGCATGCGCCCCCTCGCAGCCGAATAGCCCGCTTAGGCGTCTTGGTAAAACGTGGTGGTTTGGGCCACGACGACGGAGTTTTCGGCTAAGGCGCGGTCCATCAGGTCCTTTTCCTCGTCCGAGATGTCGTGCCCTTCGGCCAGACGTTCCTGCAAGGTGCCATAGCCGGTCACCTCAAGCGGCGCGAGATCCGCGTGTTTCAGGAGCGCTACGGTTTCGCGCACGGCTTCGTCCTCATCCACGCCAGCTGCATAGCACATCAGTGCCGCACCTGTGGAGCCATCAGGCAGGCCATCGCCGTCCTTGCGGCCCACTTCGACCAGAAGCGTAAAGACCTGCTGCGTGCGTTTGGGCTTTTTGGGTTTTTCATCCGTCATGCGCGCCAAATGGGGCCGCAGCCCTATTGATGTCAAGAGACGCGATCAGAACGAGAATTGGATACCGACGCCGAGCGACAGGGTCGCATCCTCGGTCACAATCGGGCTGTCGGTGATTGCTGGGTCGAGGAAATCGGCCTGCACTGTGCCAAACACCCGCACCCGTGACGATACCGGCAGGGACGCATTCATCCCGATGTAGGGCGACGTGGTTGCGCCGGGATCAAAGGCAGGTCGACCGATCAACGCCTCCGCCCCGGTGACCCCATACAAGTAGCGCGACAAATCCTGTGACCGCCACATCGCGCCCGCGTAGACGCCAAGTGGAATGGCCCCAAGGGCAAAGCGCTGCGTAAGGCGCAAGTCCGCCTCTTGGCCATGATGCTCACCCGTGATTTCGTGCGCGACGGACAGGTTCAGCCGCGTGCCCTGTGCGAAATTCAGCGCGTAGCTAAGCCCCGCATCAAGGGTCACGTCACGATCAATCCCGGCCAATTCCCGGCTATCGCTGTGCGTAAGGGCAAAGAACCGAGGCCTGAGAAAGATATCAAGGGCGGCCCGCTCACTCTGTGCGATATGTGCGGTGGCGCCGTTGGTTCCGATGTCAAAGGTTTCGGTGCGTACGCCCAAGGTGGGCCGAAGGACAGTGGAGGTTGCCTCGCCCGCGTAAGGAGATGCACCCACACCCACAAACGCCCCGACATACATCCCATCCTGCGCCTGCACAGGCAGGGCAGTCAGGAAAAGGGCCAAGAGCCGGGCGATGAAACGGGCAACCATAGGTTAATCTCTAACACGCAGAGATTAAGGAAGCCTTATGCTGCCCAGAGCACACCTTTGGGCAGCATTTGATCAGTTAGCGGTGGGTTTAGTCCCGCAGCAACTCGTTGATCCCGGTCTTGGAGCGGGTCTGTGCATCGACGCGCTTCACGATGACCGCACAATACAGGTTCACGCCGTTTTTCGACGGCATGGAGCCCGCGACAACTACCGAATAGGGAGGCACTTCGCCGTAAGTCACTTCGCCGGTTTCACGGTCCACGATTTTCGTGGATTTGCCGATAAACACACCCATGCCCAGCACCGAGCCTTCGCGCACGATGCAGCCTTCGACCACCTCGGAGCGCGCGCCGATAAAGCAGTTATCCTCAATGATTGTGGGGCCTGCTTGCATTGGTTCTAGTACGCCGCCAATGCCAACGCCGCCCGACAGGTGGACGTTTTTGCCGATCTGCGCGCAGGACCCGACGGTGGCCCATGTGTCGACCATTGTGCCGCTGTCGACATAGGCGCCGAGGTTCACGAACGATGGCATCAGAACAACGCCGGGGGCGATGTAGGCGGATTTGCGCACGACGCAGTTTGGCACAGCGCGGAAGCCTGCGGTTTTCCATGCGTCAGCATCCCAGCCGTGGAATTTGCTGTCGACTTTATCCCACCATGTGCTGCCTTGCGGCCCGCCTGTGTGCGGTTCCATATCCTTAATGCGGAAGCCCAAAAGCACTGCTTTCTTGGCCCATTGGTTAACGTGCCAATCGCCATTTTCCAGCCGCTCAGCGACACGCAGGGTGCCGCTGTCGAGCGCGGCGAGGGTGTCCTCGATCGCGTCGCGGGTTTGGCCCGTGGTGTCAGGCGTGATGGCGTCACGACCTTCCCAGGCGAGTTCAATGGCGGTTTCAAGCTGTGCGTTGGACATGGGTGGCTCCCTCAAGCGGTGCAGTTCGGTTGCGCGGGCTATAGCGGGCTGGGCGCGAGGCTGCAATCGGCCAGAGGACCCCTACGTCAGCCCGCCGGTCCAAAACCTATGATTTTGCGGGGTGAACGGTCCAAAATAGCCGGGGTGTTGCAGGAGCGGAATTAGCAGCGGTTTGCCTTATTACCTGCACACTTATGCGGCACCATGGCGGGTGGCCACTTGCATATTTGAGACATTGGCCATCAAGTGAAAGGATGCGTCCTGAAAGGATCTGCCATGAAAGATGATACCCGCCGCCACCCGTTTCGCGATAGCGAGCAGGATAGACACACCGCGGAGGCTGTACCCGACACGCCGCAAACACGTGCCCCCGCCTACCGGCTCGCCTTTACGGATTCGGATTTTATGCTGCGCGAAGAACTGCGCCCGGTGCGGCTGCAACTCGAACTGCTCAAGCCGCAGATGATCATGGATGAGCGCGGGATCGACAGCACGATTGTCATGTTTGGCGGCGCACGCATCCCCGCCCCCGGCGCGCCTGCGCGGACCGAAACACTGGCCGGATTGTCGAAATACTACGATGAGGCCCGCACATTCGCACGGCTCATGACCGAAAAATCGATGGAGACCTACGGCAAAGAAAACGTCATCGCCACGGGCGGTGGCCCCGGCGTGATGGAGGCCGGAAACCGTGGCGCGATGGATGCGGGTGGCGCCTCCATCGGGTTGAACATCGTGCTTCCGTTTGAGCAGGCGCCCAACGAATACGTCACTCCGGACCTCAGCTTTAACTTTCACTACTTTGCCATCCGCAAGATGCACTTTTTGATGCGCGCCCGCGCGATCACAGTCTTTCCGGGCGGCTTTGGCACGCTGGATGAAACGTTTGAGGCCCTGACCTTGATCCAGACGCAGCGCATGGAGCCGGTGCCGTTTCTGCTGTTTGGGGAGGCGTTCTGGCGGTCGATCATCAACTGGGAAACGCTCGCCGAGGCGGGAACGATCTCAGAAGAAGATCTCAAGCTGTTCCGGTTCGTTGAGACCGCTGAAGAGGCGATGGAGGCGATCGAGAACTGGGAAACGCCCTAGCTATCGTCGCCTGAACGCGGGATGCGAGATTTGCGGTAGCTATCGTCCATGACATTATCAAACTCGGACGGGGCGCCGCGGTCGCGCATTGTGGGCGCTTGTTCGCCCGAGATGGGATCACCGCCGAAACGGTTTGGCCCATCCGTGCCTTTGAGGGCGAGAATAATCAGCAAGGCAAGCCCGCCGATAAACGGGACCAAGACGAGCAAAATCCACCATCCGCGCATATCCCGGTCGTGTAAGCGACGCACACCGACGGCCAGCGATGGCAGCAGCATCGCGAGCGACCAAAGCACATTGAGGCCATCGCTGATCAAGGCGGTGACCAAACCGATGCCAATGTTGAACAGAAAGAACCACCAGTATTCGGATCGCCGCGCGCGGCCCTGAAAATCCGCATACTTCGTCAAACAGGTTTTGACGGCCGTCACAAAATCCATGGTTCTATCCTTTTTTACCAATCCTTGGCTCGCTGCCCTTGAGCAGGCGATTAATGTTTTCATGGTGGCGCAGGCCGATCAGAAAAGCCAGAGCCACGCATAGTGCCATGGCCTGTGGCGCGCCCAACAGCGTCGCAGCCATCGGAGAGAGCGCCGCTGCCACAAGTGCCGCGAGCGACGAAATCCGGAAAACGGCCGCAATCACGACCCATGTGGCACAGGCCGCAAGCCCGATGGGAAAGCTGAGCGCCAGAAGCGTACCGAGGAACGTCGCCACCCCTTTGCCGCCCTTGAACCGTAGAAAGACGGGAAAGCAATGCCCGAGAAACGCCGCAAAACCGGCCAGTTGCGCGGCGTCCTCGCCCAGTGCCGCGCGGGCCAGCAGGACCGCAGCCCCGCCCTTGCCCGCATCCCCCAAGAGGGTCAAAAATGCCGCCAGTTTGTTGCCTGTGCGCAGGACATTTGTGGCCCCAATATTACCCGAGCCGACCTGCCGCAAATCCCCCAAGCCAAACATCCGCGCCATTACGATGCCGAACGGCACCGACCCCAGCAGGTAGGCCGCCACCGCCGTCAGCCCCAACAGCGGCAGGGCTGTGGTGATCTCAGGCAGCATGATTAAAGACCTCGGCCCCGGCGACATAGGTGGCCAGCACGCGACCCTCCATCCGGTGACCATCATAGGGAGTGTTCTTGGATTTTGACCGTAGGCGCGTGCGATCCATCACGAAGGGTGCATCGGGATCAAACAGCACAAGATCCGCGGGCGCGCCCTCGGCCAAGCGCCCACCGGGCAGGCCCAAACGCTTGGCTGGGTTCAGGGACAGAGCGCGCCACAGCGTCGCGAGATCCATGTGACCTGCGTGCACCAACCGCATCGCAGCGGGCAACAGTGTTTCGAGCGCGACAGCCCCTGAGGCCGCCTCCTCAAAGGGGAGGCGTTTGCTTTCTTCGTCCTGCGGGGTGTGCATCGAGCTGATGATATCAATCGCGCCAGACGCCACGGCCTCGGCGATCGCGATGCGGTCTTCTTCGGCGCGAAGGGGCGGTTTGATTTTGAAGAACGTGCGGTAGTCATCCACATCCAGCGCGTTCAGCGTGAGGTGGTGGATTGAGGTGCCCGCCGTCACGTCCAGCCCTGCCGCCTTGGCCCGTCCAAGTGCGGGCAGCGCATGGGCCGTGGTGATCTGATCGGCGTGGTATCGCACGCCCGTCATCTCAACCAGCGCGAGGTCACGTTCCAGCCCGATCCGCTCCGCCAGAGGAGAAACCCCCGGCAAACCACGCAAAGTCGCAAACTTGCCCGAGGTCACCGACGACCCCGCCGAAAGGCCCGGCTCTTGGGGATGGGCGATGACCAGCGCGCCGAGACCACGGGCATAGGTCATGGCGCGCGACAAAACCTTGGTGTTGGTCACGACAGCATCGCAATCAGTAAAGGCAAGCGCGCCTGCGTCCTGCAAAAACCCGATCTCGACCATCTCACGGCCTTCGCGACCCTTGGTCAGCGCGGCCATCTGGTGGACATTGACCCGCGCCATGTCCCGCCCCCGCCGCAGCGCGTATTCCAGCGTTTCGGGGGTATCGACAGCCGGGTCCGTGTCGGGACGGCAGACAATCGTCGTGACGCCACCTGCCGCGGCCGCCGCACCCGCCGTGCGAAAACTCTCTTTGTGGCGTTCGCCGGGTTCACCAACCTTAACACCCATGTCGACAATCCCGGGGGCGAGGCATTTGCCACCCCCATCAATCACCCGGTCCGCAGGACCATCGGCGGTGATGACACCGTTCTCAATGCGCAGCGCGCCAAGAGTTTCTGTGCCCTGTTCAGGATCAATCAGGCGGACGTTTTCAAAGCGCAGGCTCATCTGGCGGCTCGCTCCCACAAGTGTTGCTCTAGCCATATGGCATGGCGGAGGTTTTGGATCGCATACGTGGTCTTGCCCCGGCCACGCAAGTGTAGCGTCGCGCCGATGCGGCGAATACGAGTGATCTGCTCATACCGCAGAGACCACAAAAGCCGCCCCTGCTGGACCTCGGCGATGCGGTGGGTCGTGAGCAAGTAATCGGATGGGTGCCGCAGGCTGGCCAGCGCGACAAGCGGCGCAAGGCCAAGCGCGGTCGTCAGCAGCGTGGTGCCATCCGGGTCATAGGCCCCGCCACGCAAAAGCGCGACAAACGCCATGCCGGCGGGAATGCACAGCACCGCAAGAAGCAGTTCGCTGAGCAAACGGACCTCTCGGTCCTCATGCAGCCACATCACGGCGCGCTCATCCGGCAGAGGCAGGCGTGGCACATCGCGGGTCATCCGCCTTGCCCCAACCAAATCAGCAAAAGGATAACGGCCACCACGATAATGACCCAAGGCTGCGGCGTGCGGCGCGGAGGTACGAACGGCGTCTTGGGGGCGGCGGGTGTCAAATCCACCTGAGGCATCTCACGCGGAGCAGTGTCCGCCGGAATGGGCGCGAGACTGGCGATGTGGCGAATGTGGGCGGGCATGTGCAGCGTGACCTCGGCCCGGCCCAGCGCACGCGGGGTCAGGATGATCACATCGCCGCCCAAGCCATCGAGCCGCGCCTTGGATTGCGCAAGGACCTCTGGCGCGATGTCATACGCCTCTTGCAGGTAGCTGCGCAGCCCCATGCCCGCAATATCGGCCACGGCAAACACCTCGGCCCCCGTTGGGTCCAACGCGGGATGATCAAACAGCATCGGCAGCGTCGTATCGACGGCGGAAGGATCCTCAAGCTGGCTCAGGAACGTTTGCCGTTCTGGCCCGGTGTCCGTATCGCTGACGGCAAAGATGTGGATGCGCGTGTCGTGAGCCGGAATGCTGAGGTTCATGTCCGCGCGCCCCTTTTCCTAGACCATAACACCCGCAGAGGCCCGGGATTCGCGCAAGTTACGCGCAAGCAAATCCATCGCGGCCATACGCACGGCCACGCCCATCTCCACCTGTTCTTGAATGACAGAGCGGTTGATGTCGTCGGCCAGCGTGCCGTCGATCTCGACCCCGCGGTTCATCGGACCGGGGTGCATGACGATGGCGTCGTCCTTTGCATGGCTCAGCTTTTCAGCGTCCAGCCCGTAGCGGTGATAATATTCGCGTTCTGACGGGATGAAGCCGCCGTCCATACGCTCACGCTGAAGGCGGAGCATCATCACGACGTCGGCGCCCGCAAGGCCCTCGCGCATATCATCATAAACCTCGACCCCGAACTCGGACACGCCCGAGGGCATCAAGGTCGGTGGCCCCACAAGGCGCACGCGGTTCTCCATTTTGCCCAGTAAGATAAGGTTTGAGCGCGCCACACGGCTGTGTGCGATATCGCCACAGATGGCGATGGTCAGGCGGTGCAACCGCCCCTTGGCCCGGCGGATCGTCAGCGCATCCAGCAACGCCTGCGTCGGATGTTCGTGCCGCCCGTCGCCTGCGTTCAGGACCGCGCAGTTGACCTTTTGCGCCAGCAAATCCACCGCGCCGGAGTGCGGGTGCCGCACGACCAGCAAGTCTGGGTGCATCGCATTCAGCGTGAGGGCCGTGTCAATCAGGGTCTCGCCCTTTTTGATGCTGCTGGCCTGCATCGCCATATTCATGACATCCGCGCCCAGCCGCTTGCCCGCCAGTTCGAAACTGGCCTGCGTGCGGGTCGAATTCTCAAAGAACATGTTGATCTGGGTCAGGCCCGCCAACGCGTCGCTATGTTTGACCACGCCGCGACCCAGCTCGGCGTACCGATCGGACAGGTCCAACAGCGTTGTGATTTCAGTAGGATGGAGGGGCTCAATGCCCAAGAGGTGCTTCTGTGTGAACATCTCGACCGCCTTGTTCAGGTTGAGGCGGTATAGACCCGTGGGGGCGGCACGTGCAAGCACTGCGGCCCCTTTCCACGCCGGAGCGGGCGCACTACTCTGCACAAATGGATTCTCTTGATCAGATGGATAGCGCGACGGCCCTTGCCCTGCTGGAATGGCAGGTTGAGATGGGCGTGAGCGATGCCATTCTGGTGGATCCAGTGGATCGCTACGCATTGGCGGCCAAGGCCCCCAAGCCCGCAGCCCCCGCAAAACCGAACGGCCGGGCGGCCCCGCCGCAACTGCCCCCCGAGGTCGATACCGTCGCCGCCGCCAAAGAGGCCGCCGCAAGTGCCACTGATTTAGCCGGGCTAGAGGCCGCGATGGCGGGTTACACCCATTGCAACCTGCGCCAAGGCGCGCGGAACCTTGTGTTTAGCGATGGGCGCGCGGATGCCCGCGTTATGATTATTGGTGAGGCCCCCGCCCGCGATGAGGACCAGCAGGGCAAGCCCTTTGTCGGCCAATCCGGGCATCTGTTCGACAAGATGTTTGCCGCCATCGGCATGGCCCGCGACCACGCCGAGCCGCATGCCGCTCTGTACCTGACAAACGTTCTGCCGTGGCGCCCGCCCCACGACCGCGACCCAAAACCCGAAGAAGTCGCCATGATGCTGCCGTTTCTGACGCGGCATGTGGAATTGGCGAACCCGGATTTCATCGTGCTGATGGGCAATCACGCCTGCCGCACCGCCCTTGGCAAAGCGGGGATTACGCGGTTGCGCGGCACGTGGACCGAAAGCTTTGGCAAGCCGACCTTGCCGATGTTTCACCCCGATTACCTGCTGCGCACACCGGTAGCCAAGCGCGACGCTTGGGCGGATCTTTTGGCGCTACAGGCGCGTCTTCTTTCATAAACCCCGAACGGCGAACCCTGCACCATGCCCATTGATCTGTTGCTCTATCTTGCGTTTTTGCCCGCTGTTCTGGCCCTTGTTGTCACACCGGGCCCTGACATGATGTTTGCGATGGCCCAAGGACTGCGCGGCGGCACCCGTGTGGCTGTGGCCGCGGCTGCGGGCATTTCCGCAGGCGCGTTGATCAATGCGACCCTCGCGGGTGCAGGCCTAGGTTACGTCGTAGAACGCGCACCGTGGGTGTTTGGCGTCGTGCGTTGGGTTGGCGTGGCCTATTTGGCGTACCTTGCATGGAAAACGCTGACCACGCCGCTGACGGGTGAAAGCAAAGCAAAAATCCGTCCTTCACGGGCGTTTCGTGACGGGTTGATCGTGAACCTGTCGAACCCGTCGGTGATCTTTTTCATCCTCGCGTTCATCCCCCAATTCGTGGATCCCACCCGTCCGATTTTCGCACAATTCGTCATTTATGGCGCGACCATCGCCGTGTTGGGGTTTGGCGTTAAATCCACCGCTGGGGCCTTTGCGGGACAGCTCGGCCCGTGGCTGGCGCGCAGCCCGCGCGCGGAACGCACATTGCGCTGGGTGACGGCAAGCGTCTTTGGCGCCCTAGCCGCCCGCGTCGCCCTAACAGGAGTAAAAGCATGAGCCGTATTGACGAAACCCTCGATTTTATCCCGGTTCGGATCGCCGTTTTGACGGTGTCGGACACCCGCGAATTGAGCGAGGATCGCTCTGGTGATGTGCTAGCGGGCCGGATCGAAGCGGCAGGTCATACATTGGCTGACCGCAAAATCATTCGCGATGAACGCCACGAAATTGCGGATCAACTGCGCGCGTGGTGCGCCGATCCGCAGGTGGATATCGTGATCTCAACGGGCGGGACCGGGCTGACGGGCCGCGATGTCACCGTTGAGGCCCATCGCGACGTCTATGAAAAAGAGATTGATGCGTTCGGGACCGTGTTCACGATGATCTCGTTCAAAAAGATCGGCACCTCGGCCATTCAATCGCGCGCCTGTGGGGGCGTGGCGGGGGGCACCTATTTGTTCGCCCTGCCCGGGTCACCCGGCGCGTGCAAGGATGGCTGGGACGAAATCCTATCGCTGCAACTGGATTACCGGCATCGACCCTGTAACTTTATTGAGATCATGCCCCGTCTGGATGAACATTTGCGACGGAAATAGGCACCTGCCCCGTGTGAGTGTCGTATAAGAGGTGGATGCGTTTGGGATTATTCCCATAACAACCTATATCCACAGGGACACATCGGAGCCGCCACGACATGAGATTTCTAGGTCGCAGCCTGACCGCGCTCTTTCTATTGGCCCTGACGTTTGGGTTATTGGGACTGGCAGGCAACAGCATTTACAGCGCACTTGAAGCGCGATGGGCCCAAGAAGACCGAGCACGTCCGGCGCGTGAGCGTGTGTTTGCCGTGAACGTGGTTGAGGCGCAGGCCCGCGACACCCGCCCCGAGCTGCGCGTTTTCGCCGAAATCCAAGCCGCCCGCGTGCTGGAACTGCGCACCCCGAGTGCGGGCACCATTGTGGAACTGGCCGACGGTTTTGAAGAGGGCGGGCGTGTGCGCGCGGGCCAACTGCTGCTACGGCTTGATCCCGCCGAGACGGACGCCGCCCTCGCCTCGGCGCGCAATGACCTGAGCGAGGCAGAGGCCGATGCCCGCGATGCCGCCCGGCTATTGGTGCTGGCACGCGCCGAAGTTGATGCCGCCCGCGCACAAGCAGACCTGCGTGATGCCGCGCTGACCCGTCAGAAAAGCCTGTTGGAGCGGGGTGTTGGCACCGATGCCGCCGTCGAAACTGCCGCCCTTGCCCTATCCTCTGCCGAACAAGTGGTCCTGACCCGGAGGCAAGCGTTGGCCAGCGCAGAGGCCCGCGTTGATCAAACCGCCACCAACATGGAACGCCGACGCATTGCCCTGCGGGAGGCGCAGCGCGAACGTGCCCAAACCGAGATTTTCGCCGAATTTGACGGCACGCTTAGCACTGTCACCGTGGCCCAAGGTGGCCGCGTTGGCGCGAATGAAAAGATCGCTGAGATCATTGATCCGACCGAACTAGAGGCCGCCATTCGTGTGTCTACCGCGCAGCATTCGCGGCTTGTGGATGCGAATGGTCAATTGCGTCGCGCGCCTGCACAGGTCGTGCTGGATGTGCTGGGCATGGATATCACCGCCCGTGCCACCTTGACCCGTGAGGCCCCGGCAGTGGGCGACGGTCAGACCGGTCGGCTGGTGTTCGCCGCGCTAGATGCGCCCGGCAGTTTGCGCCCCGGCGATCTGGTTGAGGTCCGGATCCAAGAACCGCAGCTAGACGATGTGATCCGCCTGCCCGCCACGGCCCTGAGCGCGCAGAATAGGGTGTTGATTTTGGGCGAAGATGATCGGTTGGAAGAGGTCACCGTGACGCTGATGCGGCGACAGGGTGATGACATTCTGATCCGCGCACCCAGCCTAGAAGGCCAGCAAGTCGTCGCGGAACGCACGCCGCTTTTGGGGGCGGGGATCAAGGTTCGCCCCCTCGGCCCGCAGGCCGCTACAGACGCCGAAGCAGATGATTTGGTGGAGCTAACCGGTGAACGCCGCGCCGCCATGGTCGCCTACATTGAAGCCGATGGCCGCCTATCGGAGGAAGCCAAACGCCGGATGCTCGCGCGGCTGTCACAAGACAAGGTGCCCGCAGCCATGGTCGCGCGGATCGAATCCCGCATGGGGAGCTAGCCCGTGTCGATCATCAGCTATTTCACCCGACACCGAACAGCAGCGAACCTGCTTCTGATCTGTCTTGTTGTGGCGGGGCTGGCCGCGCTGCCCAACATGCGGGCGCAGTTTTTTCCCGACGTTGTCGTAGAAAACGTGCGCGTCAATGTCACCTGGGATGGCGCGGGCGCTGAGGACGTTGACGCAGGCGTGGCCCAAGTGTTGGAGCCTGCACTGCTGGCGGTTGAGGGCGTTTCCGAAACCACAGTCACCTCCCGTGAGGGCAGCGCCGCCGTCCGATTGGACTTTGAACCCGGTTGGGACATGTCGCGTGCCGCCGATGACGTGCAATCCGCTGTGGATGCCGTGACAGGCCTGCCCGAAGGCATCAATGAGCCGACCGTGCGCCGGGGCAATTGGCGCGACAGGGTGACCGACGTGGTGATCACCGGCCCCGTGGGCGTGGATCAGTTGGCGCGGTTTACCGATGAATACGTCACGCGCCTTTTCGCCGCTGGGGTCACGCGCACCACCATCCGCGGGATCGCCGCACCCGAAATCGTGGTGGAGGTGCCGACAGTCGCGCTGATCCGACATGACGTGACCCTCGCCCAGATCGCGGAGGCTATTCGTGCGGAGGCTGACGCCGACCCCGCGGGCGACGTGACGGGAGCCAATACGCGCGTTCGCACGGGCGTCGAAAAACGCGACCCCGCCGCAGTGGCCAACATCGTTCTGCGCCGCGAAGCATCGGGCGCGTCCCTCACCATCGGGGACGTGGCCACGATCCGCCAAGACGGCGTCGACCGGGAGCGCGCCTATTTTGTGGGTGACAACTCGGCGATCTCGATCCGTGTGGATCGGTCCGCCCAAGGGGATGCCATCGCCATCCAGCGGGCCGTCGCGGACATCGCCGCTGAGATGGAATTGACCCTGCCCGAGGGCGTACAAATTGAGCTGATCCGCACCCGGGCCGAGGCTATCACGGGACGTATCGGCATCCTCTTGGACAACGGCTTGATGGGGCTGGGACTGGTCGTTTTGATCCTGTTCCTGTTCCTAAACGCCCGCACCGCATTTTGGGTCGCGGCGGGTATCCCCACGGCGATGATGGCTGCACTTGCGTTCATGTATTTGGCCGGAATTACGATCAACATGATCTCGCTTTTCGCGCTGATCATCACGTTGGGCATCGTGGTGGATGACGCCATCGTCGTGGGCGAGCACGCCGATTTTCGGGTACGCCGCTTGGGCGAAGACCCCGTAACAGCCGCAGAAAACGCGGCCAAGCGCATGTCACTGCCGGTGCTGTCGGCCACCATTACGACGATCATCGCGTTCTTTGGCCTTGTCGCAATTGGCGGGCGGTTTGGCACATTGATCGCGGATATTCCGTTCACCGTGATCGTGGTCCTGATCGCCAGCTTGATCGAGTGTTTCTTGATCCTGCCCAACCACATGGCCCACGCACTGGCCCACTCTGCCAAGGAGCATTGGTATGATTGGCCCTCCCGGCAGGTAAACCGGGGCTTTCGCTATGTCCGCGAACACCTGTTCCGCCCCTTTATGGGCTGGGTAATCTTGGCCAGATATCCGGTCGTTGCAGTGATGGTTCTGCTGCTCGCTACGCAGGCGGCGGTGTTCATTAAGGGCGACGTCACTTGGCGGTTCTTTAACGCGCCTGAGCGCAGCTCTGTCACCGGGAATTTCGCCATGCTAGAGGGCGCGACCCGCGCTGACAGTATAGAAATGATGCGTGAAATGCAGCGCGCGGCCCGAGCCGTTGGCGCGGCCTACGCCGAAGAATACGGCACCAACCCGCTGGCCTATGTGTTGTCAGAGGTCGGGGGCAACGCGGGCCGCGCATTGGACAGTGCGGACACCAAAGGGCCGGAGCTGTTGGGCTCTATCTCGATTGAACTGATCGACCCGGACCTGCGCCCTTATTCCAGCTTTGAATTCGTAGCCGCCCTGCGCGATGAGGTGCAACAAACGCCCCTGACCGAAGAGGTCAGCTTTCGCGGATGGCGGGCCGGGCCGGGGGGCGATTCAATCTCGGTCCAGTTTTATGGCGCCAATAGCGAAACGCTGAAGGCCGCAGCCGAGGCTCTGAAAACCGCGCTTAGCCCCTTCCCGGAGGTTTCAGGCCTGCAAGACACCCTGCCCTACGATAAGGATGAGGTGATCCTACAGCTTACCCCCCAAGGAGAGGCGCTTGGTTTTGACATCGACGCGCTTGGCCGCACCCTGCGCAATCGGTTTTCCGGGATCGAAGCCGCGACCTTCCCCGTGGGACCACGCACGGGCGCAATCCGGGTGGAACTGCCCGAGGGCGAGTTGACCGCTGATTTCCTTGATCGCACGCTTATGCCCGCGCCTACCGGCGGCTTTGTCCCACTGGCCGATATTGTCCGCACCGAGGTCCGCTCAGGCTTTCGCACGATCCTACGCGAAAATGGTTTACGGGTTGTAACCGTGTCGGGTGATTTATCCGAGGACGACCCCCAACGCG
>Ga0228634_1001409_pt1 | contig 13908 bp, 10 predicted proteins | sample 42DmetaG_FD_190063 | JGI IMG/M metagenome (GOLD analysis project Ga0228634, IMG submission 190063) | Seawater microbial communities from Monterey Bay, California, United States - 42D | ecosystem: Environmental > Aquatic > Marine > Coastal | place: USA: California | collected 2016-09-27 | reverse complement strand
CTGCGTTGATAACAACCACGTTGTCTCCACAATCTACGTGAGGAGTAAAGTTAGGTTTGTGTTTACCTCTAATTAGCTTTGCTATCTTAGAAGCTAGACGACCCAACGTTTGCCCGTCCGCATCAACTAAAACCCATTCCTTAGAAACGGTAGCTTTGTTTGCTGATACTGTTTTGTAACTTAATGTGTTCATAATTACACTTTTAGTTTTTGTTCTATTAATAATTAATTTTTTCCTTAAAAAAGGAGTGCAAATGTACTATTAATTATTTGATTAGCAAACAGTAATCGTGTTGTTTTCTAAAGGATTAGTTGCTTTTATAAATGAGTAGTTAAATTCATGTGTTTCATCGTTAATTTGTTCTCTAGAAGACTTAAATTCTTTGATGGTAGATCTTTTGAGAAGAAGCATATCTATTAGAATAATAAAACTCCATTGATCTTCAAATAAATTTACAGATTGCAAAAAATACATTTTTGTCTTTTTTATAAAAGTATAAAAAAAGTACTTGCTTTTTTTGACTAAAAAACTTTCAGAAATTAATCTGTGGTAAAGAATTAAATAAACCTAACTTATTCTCAATAAGTTACACAAACTATTATTTAAAAATCAGCTGGTACGGTGAAGCTAATTTTGTTTCTTGAAGTAGGGTGAGTAAACTCAATGAACTCCGCATGTAAGTATAATCGGTCTTGTTTATTTCCATATAAATCATCACCTTTTATTGGCGTGTTCAAACCTTCTTTATGTGCAGCATGAACTCTTAATTGATGGGTTCTTCCAGTAATTGGATAAAAATGAACACGAGTATGCTTATCATTCTGAGATATTACATTCCAATTGGTTTCAGCTTTTTTACCATTAATAAAGTCTACTAGCTGTCTAGGTCTGTTATCTAAGTCAAGTCGCAAAGGAAGTTTAATTACACCTTGTTTTTTAGATAGCTTCCCACTTAGAAGCGCCACATATCTCTTTTTCACAGTTCGTTTTATAAACTGTTTCTGAACTATTTTATTAGCTTCTTTTGTTTTAGTGAGCACTATAACGCCAGAAGTAGACATGTCTAGCCTGTGAACAATCAAAGGACCAGTAGCAGTTGGATATTTTTGTTTAATTCTTGTATATACAGAATCCGCTATTTCTTTTCCAGGTACTGATAAAAACTCTGGGGGTTTATTTACAATAATCAAGTCATCATCCTCAAAAACAATTCTTAACTTTTGATTTTTTGATAAATTTTTCAGCAATAAATTTTCCTCCATTTCAATACCCTCTAACATATGATTTAAAATAGGCTTGCACCTACTTAGACATGATGGATAAAAGTTTTTATGTTTTCTAATTTCAGAATTAGGGGAGATGCCCCACCAAAATTCTGCTAGAGCAATAGGGGTTAAATGATGCTGAAAAGCATATTGTAATAATTTTGGAGCAGAGCAATCTCCAGCACCAGCTGGAGGTTTAACTGAGGGGTTATTAAAAATAGCAAGTAATCCTTTTGTTTCTTTTTGTTGATTTAAGAATTGATATTTTTCAAATAAGGTGTTTTGAAGAATGGCAGAGGTCTTTTTTCTAAGTGCGATTAAACCTATAATTTTATTTTCAAAATCAGCTAGTAGGGTTTTACTTTCTTCAATTTTATAAGAATAGTATTCTTGAAGTTCTTTGAAATAAAATTGATCGTTATAACTTTCTTGTATTAATTTTTTGTTTAAAATGCTAAAATTAGCAGCATCTAAATTAGCTTTAGCTTCTTTTTTTTGAAGTCTTCTTGATAGTTTTGAAGTCTTCATTTTCTTCCTTTGTGCAGCTAAATCTTCTTCAATTTTTTTACTTAATTTTTTTAGTGATTTTTTTAAAGATAGATAGTTTTCATCTTTTTTTAATAACTGAATTTCTGCTCCAAATTTTTCAATTTTTTTTTCTCCTTGGATATAAAAACTTCCTTCAGTTCTCATGTTAAAAATAGGAGGAACAAATTTATCCGGTAAACTTTTATCTGCTAACTTTCCAGAAAATGCAGCCAAATACCCTAAACTATTGTCTGTCTTTTTTACAACTAAGACGCCAAACATTTTGCCAATAGCATTTTTTAGTTCTGTACCTTTTAGACCAAATTCATGTTTAAAATCAGTTTGTTTTTCTAAATATTCTTGTATTTCTTTTGTAGCTACTATAGCCAATGGGTGCGGCTCATAATAAAATGGGAATGTAAATTTATCTGGAACTTCAATTCCTGAAGTGTTTTCTTTAAAATATTGAAAGTGAAGCAAAATATTGAAAATTTCTTGTGATGAAAAGTGTTACTTAAAAATTTAATGAGCCTCTAGCCAATTTTCACCAATACCGATTTCAACATCTAATGGTACAATCATCTCAAAAGCATGTTCCATTTCATATTTAATAATTGGTTTTATGATCTCTAGCTCATCTTTATGTGCATCAAATACCAATTCATCATGCACTTGTAATAACATTTTTGATTTAAAACCTTCCTTCTCAAATCGCTTAAATATATTTATCATAGCTATTTTTATGATATCTGCAGCAGATCCTTGAATGGGTGCATTCACAGCGTTTCGTTCTGCAGCTCCTCTTACAATTGCATTTCTGGAATTAATATCCTTTAAATATCTACGGCGTTGTAATACGGTTTCTACATAACCATTATCTCTAGCAAAATCTACCTGAGCAGACATGTAGTTTTTAAGTTTAGGATAGGTTTCATAGTATAAATCTATTAGTTCCTTAGATTCCTTTCTAGTTAGATCTGTTTGATTACTCAATCCAAAAGCAGAAACACCGTATATAATACCAAAATTAACTGTTTTTGCATTGCTTCGTTGTTCTCTAGTCACTTCGGATAAAGGGATATTAAACACTTTTGCTGCCGTTGAAGCATGAATATCTTCTCCGTTTTTAAAAGCCTCAATCATGGTTTCCTCCTCACTCAAAGCAGCTATAATTCGTAATTCTATCTGTGAATAATCTGCTGCTAATAATACATAGTTTTCATTCCTTGGGATAAATGCTTTTCTTACTTGTTTTCCTCTTTCGGTTCTAATAGGAATATTCTGAAGATTTGGGTTGGTAGAGCTAAGTCTTCCTGTAGCTGCAACTGCCTGCGCATACGCTGTATGAACTCTACCTGTGGTAGGATTAATTTCATTCGGTAGTGCATCTACATAGGTGCTTTGTAGCTTTTTAAACTGCCTATATTCTAAAACATTGGCAATAATAGTATGATCTTTAGATAGGTTAGATAAAACATCTTCTGCCGTAGAGTATTGGCCTGTTTTTGTTTTTTTTGGCTTTTCAACCAATTTCATATTCTCAAATAATACAACACCTAGTTGTTTAGGTGAGGCAATATTAAATTCTTCACCAGCTTCTTCAAATATGGTCTTTTCTAAACGGTTAATGTCATCTGTTAAATGTATAGACAACTCTTTTAAAAATTTAGTATTTAAATTAATTCCTTCAATTTCCATAGCTGTTAATACAGAAACTAATGGTAATTCAATTTCATTAAATAGTTTTGTAACATTCCCTTTTTTTAATTCTTCAATGAAATGTTTTTTTAATTGAAGTGTAATATCTGCATCTTCAACAGCATATTCTGTTTGATCTTTTATGGGAACATCTCGCATAGATAACTGATTTTTCCCTTTTTTGCCAATTAATGTGGTGATTGAAACAGGTTGATAATTTAAATAGGTTTCAGCTAAAATATCCATTCCATGACGCATGTCTGGATTGATTAAATAATGGGCAATCATTGTGTCAAATAAGTTTCCTTTTACAGGCATTCCATAATTTGATAATACTTTGATGTCGTATTTTAAATTATGACCAATTTTTTCAATAGAATTGTTTTCAAAAAAACATCTAAACTCTTCTAAAATAGCTTTTGTTTCAGTTTGGTTTGCTGGGAATGATACATAGTAGCCTTTTCCAATTTCCCATGAAAAGGAAATTCCGATCAGTTCAACTTCCAGGGCTTTAAATCCAGTTGTTTCTGTGTCAAAGCAAACAGAGGTTTGTTGCTGCAATTTTTTTAGCAGTATTTTTCTTGAGATTGGTGTATCAACGTGTTGGTAAAAGTGACTAGTAGTTGCAATAGTATTATAGCCTTGAATACTTTCTTCTTCCGAAACATTTCCGGTTCCGGGTGTAGAAAACAAATCAAATTGACCATTATGATCACCTTGAGGCTTGGAGGCAGGTGCTTTAGAATTTGTAATTGTTTTATTGTCTTGTTTAACAATGTCTTCAGAATTTGTTGCAATTGAAAATGTTTTAACAAAATTTTCAGTAAGTCGTCTAAATTCTAATTCTGTAAAAATTTCTTTAGTTGCTTCAATATCAGGCATACTCATTTTGAAACTTTCCTCATGAAAATCAACAGGAACATCTAACATAATGGTGGCTAGTTCTTTGGAAAGAATTCCCAATTCTTTTGCAGCCTCTACTTTTTCTTTCATCTTACCCTTAAGGTCTGCAGTATTTTCCAACAAATTCTCCATAGTCCCATATTGCGCTAAGAATTTTTTTGCAGTTTTTTCACCTACACCTGGTAATCCGGGAATATTATCTGCAGAATCTCCCATCATTCCTAAAAAGTCAATGACTTGTTTTGGGGTTTTTACCCCAAATTTTTCTTGTACTTCAGGAATTCCCCACGTTTCATAGCCACCTCCAAATCGAGGCCTATACATAAAAATATTTTCAGAAACCAATTGTGCAAAATCTTTATCTGGTGTAACCATAAAAGTTTGGTATCCCTCTTTTTCTGCTTTCTTAGCAAGGGTCCCAATAATATCATCTGCCTCATATCCTGATAAAACAACTGCAGGAATTTTCATAGCTTTTAAAATACTTTCTATAATAGGCACTGCAATTTTAATTGCCTCAGGAGTTTCTTGTCTGTTGGCTTTGTATTCTGAAAAAGCTTCAGTTCTAGCAACACTTCCACCTCTATCAAAACAAACAGCTAAAAGATCTGGTTTTTCTCTTTTTATTACATCGAGTAGAGAATTGGTAAAACCTAGAATAGCAGAAGTATCCATCCCTTTTGAATTAATTCTAGGGTTTTTAATAAATGCATAATATCCTCTAAAAATTAGTGCAAAAGCATCGAGTAAAAAAAGCCGTTTTTTATCTGACATGAAGTTTGTATTGATTTGCTAAAACTACAAAATATTAATTTTGTCCATTAAATAATTATTCAAAATTGTTATAAGTTATTAGCGATTTCTTTTTCACTTGCTTGAAGTTTGTTAAAAAATCATTTCTGTTTCATTCTATTTGTTTTGTAATCTATTGTGAACACAAAATTTTATTTCATTTTGTAAAGAAAACTTTAACATGAACTTAAAATTATCACTTTGTTTTTGAACTATATTTAACCCCGTTAAAATAAATAACTATGCCAAGATGGATCGTCCCCTTATTGATAGCTTCTGCAATCATTTTTATTTTAGAATATTATGCTTTTCAGGCGGTAAAGACGGTCATTAAAAATAGAATTATTAGATGGGGTTGGATGGCTATAGGAATCCTAGTTTACCTCAATCTATTGTACGTAATAGTTACAACACCTAGCAATTCTGGTCAAACTAAGGAGTTTCAGATGGCAACAGGAATGATGATTACTATTTTAATTCCTAAAATATTTATTTTAGTAGTGTTGTTTGGGGAAGATATTGTTCGAATCTTTCATAAAATTACATCTTGGCTTGGTAGTAACCCAACCCAACCTATTCCTGGGAGACGTAAATTTATATCCCAACTAGCTCTTGTGCTAGCAGCTATTCCTTTTACTTCATTCTTATATGGGATTATTCAAGGTAGGTATAATTACAAGGTGTTAAAGTACCAGCTATCTTTTAAAGACCTGCCAGATGCTTTTGATGGATTTACAATTACTCAAATTTCAGACATTCACTCGGGAAGTTTTACCAATAAAAAGAAAATTCAGTACGGTGTTGATATGATTAACAATCAAAATTCTGACTTATTACTATTTACAGGCGATATTGTAAACAATATGGCAAGTGAGATGGATAATTGGATAGAAATGTTTAGCTCTCTTAAAGCGCCATTTGGAAAATATTCTGTCTTAGGAAATCACGATTATGCAGAATACATAAGAGGTATAAGTAAAGAAGAAAAAGAAGTTCAGTTTCAAGAAATAAAAAAAATTCATCCCAAAATAGGGTTTGATTTATTATGTAACGAAAGCCGATATATAGAAAAAGATGGGCAAAAAATCTCTTTAATAGGTGTAGAAAACTGGGGTAAAAGTTTCAAACAAGCTGGGGATCTTAAAAAAGCATCTGAAGGTATTAACAAAGAGGATTTTAAAATATTGATGTCTCATGATCCCTCTCATTGGGATGCTGAGGTAAAGCAAGATAATTTAAATTATCATTTGACATTAAGTGGTCATACACATGGATTGCAAATGGGGATTGAAATTCCTGGTTGGTTTAAATGGAGTCCTTCAAAATATGTCTATAAACAGTGGGCTGGTTTGTATAATGAGGAGGGAAGGTATATCAATGTCAATAGAGGATTTGGATATCATGCATTTCCTGGGAGAGTAGGTATTTGGCCAGAAATCACTGTTATTAAATTGAAAAAAGCCTGATTTTCAGGTCAATTCAACAGAAATGTTATATTTGTAAGTGTTAAAATGCTCAAATACAGCATTTTTATCCTAAAAAAACAATAAAAAAATGACAAAGTTTGGTGAGTTAATTAGTGCAGAAGAACCTGTCTTAATAGATTTTTATTTTGATTGGGAAGATGCGGATAATAATGTAGATACTTTAAGAGATGTAGCTGCTGCTCTAGGAGATAAAGCTAAAGTGATAAAGATAGACATTAAAAAAAATGAACCATTAGCTGAGGCTCTTCGTGTAAAAGGAAATCCAACTTTTATGATTTATAAAGATGGTGAAATGAAATGGAGACAAACTGGCGAACAAGATGCGAATACTTTAATTGGCTTAGTGCAGCAATACTTCTAAGAAATTGCCTTAAATAGATATCCTTTTTCTTGATAATAACTCAGAATTTTAGGAAGGGTATAAAATATTTTATCTTTTGCTTTTTCGCTATCGTGCATAACTACAATACTTCCATTAGTAGTTTTATCAAGAACATTTTTCAAACATTTTTCAGGCGTTATCGTAGTGTCAAAATCACCACTAAGAACATCCCACATAATTATTTTATAGCCCTTGCTAATAATTGATTTTGCTTGAGATGATTTTAACCTTCCGTAAGGAGGTCTAAATAAGTTAGATTCAATGAGTTTTTCTGCTTGTTGGATATTTTCTATATAGTTTGTGTTATTAGTTCTGAAACCATTTAAATGATTATAGGTGTGATTGCCCACAGAGTGTCCTTCTTTTTTAATTCTCTCATAAATAGTAAGGTGTTTTTTTACATTTTTTCCGATGCAAAAAAAAGTTGCCTTAGCTTTATGTTTTTTTAATTCATTTAAAACAAAAGTGGTAATTTCTGGAGTTGGTCCATCATCAAATGTTAAGTAGATTTCTTTTGGAACTGAAGAAAAACGCCATCTGTAGCTAGAGAAAACCCTTTGAATTATAGATGGCGTTTTAATGGTGTAAAATTTCATAAAACTACTCTTCTTCGGGCATTAAATGGTTAAATAGTTTTACAGTTTCTATAAATTCATTTTGCTTGTCAGTTTTATATTCCTCATCTATATCAAAACGGTCAATTTGAGTAGCAATGATATTTCTATACATCAATAAATTATTGTCAATTTCTTCAAAAATTTGATCAGAATCTTCTTTCGGAAATTCTGCTAGCCAGATGAGTTGTTCTTTAAATATTTTTATTAAAGCTTCTGCAGCTGATCTAGCTTTTTCAGGTTCTCCTAGTAAATAATACATTTCTGGATACCCAACAGACAAACTAAAATGACTAAAATCTTTGATAGGCATTTTTTCAATAGAGAGATCTAATATTTCTAATGCTTTAACGGTGTCTCCCTGAGCAACAAAAGCATCAGACAACCGCATCAAATTATTACGCATAGAAATAGAACTTCTCTTAGTCTGCTCATCTAAATATATTTTTCCATCATTAATGTTTCTCCAATCTAATTTTTGAATGTTAGCATACATTTTTTCAGGATCAATTCTTCCCATGTCAAATGGGCTTTTCTTGGTTACAGTTCCGTCTGGATTTACAACATTCATTGATGTTTTTATAGGAACTAATTTATAAGCCATCCCATCTAACTGTAGATAGTCCTTCAGCCAAATATATTCTTCGTCTGCAAACGCACCTCCTGTAAAATAAATAGGTCTTTTCCAATCAAAATTTGCTAAAATATCAAGCATTAAAATTCTGTTTTTAGCTATACCTCTTCCTATTTCAATATCTATATAATCTACTATTTTATCTGCATCTTTTGCTGCAACAACTCCATATTCTAAAACATTTTCTTTATTTACGGGAATTCTTATGTTTCTTGTAGGAAGAACTTTCTCTTCATTTCCATCACCATCAATATCATAAAAAGTAACTTTATTCTTACTTTCTATCCACTGCATGTAATCATTTATTGGAAGAACGGAGTCTTTGAGTGTTGGGAATAATTCCTCAAAGTAATAGGCAGCATCCAAACTGCCATATTTATAATCATCATGATTTAATTGAGATGGTATTGGTGGCGCATCATAGGTTGCTCGTTTCATCTGATCTATATACCAATCTGTTGCAAACAAGCTTGTGTTAACTAATTTAATATCTGTTCTTACGCCCTCCACTTCTTGCATATACCACAATGGGAAGGTGTCATTATCTCCAATGGTAAACATAATTGAATTAGGGTCACAAGATTCTAAATATGATTGTGCGTTTAAATGTGTGGTATATCTATTAGATCTGTCATGATCGTCCCAGTTTTCAAAACCCATTAGTGTAGGCACAGCTAGTAATGAAATTACTGATACAGCTATAGCAACTACTTTTTTATTGGCGAAATTCTTTAGATATTCATAAAGTGCCAATACACCAAAACCAACCCAAATAGCATAGATGTAAAATGATCCCACGATTGCGTAATCTCTTTCTCTAGGCTCAAAAGGTTTTGGATTTGTATAAAAAATAATTGCAAAGCCTGTAAAGGCAAAAAACATTAATAGAACAAAAAAGTTTTTTTTGTCCCATTTTATTTGATACAATAACCCTATGATACCCAATAAAAAAGGCAACATAAAATAAATATTTCGGCCTTTATTTTCTGTTACATCCGATGGTAAATTAGTTTGTGGTCCTAGTCTTGACTCATCAATAAATTTAATTCCGCTTAACCAATTTCCATTGTACCTATCTAATTGGCCTTGAACGTCATTTTGTCTACCAGAAAAATTCCACATAAAATAACGACCATACATATAGCCAAATTGGTAGCTAATCATAAATTTTATATTCTCTGCAAATGTGGGTCTTCTAGTGCTATTCTGAGGAATATTAGCAATGGCTTTATACATTTTTTCAGCTGCAGGATTTGTCATTCTTGGAATAAATCCTTTGTGTTTGTCTGATGTGTTTGGGAGTACATCTTTGTATTTATTCACAATTTCATATTTCCCATTTCGTTTTTCATATTTAGGTTTATCGTCTTTAAGAGGTTTTTCTTTGTTTACCTCTCTACTATACGAATCTGAATAATAAGTGTCATAAAATACATTAGCATCACCATACTGTTCTCGATTATAGTAAGCCAGTAATTCTCTTGCACTTGAAGGGTTGTTCTCATTAATAGTAGTGTTGGTATTTGCTCTAATTGGAAGCATCAACCAAGACGAAAAGCCAATCATTATAAAAAGTACAGACAGAAGAATAGTGTTTGTTATGACCTTATTATTTTTCCTTGTGTAATTTAGACCAACATAAAAGCCAACTACCAATATAATACCAGCTATAATAGAGCCAGAATTATACGGTAGGCCTATAGAATTTATAAAAAATAATTCTGAGGCGCTAAAGAATTTTAGTGTAAATGGAAATAAAAATTTAAAAACAAAAGCAAGTATGAGAATTGAAATAATTGTTGCTATACTTGTGGTTTTGAGGTTTATTGTATGATACGTTTTAAAGAAATATATTAGGAATATTGCAGGAATAACAAGTAAAGACAAAATATGAACACCAAAAGATAATCCTACCACAAAACTGATAATTACAAGCCATTTATGACCTCTTGGGGTATGAATTTCGCTTTCCCACTTTAAACCTAGCCAGAATAAGATCGCCATTAAAAAAGATGACATTGCGTAAACCTCTCCCTCAACTGCACTAAACCAAAAACTGTCAGAAAAAGTGTAAGTCAATGAGCCAACTAATGCGCTGCCTAAGATTGCTATACTAGAGCTTTCATTGATTTCTCCTGTTTTAACTACTAATTTTTTTGCTAAGTTAGTGATGGTCCAAAACATGAAAAGAATGGTAAAAGCACTCGCTAGAGCAGACATAAAATTTACCATTTTTGCGACCTCTGTAAGTTCACTTGTAAACATGGCAAAGAATGCACCAAGCATCTGAAACAATGGAGCTCCTGGAGGATGACCAACTTCTAATTTTACTGATGTTGATATGTATTCTCCACAATCCCACGCACTAACTGTTGGTTCTAATGTAAGAGAATAAGTGATGAGAGCTATTGCAAAAGTGCTCCATCCTAGTATGAGGTTCCACTTTTTAAATTTTTCTGATGTCATATGTTGTAAAAATGTATGGGCGAATTTACTAATTTATCAGACAAATAACGTTCAAGAGTCTAGTATTAACTTTAAAGACATTATAAAACTTTGTTAAAAGTAAAAAAGTAATAAAAAGATTTGCAGGATAAAAACTTTGATTTAAATTTGCAGCCGCTATGAAATCTATTGGCCTATGGTGTAATTGGTAACACACCGGTTTTTGGTACCGACATTCAAGGTTCGAGTCCTTGTAGGCCAACCAAAAAAAATCCCATTCTAAGAATGGGATTTTTTATATTTTAAAAGTTATCACAGGTCGTAAAACACTTTTAGAAACACTTTTAGCTATGCTACTGTTAAACAGGCTAGAGAGTCCACTTCTTCCGTGTGTGGTTAAAGCAATGAGATCTGCTTCAATTTCTTTTGCGAAATTTGTAATACCCTTTACCACAGACTCATCATTATGAATATGTATTGTGTTATTTGGTAAATCAAAGTCTTTGATAAAGTTTTTAATCTTCTCTTTAGTTATAAGAGAATTTTCAAAACTACTTGCTGTATTTATCTTTAGTAAATGTATTTCAGTTTTAAATTGTTTAGCAAAATTTAAAAAATCTACAAAAGCAACCTTATTTTCTTCATCATAATTTGATGCAAAAACTAATTTTTTAAATTTAAATTTTTGAGAGTCAGCTTTTACAACAATAACTGGGATTGTTGAGGTGCGTACAACTTTTTCTGTATTAGATCCAATAATCATTTCTTCAAAATCTGACACACCTTTAGATCCCATTACAATGAGGTTTGCGTTAATTTTTTTTACAAAATCTCTAATTCCTTCAAAGGGGTTTTGAAATCTAATAGAGTATCTAACAATTTGATTGTCGTTAAAATACGTAGTCTTTAAGTCAAGAATTTTTTCTTTTACTTTTCTCAAGTACATCATGCTTTCGGGGATGCTAAAGTTGCTTCCTGATCCCATATCAATAATTCCGGATGGAAGTTCTACCAAGTGAAGTAAATATATTTCTGATTCAATATTTTTACCAATTTTTGCAGCCATTTTCACTGCATATTTAGATTTTTCAGAAAAGTCTACAGGAACTAAAATTTTATACATATTATTGAAGTTTTAATAGTTTCAGTGGGAGCACGCTACGCTTGGTAAGAGTTAAGTTAAATTTACAAAAAAATTAGGAAAAAACCTATTTGGTTATTAAGTAACTAGTTAGTATATTTGCACGGAAAATGACCAAAAACGAAGAAGAAGGGGACGATAAGTCCCCTCTTTTTATATCTTGAGGTATATGGATCAAAAGTTAGTTACAAAATTAGTAGATGAGGCAATTTTAGAGAATGAATCCTTATTTCTAATTGAATTATCTTTTTTGGCAGGTAATAAAATTAAGATAATTGTAGATGGAGATGAAGGAGTTTCTATAAAAGAATGTATCCGTATTAGTAGGCATGTAGAACACAATTTAGATAGAGAAGAAGAAGATTTTGGTTTAGAAGTTACCTCTCCAGATATTTCTCATCCTTTAACGGTTAGAAGACAGTACCTAAAAAATATGAATAGAATTTTGAAGGTTAAAACTGAAGATCAAGAACTAGAGGGTACCCTAGTAAGTGCCAATGATAAAGAAATTTCTCTTAGATGGAAAACAAGAGAGCCTAAGCCAATAGGTAAAGGCAAAGTAACTGTAGAGAAAAATGCTTCGATAGCATTTAGCAGTATAAAAGAAGCAAAAGTGAAGATTATATTTTAAGAATAATATGCAATGGAGAATATAGCATTAATAGATTCGTTTTCGGAATTCAAAGACATGAAAAGTATAGACAGGGTAACACTCATGTCTATTTTAGAAGAAGTTTTTAGAGCTGCTCTAAAACGTAAGTTTGGTTCAGATGATAATTTTGATATCATTATTAACCCTGACAAGGGAGACTTGGAGATTTGGAGGAACAGAATTGTTGTAGCTGACAACGAAGTAGAAGATGATAACGAAGAGATTGAAATATCAGCAGCTAGAAAAATTGAGCCTGATTTTGAAATTGGAGAAGATGTTTCAGAAGAAGTTAAGTTATTTGACCTAGGGAGAAGAGCTATTTTAGCATTGCGTCAAAACTTGATTTCAAAAATTCAAGAACACGATAGTACAAACATATTTAAACACTTCAAAGAATTAGAAGGAGACATCTACAGTGCTGAAGTTCATCACATCCGTCACAATGCAATTATTTTGCTAGATGATGATGGTAATGAAATTGTGTTGCCAAAAAGTGAGCAAATTCGATCAGACTTTTTTAGAAAAGGAGATTCTGTAAGGGGAGTAATTAAAACGGTAGAATTAAGAGGTAATAAGCCTGCCATTATTTTATCAAGAACTTCACCAGATTTCTTAGTGAAGTTATTCGAGCAAGAAATTCCAGAAGTATTTGATGGACTAATAACAGTAGAAAGAGTAGCTAGGATTCCTGGAGAAAAAGCAAAAGTAGCAGTAGATTCTTACGATGATAGAATAGACCCTGTTGGTGCCTGTGTTGGGATGAAGGGTTCTAGAATTCATGGAATTGTTAGGGAGCTTGGAAATGAAAATATAGATGTAATCAATCATACAAAAAATGAACAACTTTTTATATCTAGAGCTTTAAGCCCGGCGAAAGTTGTTTCTATGGAAATAGAAGAGTATGAAGAGGAGAAAAATGGAAAAAAAGGACGTGTAAATGTCTTTTTGAAGCCCGAAGAAGTATCAAAAGCAATTGGGAAAGGCGGAGTGAATATTCGTTTGGCTAGTGAGCTAACCAAATATGATATAGATGTTCAAAGAGAAGGTTTAGAGGAAGAAGATGTAGAACTAACAGAATTTAGAGATGAAATTGAAGCTTGGATTATCCAAGAATTTAAAAATATTGGTCTAGATACAGCTAAGAGTGTGCTAGATGCTTCTGTTGAAGAACTTCTTAAGAGAACAGATTTAGAGGAAGAAACAATACTAGATGTTCAGCGAATTCTAAAAGAAGAGTTCGAAGAATAACATTCAATAAAAAATAATACTTTTACAAATAAAAGGTTAACAAGAGCATATGTCGGAAAGTAGAACAGTGAGACTTAATAAGGTGCTAAGAGAATTAAATATTTCTCTTGATAGGGCT
>Ga0228634_1001407_pt1 | contig 13916 bp, 10 predicted proteins | sample 42DmetaG_FD_190063 | JGI IMG/M metagenome (GOLD analysis project Ga0228634, IMG submission 190063) | Seawater microbial communities from Monterey Bay, California, United States - 42D | ecosystem: Environmental > Aquatic > Marine > Coastal | place: USA: California | collected 2016-09-27 | reverse complement strand
GGCCTTGGGCGATTTGTGTAAAGGTTTAGGGACTGCACATGGCAGCCCCCGAAAATCAGCCCAGCTTTGCCAACCGCGCGGCACGCAATTTGGCGAAATCATCGCCCGCGTGGTAGCTAGAGCGGGTCAAAGGCGTGGCCGAGACCATCAAGAACCCTTTGCCATAGGCCGCGGTTTCGTAGGACTTGAACTCATCCGGCGTCACAAAGCGATCCACCCGGTGGTGTTTTGGCGTCGGTTGCAGGTACTGCCCAACGGTCAGAAAATCGATGTCCGCCGCGCGCATATCATCCATGACTTGCAGGACCGATTGGCGATCCTCACCCAAGCCGACCATGATGCCTGACTTGGTAAACATGGTCGGATCCAGCTCCTTCACGCGCTGCAACAACCGCAGCGAGTGGAAGTAGCGCGCGCCGGGGCGCACCTCAGGGTACAGGCCCGGAACAGTTTCGAGGTTGTGGTTAAACACGTCCGGTTTTGCGGCCACGACAATCTCTAGCACCGCAGGATCACACTTGATGAAATCCGGCGTCAGAATTTCGATCGTGGTGTTGGGGGATTGGCGACGGATCGCGCGGATAGTTTGGGCAAAATGCTCTGCGCCGCCATCCTCAATATCGTCCCGGTCCACCGAGGTGATCACAACGTGGTTCAGGCCCAGTTTCTTGACCGCGTCTGCAACACGGCCCGGCTCAAACACATCAAGGTCTTCTGGGGGTTTGCCGGTTGCGATGTTGCAGAACGTGCAGGCGCGGGTGCAGACCTCGCCCATGATCATCATGGTCGCGTGTCCTTGGGACCAACATTCGCCGGCATTGGGGCAGCCAGCCTCTTCGCACACGGTGGTCAGCTTATGTTCACGCATGATGCGATAGGTATCTTGATAGCCCTTGCCGACAGGCGCTTTGACGCGGATCCAGTCTGGTTTTTTGGGCTGAGGCGCATCTGCACGGCGCTGTTTTTCGGGGTGCCGCTGTTCGGGAATTTTCAGGTCACGCATCTGGTCGGCTCCTTGGGCGCGGGTCGCGCGCATCGCTGCCCCACAAAGGGGGCTTAGTTGAACATTGAACTATATACCGCCGGACAAAAAATCCAGTGGCGCATTGCCGCGACCCCTACATTCCAGCCTCAAGCGGTTTTACGGCGCGTCCAACACCACAGGCAAATCAACTCCATCGCGACATGCGCCCCAGCAATCGCCGTAGCCCCCGTCGTGTCGTATGGGGGGGACACCTCGACCACGTCGCCGCCCACAATGTTGATCCCGGCCAGATCGCGCAAAATCGCAGCTGCTTGGCCCGAGCTAAGACCACCCCAAACAGGCGTTCCAGTACCGGGCGCAAAGGCCGGATCAAGGCAGTCGATATCAAAGGTCAGATATGACGGGCCATCGCCAACGATCTCTTTGATTTGCGCGGCCACTGCTCCCGGTGCGGCCTCATGGACCGCGCGGGCGTCAATTGTCGTCACCCCCAGTGTGTCGGGGTTCACGGTGCGAATGCCAATCTGCACCGACCGTTTGGGATCGACGATGCCCGATTTCACGGCCTTGTAGAACATGGTGCCGTGATCAACCCGCGTCATGTCATCATCGGGCCAGGTGTCGGAATGGGCGTCAAACTGCACCAATGCGAGGGGGCCGTATTTCTCTGCATGGGCTTGCAGGATCGGAAAGCTGACGTAGTGGTCACCGCCCAGCGAGATCATGCCTGCGTCTTGCTCTAGGATGCTACGGGCGTGTGCGCGCAACGCCTCCGGGAAATCCGAGATTTTCGCATAATCAAAGGCCAAGTCCCCGTAATCCGCGATCGCAAATTCCGACAGCGGGTCGAAATCCCAGTAGTAGGGCGGATCAAAGGTTTGCAGGCTCGATGCCTCGCGGATCGCGCGCGGGCCAAACCGCGTGCCGGGGCGGTGCGTCACGGCCTGATCAAAGGGAATACCCGTGACCGCCAGATCAAACCCCGTCAGGTCCTTGGTGTACTGGCGACGCAGAAACGACGTCGCGCCCCCAAAGGCGTTTTCGAAGGCAAGCCCCCTCGGATCACCGGGCGCAAAGGCCCGATCCACGTTGCTGCGTGCTTTGGCGAGTGACATCTGCGTTCCCTTCTTGCGACTTGGCGCCATCAAAACCATACCCATGCGTAACTGCCAAGCAGAGTCGCACATTTTGGGGTCGACGCCGCGCGCCCGCGTCTTATCTAGAGCCTCAACGTAGGAGAGCATGATGCCAGACACCGCCTTGCGGGCCGATTTCGTCAACGGGATGTCGCGCGCCGCGGCCACCGTTACTGTGGTCACGACCGATGGCCCCGCAGGCCGCGCCGGGGTGACGGTCTCTGCGATGACCAGCATCTCTGCCGATGGGGACGCGCCTACAATGCTGGTGTGTGTCAACACGACCAGCAGTGCGGCCGCCCCCATGATGGAAAACAAAGCGTTTGTGATCAATCTGCTAGAGGCGAGCCAGCAGGAAGTCGCCAATGTCTTTGCCAGCCGCTTGCCCGCCCCCGGCGGCGACAAGTTCAACGCCGTCTCACATGTGCCAATGAAAACCGGGGCACCCGCGCTGGACGGGGCACTTGCCTCATTCGATTGCACGCTCAGCAGCGCGCAACTGGTGGGCACGCATTATGTCGTGATCGGATCGGTCGTGGCGGTGCGCCTGCGCGATGAGGGCAAGCCGCTGGTCTACGGTATGCGGTCCTACTTGCGCGCAGAGCCCGCCTAGCTCGCCGCGCGCTCCGGCAGGTCCTGCGGGGCCACCTGCCCCCGCGGAAAGACAAAACACAGGTCCCGCCGGATGCTCAGCCAAAGTGCCGTGCCGGGTTTCGGAAGGAAAACGGCGGGCACCGTTGCCTTGACCATCGCGCCACCGGCCACCGTAAACTCGACAAGGCTTTCGCGCCCCATAAACCGCGCCCGGTGCACGATCCCCCGCGCAGGCGTGCCGTGTTGCGGCGTCGGCGCAGGACCACGGCCGTTGCGATCAAAGTCGAGCGAAACGTGCTGAGGCCGAAACACAATATCCACGTTTGTGCCATCGCCCACGCCGGGCACCAAAAACTCGCCAAAGGGTGTATGGGCAAGGCCCGCCTGAACTTGACCTTCTAGCACGTTGACATCACTAAAGAACTCAGCCGCGCGGCGGTCAGCGGGTTGGTTGTAGATGTTATACGGGGCTGCGCGTTGCACGATCTTGCCGTTGCGCAACAATGCGATCTCATCGGCCATGCGCATTGCCTCATCAGGCTCATGGGTGACCAGCAACACCGCACTGCCTTCTTCCTTCAACAGCTCCAGCGTGGCATCCCGGATGCCATCACGCAGGCGGTTGTCCAGCCCGGAAAACGGCTCGTCCATGAGCATAATGCGCGGGCGTGGGGCAAGCGCGCGGGCCAATGCAACGCGCTGTTGTTCTCCCCCGGACAACATATGAGGGGCCTTGTTGCCAAAACCTGACAGGTTCACGCGCTCAAGCAGTTTGTCCACCCGCGCAGTCCGTTCACCGCCCGTAGCCTTGAGGCCAAAACCGATGTTGTCCGCGACGCTCATGTGCGGAAACAGGGCAAAATCTTGGAACATCAGGCCAATGCCGCGCGCCTCAGGCGGAACGAAATGACCGGGAGCCGCTACGACGTGGCCATCAATCAGGACCTCACCTGCGTCTTGGCAATCCACGCCCGCAATGATCCGCAGCGTCGTGGATTTACCGCACCCCGATGGCCCCAACAGGCATGTGACTTGGCCCGGTGCGACGCTCAGCGAGATGTCATCGACAACGCATGTGCCCTCAAACCGGCGCACAAGGTTGCGCACTTCTAAGCGGGGCGATGTGTCGGGCACGGCGATCTCCGATGTCTTATTCTGACAAAATCACTTGGGACGTATCAGCCACACGGAACCGAGGCAAGACGCAGGCTGTCCGGTATATGTCGCGGACGGGCAGGACCGCATCCCCGCCTCGCGCCAAATTGCCCAAAACGCGCAGGAGCAGAACATGGAAAAAACCACCCGGGTATGTGTGATTGGCGGCGGTGTCGTCGGGGTCTCGGTCCTTTATCATTTGACCAAACTTGGGTGGTCCGATGTGATGCTGCTAGAGCGCTCGGAGTTGACCAGCGGCTCGACATGGCACGCGGCGGGCGGCTTCCATACGTTGAACGGCGACACCAATATGGCAGCGTTGCAGGGCTATACCATCCGCCTGTACCGTGAGCTGGAGGAACTGACAGGCATGTCCTGCGGGCTGCACCACGTGGGCGGCGTCACGCTGGCTGACACGCCCGAGCGGTTTGATATGCTGAAAGCAGAGCGCGCAAAGCATCGATTTATGGGCCTAGAGACCGAAATTCTGAGCCCCGAAGAAATCGCCCGAGTGGCCCCCGTGACCAACATCGATGGCATCTTAGGCGGGCTCTATGACCCGCTGGATGGGCACCTTGACCCGTCAGGCACCACCCACGCCTACGCCAAGGCCGCTCGGATGGGCGGGGCTACGATCAAGACCCACACCAAAGTGCTGGAAACCAACCCACGCCCCGATGGGACATGGGATGTGGTCACCGACAAGGGCACGATCCACGCAGAGCACATCGTAAATGCCGCGGGCCTTTGGGCGCGTGAGGTGGGCGCAATGGCAGGCCTTGCCCTGCCCCTCCACCCGATGGAGCATCAATACTTCGTCACCGATGAAATCCCCGAAATTTATGAGCGTGACGCCGAGCACCCCCATGTAATGGACCCCGCAGGCGAAAGCTATCTGCGCCAAGAAGGACGGGGCCTTTGCATTGGGTTTTATGAACAGACCTGCCGCCCATGGGCCGTTGATGGCACGCCGTGGGATTTCGGGCACGAACTGCTGGCAGATGATTTCGACAAGATCGAGGACTCGATCGCCTTTGCCTACAACCGGTTCCCGGTGTTGGAACGTGCAGGCGTCAAATCCGTGATCCACGGGCCGTTCACCTTTGCCCCCGACGGCAACCCCTTGGTCGGCCCGGTGCCGGGCCTGCGCAACTATTGGTCCGCTTGCGGTGTGATGGCGGGCTTTAGCCAAGGCGGCGGTGTTGGCCTGACCTTGGCGCAATGGATGGTCGAGGGCCAAGCCGAGCGCGACGTCACAGCCATGGATGTGGCGCGCTTTGGCAATTGGGCCACGCCCGGCTACACCCTGACCAAAGTGATTGAAAACTATCAGACCCGTTTTTCGGTTAGCTACCCCAATGAGGAACTGCCTGCGGCGCGTCCATGGGTGACCTCGCCTATGCATGACATCTGGGAAGCACAGGGCGCGGTCTTTGGCCAACAATACGGCCTAGAGGTCGTGAACTATTTCGCCCTGCCGGGTGAGCCTCGGTACGAGACACCATCCTTCCGCCGCTCCAACGCATTTGAGGCCACAGCCGCAGAAGTCGCAGCCGTGCGCGGCGCGGTTGGCATCAATGAATTGCAGAACTTTGGCAAATACCGGGTGACCGGGCCGAACGCCCGTGCGTGGCTCGATCATGTTATGGCCGGTCGCATTCCCAAACCCGGGCGTCTGAGCTTGACCCCGATGCTGAACGCGGCAGGTCGGATTGAGGGAGATTTCACCGTGTCCTGCATCAGTGAAGCTGAATTCATCCTGACCGCAAGCTACGGTGCGCAAGCCGTGCACACCCGTTGGTTTGAGCGGCACAGCCGTGATGGCGTGCAGGTTGAGAACATCAGCAACACGCGCACCGGGTTCACCATTGCCGGTCCGCGCGCACGCGATGTACTGGCCAAGGTCACACGCGCCGATGTTTCGCACGCGGAATTCAAATTCCTCGATGTGCGCCAGATCCTGATCGGCATGGCGCAATGCGTCGTCCAACGCGTCAGCTACACTGGCGATTTGGGTTATGAGATTTACTGCGACGCACACGAAGCCCGTCACCTGTACCAAGTGCTCAGTGCGGCGGGTGAGGAATACGGAATGCGCCCCTTTGGGATGCGCGCGATGATGTCGTTGCGGCTGGATCGGTTCTTTGGCGCGTGGCTGAGTGAATTCTCGCCCGATTATACCTGTGCGCAGACGGGGCTTGAGCGGTTTATCCAATGGTCCAAGGGCGACTTTATCGGACGCGCAGCCGCGGAGGCCGAGCGCACGCAACCACCTGAGCGGGTCCTGGCCGCGTTTATCGTTGAGGCGCTTGATGCGGATGTGCAGGGGTATGAGCCGATTTGGCTGGACGGTGAGGTTGTCGGGTTCTGCACCTCGGGCGGGTATTCGCACCACGCTCAGGTATCCGTGGCGCAGGGGTTTGTGCCCCGCGACCGCGCCACAGATGGCCTAGAGGTTGAGATCGAAATCCTAGGCGAAATGCGCCCGGCACGGTTGGTCACCACACCTTTGGTCGACCCTGATCGATTGAAGATGACGTCCTAACGGACGACACGGTGTGTTTGCGGCCCCTGCGGGGGCCGCGGTGCGCTCCGCGCGGGAGTATTTTGGGAACAAAGGCGTTAGGTCGTGCTGAGCGCTAGGCCGTTGAGGAAAATATGCACCTTATCCGGCGGCGCCGAGAGCGTGAGTTTGGCGCCGCGCAGATCGGTGTGGATACCCGGTAGTTTGGCAATGATCGGGTTGGCGTCTTGGCCCGCGTTTGGAGCGGTGAGATAGAGTTGGGTCACCTCACCCAGAGCCTCAACAATTGTGACGGTGGCCCCACATGCGTAATCCGGTGTGGTGACCCTGTGCATGTCTTCGGGCCGGATGCCTACGTTGACCTGCGCGCCCAAATGTTCCGGGTTTGAGGAATAATCCGAAGTGATCGTGCCCCCGCCGTCCCGAAGTTTGAGGCGGGTTGTTGTGCCGGTTTCAACAATTTCACCGGGCAGCAGGTTCATCGCAGGCGAGCCGATAAACTGGGCCACGAACTCAGAATTTGGCCTGCTGTAAAGATCGAGCGGCGCGCCGACTTGTGCGATGCCTTTGTCCGCGAGAACGACGATGCGCGTGGCCAGTGTCATGGCCTCGACCTGATCGTGGGTGACGTAGACCATTGTGCTGTTTGGCATTGCCTCTTTGAGTTGGGCGATCTCAATCCTTGTGGCGACGCGCAACGAGGCGTCGAGGTTTGAGAGCGGCTCATCAAAGAGATAGACCTTGGGGTCGCGCACGATGGCGCGTCCGATGGCCACGCGCTGACGCTGCCCCCCTGAGAGCGCTTTGGGGAGGCGATCAAGGTAGGGAGTGAGTTGTAGTTTGTCGGCGGCCGATGTGACGGCTGCATCAATTTCGGCTCGGGACTTGCGGGCGATTTTCAGAGCAAAGGCCATGTTTTCGCGCACGGTCATATGTGGATAGAGCGCGTAGGATTGGAACACCATGGCGATACCCCGTTCGCTTGGCGGCAGGTCGTTGACCATTTGTCCGTCAATCTCAAGCGTGCCGCTTGTGATCTGCTCAAGCCCTGCGATCATCCGCAAAAGCGTGGACTTGCCGCAGCCAGAGGGGCCAACAAAAACCACCAGTTCGCCTTGCTCGATCTCTAGGTTGACGTCCCGCAGGACCTCGACCCCGGCCCCGTAGGATTTGGCGACATTTGTGAGTTTCAGCTCAGCCATCGATGTGTGTACCCCTGTTAGGTGTTTGTTTTCTGAAGGATTGCGCAAGCCCATGGGGCCAATTCACCGCTTGGTCCCAGAGCCTCCCCCATGATGGGGTGCCACGCGCCGCTCGGCATCCGGATGTGTGACGGCGTCCCGCCCATGTTGAACGCGCAAAAGAGCGTCTCAGTTGCTTCAATCCGCTGGAACGTCAGCACATTCCCTTGCGCGCGCATATCTGTTTGGGTTCCGTGGTGCAGCGCGGGATGAGTACGGCGTCCAGCGATCATCGCGCGGTAGTGGTGCAAAAGCCCGTTGGGATCGGCCTCTTGCGTGGAGACTGTTTGCGGAAGGTGCGCATCGTCCACCGGAAGCCAAGGCGTGCCGCTGCTAAAACCTGCGTTTTGATTGCTCTGCTCCCACACAATCGGGGTGCGGCAGCCATCACGTCCTTTGAATTCAGGCCAGAATTCAATGCCATAAGGGTCTTGAAGTGCGTCGAATGGCACGTCAGCTTCGCTCAGGCCCAGTTCTTCGCCCTGATAGAGGCAGATAGAGCCGCGCAGACATAACAATAGCGTCGCAAAGAGCCGTTGCGCGGCGGGTGATAAATCCCACCGAGTGGCGTGGCGCATCACGTCGTGATTGGAAAACGCCCAACAGGCCCAACCTTCGCCCGCGACGGCATCTAGCCGCGCGAACACCTCAACCACGCGCGCCGCCGTAAGGGGAGCTTTGGCAAGGAACTCAAAGGCGTAGCACATCTGCACGCCCTGCCCGACTTTGGTGTATTCCCCCAACAATTCTAACCCGCGCTGGGCATCGCCCACCTCGCCCACGGCAGCGGTGCCGGGGTATTCCTCTAGCAAGGTCCGAAACCGCTTGAGGAACAAAAGGTTCTCGGGCTGGTTCTTGGAATAGAGATGGTCTTGGTGATTATAGGGGTTCACAGCTGGCGCGATTGTAGCGTTGCGCGCCTCCGGCGGGAGGGCCGGATTGTCACGCAAGGCCTTATCCGCGAAGTAAAAATTGATTGTGTCGAGGCGAAAACCATCCACCCCGCGGTCTAGCCAGAACCGGGTCGCATCCAACAGCGCGTCCTGCACGGCTGGCGTGTGAAAATTGAGATCGGGCTGGGAGGTGAGAAAGTTGTGCAAGTAGTATTGCAACCGCCGCGCATCCCATTGCCACGCAGGCCCGCCAAAAATCGACAGCCAGTTGTTGGGAGGGCCACCGTCGGGCTTGGGGTCAGCCCAAACGTACCAATCGGCGCGCGGGTTGTTCCGGCTTTGGCGGCTCTCGACAAACCACGGATGCTGATCGGACGTGTGCGAGAGCACCAGATCAATCATCACGCGCAGCCCAAGGCTATGGGCGCGGTCCATCAAGGCGTCAAAATCTGCCAGCGTGCCGAACATCGGATCGACATCGCAATAATCGCTCACATCATAGCCGAAATCCTTCATCGGGGAGGTGAAGAACGGCGATATCCAGATGGCGTCCACACCAAGCGACGCTATGTAGGGCAGCCGTTGGGTGATGCCCGGCAGGTCGCCGATGCCGTCGCCATTGCTGTCTTGAAACGAGCGGGGATAGATTTGATAGATCACCCCACCGCGCCACCAATCAAGCGCAGGATCGAGGCCGGAGGGAGCGTCAGTGTTCGCGGGCATTAGTACAGACCTTTACTTGACCGAACCCGCGAGAAGACCGCGGACAAGGTAGCGTTGCAGAGTGAAAAACACCAAAAGCGGCACGGCGATGGACGTGAACGCAGCAGCGGCCAGAATGCCCCAATCCCCCCCGCGTGAGCCGAGCAAATCATCAGCGATTTTGACCGTCATCACCCAGCTTTCGGAGCTTGCGGGTAGGAACACCTTGGCCACCAGCAGATCGTTCCAGACCCAAAGGAACTGAAAAATCGCGAATGACGCGAGTGCGGGAAAACTGAGGGGCAGGATGATTTTAGTGAACACCTGAAAGTCGGTGGCGCCATCCACACGCGCGCTTTCGATGATGTCGCGCGGCAGGCCCACCATATAATTGCGCAGCAGATAAATCGCGAGCGGCAGCCCAAATCCCGTATGCGCAAGCCAAATCCCCAGAAAGCTTTGGCCGATCCCAATCGTGTTATGAAACGACAGCATCGGCACCAGCGCCAATTGAAGCGGCACAACCAACAACCCCACCACCACTGCGATCAGCACCCCGCGACCGCGAAAATCCATCCACGCCAGCGCGTAGGCTGCGAAAGCCGCGATCAGGATGGGGATCACCGTAGCCGGGATCGTGACCGTCAGCGTGTTGATGAACGCGATATCCATCCCGTCAGAGCGGAGGATTTCGCGGTAGTTATCCAAGTCGAATGACGGAGGGATCTCCATCGCGAAGTATAGCGACGGGTCGCGCGTGATGTCCGCGGGGGCAAAGAAGCGGTAGTCTCCGTCCGCGGTGATTGAGAGTGTTCTGTCGCGGCTGAGGTGCAGAATCTCACCCGGTTGTGCGGCGTCAGGTGCGCGCGCCGTGGCCCCAAATGCGGTGATCGTAACGGGCCCGGTTTGCCCGGTTTCAGCCGCGATCAAATCCGCGATGTTGCCCGTGATCTCATAGCCCCCAATCGCGGTTGCAAACCCACCATCGACTGTTCTTGCTTCTGCCGCAGGTGCGCGCACCCGGAAGTTCTGTTCCACCGACAAAGGCGCGGTCCACCACGCGCTGGCCGAAATCGCATCCCGGTCCCGAAAGGACGACACCAACAACCCAATGGTCGGGATTAACCACAACACCACCAATGCCAGAACCGTGATATTCACGACCCACGAAAGAGCGGATTTTTGTCCCGCGATGCCGGTCATCTCACATCTCCTTGCGGGCTTGGCGGATGTTCCAGACCATCACGGGCAAAACAATCAGCATGATCACAAAGGCCACCGCCGTGGCGCGCCCGTCATCGCGGAACATGTAGGACATCATGTAGGACGGCAGGATTTGCGTGCCGAAGTTGCCCCCGGTCATCGTGTAGACAATGTCAAAAACCTTGAGCACGAGGATCGTGATCGTCGTCCAGACCACCACGATTGTGGGCATGATCTGTGGCACTTTGATCGAGAAAAACACCCGTGCCGGCCCTGCCCCATCCAGGATCGCGGCCTCGATAGTTTCCTCTGGCACACCGCGCAAAGCCGCCGACAGGATCACCATGGCAAATCCGGATTGAATCCAGATCAGAATGACCATCAAAAAGAGGTTATTCCAGAACGGGATTTGCAGAACGTCGATGCTGGCCTCTGTTCCAAAGGCCACCAAGATCGCGTTGATCAGACCGATGTCGGGATTGTTGGCATAGACGAACTTCCAAATCAGTGCGGCCCCAACAAAGGAGATCGCCATGGGCATAAAGATGATCGATTTCGCCACCGTGCCCCAGCGCAATCTGTCCGTCAGTTGCGCAATCAACAACCCAAAGAACGTCGAGGCCGCGGGCACGATCAGCACCCACAACAGGTTGTTCGTCAGTGCGGTGCGGAACTCCGGATCGCCCAGCATGATCCGGTAGTTGCCGAACCCGATGAACTCAGCCCCCGAGCGGTTATAAAGCGACCGACTGAACGAGCCGAACACCGGGTACACAAGGTACAGACCCAGCGCCAACAGCGCCGGCAACAAGAACAGCCAAGGCCGGATCAGATTGGCGCGATTGATATTGCGCCCTGCGTTTGGGCCACGTGCGGGAAAGAGGACCTTATCCAGCACCACATTGGATGCCCAGAAATAGGCCACACAGCCGCCCACACCGATAAATATCGTGAGCGCGCCTTGGATAAGCGGTGACATCAATGCCCCTTTGACGGCTAAGCAACATGGCCCAAGGCGCGCAGGACACGCGCCTTGGAGGGTCCGTTAAGGGGGATCACTTTAGGTCGTCCCAGCGGGCTTGGATGCCCTCGGCCACGGTTTTGGCGTCTTCGCCAGTGACGTAGTCGACCATCCCCGTCCAGAACGCGCCTGCGCCAATCTCACCCGGCATCAGGTCCGATGCATCAAAGCGGAAGGTCGTCGCGTTGCGCAGGATTTCGCCTTGGGCGCGGCTGCTGTCGTCGATGTAGGCCATCGGGTTCACGCCTGCATGCGCCGTCAAAAACCCGCCCTGCGCCATCCATGTTTCATGGGCAACGGGCAGCTTAAGGAACTCCAACATCGCCGTTGCGGCCTCGGACGGGTCCGTCACGGAAAACAACGTCCCCGCGCCCAGCACGGGCTTGCCCAGGTCTTTGTCCGCAAAGGCCGGAAAGTAGAAGAAATCCACGTCTTGGCCCATGGTCGTCCCATCTGGGAAGAACGCCGGGATAAACGATGCCTGACGGTGCATGTAGCACTGGGGTGGGATCGCAAATAGGCCCGATGGGCTGTCGCGGAAATCGGTGTTGGCCACCGCGCTCACGCCACCGTTCACAAAGGCGTCGTTGCGCGCAAATACGCCGAATTTCTCAATCGCTTCGATGACTTTAGGGTCATCAAATCCGATCTCATTACGGACCCATGCGTCGTAATCCTCTGGCGCGTTGATCCGCAGCATGATGTCTTCGACCCAGTCGGTCGCGGGCCAACCGGTGGCCGCCCCTGACCCCAGCCCGATGCACCAAGGCGTGCCGCCATCCGCTGCGATCTGATCCGTCAGCGCGAGCAGATCTTCCATGGTTTCAGGCAGGTCATAGCCCGCCTCATCAAAGGCATCGGGCGAATACCAAACCAGTGATTTCAGATCGACACGGTAGAACATGCCGTAAAACCCAGATACGCCATCCGCACCTGGATAGGTCGCAAGATCGACCCATGACTGCCCGGCTGCATAGTTCTGCGCCACCCAATCTGCGGTGTCTTGTGGCAATGGCGTCAGCAACCCCTGACTGGCCAAATCCGCCGCAAGGCCCGGCTGCGGGAACACCGCTAAGTTCGGCGCAGAGCCTGAGCGCGCCGAAATCACGATATCCTGTTCGAAGCTGTCGGAGCCTGAGTATTGCACCTGCGCGCCTGTGGCAGCCTCAAAGTAGGCCAAAACCACCTCAAACTTGTCTTTCTCGGCCCCGGTCCACGGCCCTGAGATCGTTAAGGTTTGACCCGACAGGTCAGTGTCCTCAGCAAAGGCGGTGTAACTGTCCCAGGAAAACGCGCCCTCTCCCAGCGCGAAGGGCAGATGTCCGTCGGCGTTTGCCATGGCGGGCCACAGCGCACAGGACGCAATGCAGCACAACAGTGCTTTCTTCATTCTAATTCCTCCCTCGTCACACCCGGCCGTTAAAACAAGGCCAGCACAACGAAACGCATGTTTTTAATGTCTTGGGTTACAGCGTGGCGTATTTGAAAGCGCTTTGGCAAGCTTTAATCGAAACAAATTGGCCTTTGATATTCTGCGCGTTGGACCAGCCCGGTACCGACGACCAGAGCCATGCGTCTCGGTCACGACTACGCTGAATAATGCGGTAGCCTTGCCTTCGCCCTTCGCTTTCTTTGACAAAAACTAAGGGGGCCCCTACCGTTAACGCACAATTTATTTCCCGAAAGCCTTTACCCGTGAACCTCAAACAATTGTCAGAAAAACTAGGGCTGTCGCAAACGACCGTGTCTCGTGCTTTGGGCGGTTATCCAGAGGTAAAGGCCGCGACCCGCGAACGCGTCCACCAAGCCGCGCTAGCGTATAATTACAAACCCTCGCGCCGGGCGACGTCGTTGGCTACGGGCCGATCCATGGCCATCGGACACGTCATCCCCTTGTCGAGCAATCACGAAATGGTGAACCCAGTTTTCGCGGATTTCATCGCGGGCGCGAGCGAGGTGTATGCCACAGCCGGGTACGATATGCTTGTGTCGGTCGTCAGCGACACGGACGAGTTGCGCACCTACCGCGATTTGGCGGGCAAAGGCACTGTAGACGGTGTGATCGTCCATGCCCCCGTGCCCCAAGACACACGGATCAAGGTCCTGCACGATCTGGGCCTGCCGTTCGTCGTGCATGGCAGGGCAGAGCCGCAGGCGATCGAGTATTCCTATGTGGATATCAACAATTACGGTGCTTTTACGACGGCCACCCACATGCTGTTGGACCTTGGGCATGAACGCATTGGCCTGCTGAACGGGACCAAAGGTGTCGATTACGCCGACCAGCGTGAGCGCGCCTATTGCGAAACACTGGCCGCGCGGGGCTTTGCCCCTGCCCCCGATTTAATCACCAACAATGAGATGACAGAACATGCGGGCTACGATGGGGCAAAACGGCTTTTGTCCGCCCCGAACCCACCGACCGCATTTTTGGCGTCATCCGTGGTGATCGCGCTTGGGGT
>Ga0228634_1001405_pt1 | contig 13935 bp, 11 predicted proteins | sample 42DmetaG_FD_190063 | JGI IMG/M metagenome (GOLD analysis project Ga0228634, IMG submission 190063) | Seawater microbial communities from Monterey Bay, California, United States - 42D | ecosystem: Environmental > Aquatic > Marine > Coastal | place: USA: California | collected 2016-09-27 | reverse complement strand
TGTATTTACACCGGAAGGCACACGATCATATAACCCTAATTGGAAAAAAGGATTCTATTACATTGCTCTAGCTGCAAATGTACCCATATGTATAGCCTATGTTGATTATAAAAATAAAAAAGGTGGTTTTCATAGTGTAATACAACCTTCAGGAAATGTTGAGGAGGATATAATAAAAATTAAAAAAGTTCTAAGTCAGTTTTCGGGAAGATATCCTGAAAAAGGAATAGATATTTAATCTTTTCTCGGGATTTTCTCAGCTTTTTTAAAGTCATATGGGCAATGCTTACAAGAGCTTTTACAACAATAGCCTCTTTTCAAATGATAGGACTCAGTAAACACGATGTAACCATCATCACTAAGGTAGTAATCCTTAGAGTCCATATCTTTACGTTTTGAGAACATGGAAAAATCTTCTTTCATAATATGATTTAATGACTAATTACTCAAAATTTATTAAGCGCTCACGTGTAGAGAGGTTTAGCTTTCATAAGCAAAACAATTCAAATGAAATGTTGTTCGTCAAAAGGGATGATTTAATTCATGATGAAATTTCGGGCAATAAATTTCGAAAACTCAAATACAATATAGAAACCGCAAGAATACAGGGTTGTGACACTATTAAATCCTTTGGTGGAGCATTTTCAAATCATTTATTGGCTTTGGCTTCTTTAGGCAAAATTGAGGGTATAAATACCATTGGAGTGGTAAGAGGCGATGAATTAAATGAGCAATCAAATAAACTCCTTGAAAGATGTGTTGATTTAGGCATGAGACTTGAATTTGTTTCACGAAGTCAATTCAAAGTCGCTAAATCATTAAATGGAGTCGTCGATGACCCTAGTATTTTTTGTGTTCCAGAAGGAGGTGCAAATAGAGAAGGGGTACTTGGATGTGAAGATATCATTAATGAAACGACAAATGATTATGATTATATAGTTGTAGCACAAGGGACTTGTGCAACAAGTCTCGGTATTTACAGCGCGATGTCCTGTAAGTCTAGGCTCCTTGTTGTTCCGGTCTTAAAAGGTTTTGATGCCATAGGGGAGATGCAAATTCTTGCTCGAAAAGCAGGGATTTCTTTTGATAGAAATAGGGTAGATGTATTAGACCAATATCATTTTGGTGGTTACGCCAAAACTACAACCGAATTAGATTTATTCATAGCGTCTTTCAATAGTCAATCTCAGTTCATTGTTGAACCTACCTATACAGGAAAGACGCTTTATGCCTTAAATGAATTTTTAGCGAAGCAAAAGGGTACAAAAAAAGTCCTCTTTGTTCACACAGGAGGACTTTATCATTTTAAAAATGGTAATACCGCTATTTAATCTTTCCTCTTTTTGTTGAAGTCTTGTATAAATGAAGAGTTTTTAGGTAAATTTCAATCGCACCAATACTATTTGTAGCCTGATTTAAATAGGATAGATTGGCATCAAAAGCAATGCCCAACTTAAAACCTTTAATTTTAAATCCGAAAGTAGTAACTAAAGCATCTTGGTGTCTGTAATAGAAACCATAATCAACTGTTACGGTTTTATTAATGTTCGTTATTGCTGATCCTTCTTTTAAAATATGTTCAAGTGAAATTCCCGCCATTATATTTGAACCAGGCCCAGTTTTAAAATACATGACCTGCGGATTAACTCTAAGGTCTCTTTTTCGAGTAACCAGATTAGCTCCTGCATGAACTACAGTTTGCATATACAATCTATCACTACCGAAAGAGAAATCGAGTTTTGGTCTATTGACATGGTTTAAAGCTACTCCACCATAAAGAAGAGAACGATTTCGTGTACTGTGTTGGTAATAAATCCCTGAGCTAATATCAATTGTTGAATAGCTTGTACGCAGTCCTAATTCGGTATTTGTTCCAGTAAAGCCATTTCCTTGCCATTGATTTTCCCAAGTATTTGATGCCGTATAGCTTTGTTGGTAAAAGCCAGGAGCTACACCAACTGAAAGCTTATTTCTATTATCTAGTGCCAGTGTATAATTAATAGGAATAGAAATCGTATTTGTTGAAAAACCGAGGTCGCCTGTAACATCATTCATTACGTTCAGACCTATGCCAAAATTGTTACTACCCATAAATCCATCAGGAATCTTGAAGTTTGCATTCAATATGTTGGTTCTCATTTTAGTTAATGGCAACCATTGCAATCTACAGTTTGTAAAGAAGCCAAAATCTTCAGCCCCAGTTGCAACCGATCCTGGATTGTACATCATCGGTGATTGATACCACATACTAATTGATTTATCTTGTTGACCAAAAGCAATTCCAGATACCGCTATAAATAAGGTAAAAATTAATTTTTTCATTTTTTTATCTAAATAAGGTTACGTCTCCTTCTATTAATTTTGAAACTCCATCGATGAGACGATATTCGAGCATGTAGTAATAAGTGGCGGTGTTAACATTTTTTCCTTTGTAGGTTCCATCCCATCCTTCGTGAGGGTCAGTGGTTCTAAAAATCATTTGACCATAACGGTCATAGATTCTAAAATCAACTTCAACAATTGCACCACCTTCATAAAAACCATTGTTAAAGTTTTGATCAGCATCTACATTTGTAAGGACTCGGAAAAAATCATTTACGTTATCACCATTTGGTGAGAAAGAATTTGGTAATGCGATGTTAATGCCAACAGCAACGCTATCGGTAGTTAAAGTATCTTGAAACCACACTGAAACGAGCACAGTATCATATGAAGTACATCCTTCAGGCGTTGAATATGCTGCAACATAGTAAGTATCGTAGAAAGGGGTAACAATGAGTGAATCATTAGCACCTGGTAAAAGACTATCAGACATATTACCACTTGGATACCAAACCATTGATCCTCCTGGAGGAGTTCCGGAGGCAAACAAATATGCCTCTTGATACATCCCTATGGTTGTATCATTGATCTCCACATAGACACCATTCAGCGTGTCTGATAAAGTTGCCGTTACACTGGGAGTTTCTCCCACGCTCACTGTTTGAGCCGTTTGATTGGAACCAAATGTATTAGACACGGTCAGTGTTATTGCAAAAACACCTGGGTCATTAAAACAAATAGGACCAGGGTTTGCTCCGTTATATACTGCAGGTGTACCTCCTTGAAAAGTCCACTCGAAATTTATGGGGTTTCCCGTAGAGTTATTTGTTACAGTAATACATGCCCCTTGACAAAATTGATCATCGGACATAGAGAAGTTGGCAGAAGGAATTTGTCCAAATGTAATAGTACTAGAAAGACAAAGTATGATAAAGGCTATAAACCTCATAAGAGTTGATTTTTTTCGTAATAATTATACGAAAGTAACTAAAAAAGTTTCAATTTCCTTTTCCTAGCTTCAACAAAATGACAACTCCCAAAGCTTTTTTACTTCGTTCATTTCATGAACATCATGAACTCTAAATATTGATGCATTTTTAGAAATAAGCATTGCATGCATTGCAGTGGTTCCATTTAGGGCCGCATTCGCATCACTTTCCAAAGCTTTGAAGATCATTGATTTCCTAGAGACTCCAACGAGGATCGGTACATTTAGAATGTGTAAAAGATTAAAGTTTTTCACGATTTCATAGTTTTGATTAAGACTTTTTGAAAACCCAAACCCTGGATCGATTATGATATCATAAATACCTTTTTCTTGTAATTCAGTGATTTTTTTTGAAAAAAATCGAATAAGTTCAACAATAGTATTTTTTGATTCAGACATAACGCTTTTATTTATACCACCATCAATATTGTGAGTCAAAATATAAGGACACTTGTATTTTTCAACTGTCTTCCACATTTGTTGGCTATGAAACCCGCCACTTACATCATTTATAATGTCTGCTCCAATTTCAAGACATTTTTCTGCAACCTCAGGTCGAACGGTATCTACAGAAATTATAAGTTTCGGAAACGCAGCGCGAATTTGCTTTAATGGACCCACAACACGTTTTAATTCGTCTTCTAATGCTGGGAGCTCTGCATTTGGTTTTGTTGTGCTACCTCCTAAATCTATAATATCTGCTCCATTTTCAATAAAGGAGCTTACTTTTTTAATAAGCTCTCGTTCCTTTTTTTTTGCATCATTTTCGTAAAACGAATCTGGACTTAGATTAATAATTCCCATTATCTTTGGCTTATCAAATTGAAACAATGCGCCTTTTATGTTTATTGTTTTGGGAAGTGGATTTAACGATTCTCTATACATAATTTTTAAATGGAAAAAACAACACAGCAGTACACAAAAGTAATGAATGTTTGTAGAGAAATATTTACAAAGAAAACTTTTGATTATGGCACGTCTTGGAGAATTCTAAGGCAAAGTTCACTTACCGATCAGATTTTCATCAAAGCAAATCGAATTCGAACTATTCAAGATACAGGTGAAAACAAGGTTGGTGAAAGTATTGAAGATGCATTTTCAGCAATGGTTAATTATTGTGTAATGGCAATTATTCAAGGTAGGTATAAATTCAACTTGCATGATGATGATTTGACTGCTGAGCTTGCGACTGAATGGTATGACTTGGTTCGGAAAGAAGCTTTTAATCTTATGGAAAGTAAAAACCATGATTATGGTGAAGCATGGAGAGATATGCGCGTAAGTTCTTTAACCGATCTCATTTTAGCCAAAATATTAAGAATTAAAAATATAGAAGATAACAAAGGGGTGACTGTAGCTAGTGAAGGCGCAGAGGGTAATTATTTCGATATGCTGAATTACTCGGTTTTTGCATTGATTCACTTATCTGTAGAAGGTTAAAGTATTGTTAATTGATTTTTTACTTTACTCTTATGTTATACTTTTAAAAGAAAAAAATGAAAAACGCAAACAGAATTTATTTGATCTGGGGTATTCGAATTGTTGTTTCAATTCTTTTTATCCTTTCGGCAGTTGCAAAACTTTACCCTTCTCCCTTGATGGGAATCTCTTCTTTTGAAACTAAATATCTCGGTGCAATTGGAATTGAAGGTGACCTTTCTAAAGTTATTTCGCGATTGCTGATTGGATTTGAATTCACTTTGGGTATTTTTCTTCTACTTCCATTTTATCTGAAAAAGGTTGTAATTCCTACTACGATTCTTTTATTAGGAGCGTTCTCGCTTCATTTGAGTTTTCAAGTTTTCCAAGGTGATGCAAGTAACTGCGGTTGTTTTGGTGAATTGATACCAATGACTCCACTGGAAGCCTTAATAAAAAATTTATTGTCTATCGGATTACTTATACTTTTGGTGAGCATTTTTAAAGAAGAAATAAAAGAAAAAAGAAATATTCATCCTGTGCTTTATACCGGTTTTTCTATTGCGCTTTTAATGTTTATTTCGCTTCCTCAAGGCTCGAGCAATATATCAGGCGAATCCTTGAAAGGATCAGAATCCATATACTCTAACTATTTCCCAAACCTCTCAAAAGGAAATAAATTATTATGTTTTTTTTCACCTACATGTGAACACTGCATGGCAACAGGTAAAGAATTGCATGAACTTGCCCAAAAGTTTCCTGGTTTATTTCCGGAGGTAAAGATTTTATTCATGGATGAATCTGATAACGGCTCGAAGGACGAAATAGAATCCTTTTTTAAATTTGTTGGTAAGCCTTTCGATTATAAAGTCTTGTCTATAGAAGATTTCATTCCTATTTTCTGGAACGAAAAAAACTTCCCTGGTGTTCGTTACTCTTCTAATGGTGAGGAACGTCTGTTTTTTGATGGCACTGAAAACAATGAATTTGATGCTGATAAGTTGTTAAATGATATAAAGCGGGAAAACTAATGCGAAAAAAGATTATTGCCGGAAATTGGAAGATGAACCTCAATGTTCATGAAGCGAAGATTCTTTTTAAGGAGATTTCTGATATTGTCACCAAAAATAATGTGGCGCATGAGGTTTTAGTCTTTCCCCCAAGCATTTATATAGAGAGTTTATTGAAAATGAACCAAAGCACAATAGAAATAGGTGCTCAAAATTTTCATTATCAAAATAAAGGCGCTTTCACAGGAGAAGTAAGTGCAATGCAACTGAAGCAATTGGGTTGTGAATGGGTGCTTGTAGGACATAGTGAAAGACGAACAATGTTTCATGAACGAGATGCCGATCTACTCAATAAAATAAAAGCCGCCTTAGAAAATGGTTTGGAAGTAATCTACTGTTGTGGAGAAACTTTAAATGAACGAGAGGCGGGAATATATTTTGAAAAAATAGGCGAACAAATTGAACTTTTAAAGACCTTAAGTCTGAATGAAATGAAAAATGTAGCTATTGCCTATGAACCCATTTGGGCTATCGGAACTGGAAAAACAGCTCGTCCGACTGAAGCTGCAGAAATGCATGATTTTATGCGTACTAAACTCGAGTCTATTTTTAATTTGGAAGTCGCGGATTCCACATCTTTACTTTATGGCGGTAGTTGTTCTCCTCAAAATGCTAAAGATTTATTTGCTTGCTCAAATATTGATGGTGGACTCATCGGTGGCGCCTCACTTAAAGCAGAGTCATTCGGTGAAATTATAGCGGCTATTTAATGACCTACTATCAGTTTAAAATTATTATTGAACCATTCGAGCCATGGTCAGAAATACTCACCGCTTATCTTGGAGAGTTATTTTTTGAGGGGTTTTATGAAAAAGAAAATACACTTTTCGCTTTTGTCGCAAAGGAACATTTTAAAGAGAAAGAATTTTTGCGCATTTTGAGGCGCATTCAGGATAGCGTTAAGATTGACTATTCCTTTTCTGAACTTCCCCAACAGAATTGGAATGCTTTATGGGAATCGAATTTTGAACCAGTTTTTATAGAAAATGAATTAGCAATATTGGCGCCTTTTCATAAGATTGAAAATACGTTTAAACGAACAATTATAATCGAACCAAAAATGTCTTTCGGTACCGGGCATCATCAGACTACCTACATGATGTGTGAAGCTATAATGCAAGCGGATCTCAAAGGGAAGCATATTTTGGATATGGGTTCCGGAACAGGGGTTTTGGCAATTCTTGCTGAATTAGAGGGTGCACTCGATGTTCTTGCTGTAGATATAGAGCCATGGTCTGTTGAAAATTGCGCTAGAAATGCATCGGATAACAAATGTCAAAATATTACATCTATTCTAGGGGATATCGATGTTGTTTCGCCTAAAACATTTGATACCATATTCGCGAATATAAATAAGAACATTTTGGTCCGTCATTTACCCGATTACGTTTTGGCAATGAATCAAAATGGTTTGTTATATTTAAGTGGGTTTTTTACCTCGGATGCACACGAATTAAAACAAGCTGCAGAATCATTGGGTCTCTATTTTTCGCATAAAGAGGAAAGAGAGGGCTGGTGTATGCTAGTCTTTAAAAAATAAACGAATGAGAGTCCTACTTTTAATATGTTCATGTTTTTTCATGTTCTTTTCGTTTGGTCAAAAATTTTCTACAGACAAAGAAAAATTCACAAAAGAGCTGGTGAAACATATCCCTCAGGAATCCTTTCATAAATATGTTAAGAAAGAATTTACGCCATTCCTCAACTCAGGATTCAGCTCTGTTGAATTTCAAAAATTGGTAGAGCGATGTAATTTTTTATTCGACAATGGCTATTTTTCAGAGGATATTATTGCCTTAGTTCGTTTAGCTAAAGATCAAAAAACAAATGTCTTTCCTTCAGTATTTATTAAAAAATGGCATAATTTATATGACGACAAGGTATTAAATGACAACAAGCGAGATTTACAAGAATTTATTTCCTTTTCAGCATCTTTATTTTCTACAAAAACTTTTTTTAATGGGGATAACCATAAATGGTCCTTTCACGGAGGCGAACCTAAATGGGTTGTTAAGAAATCGAGTGTTCAAATCCAAGTAAACAAAACTGATTTAAAGTGTTTGGTTTCTCAATCGGGACCTGTAGATAGTATTGTAGTTAAAAATACGACAGGTTACTTTGACCTTAAAAAGAAACGTTGGTATGGTCGCGGTGGTATTGTCACTTGGGAAAAGGTGAACTTTCCAGGTAACGAGACTTTTGCAAAGCTTCGAGGTTATAATGTAAATACTACAGGTTCTACATTAAAGGTGGATACAGTGTCCTTAACAACTCCTTATTTTGAGGAGTCAATTCTTGGACGCCTAAGCGATAAAACATTATTTAATCTCAAGGAAGGTGAATCAAGTCCCATTTTTAATTCATTTGAAAAACGATTGTTAATAGAAGGGCTGAGAGATCAAATGGATTACGATGGTGGTTTTTCCTTACAAGGAGCCGAATTTATTGGAACGGGTGAACCTGAGAATTTAGCAAAAGTTATTCTTCATTATAATGATAAGCCGTTATTTGAAGTTAAGGCATTAAAATTTCAAATGAATCCAAAACAAATTATTGCGCGCAACGCAGATATTAATATGTTTCATAAAAATGGAGATTCTCTTTCGGCAAAAAATGCTCTTGTGTATTGGGACGAATCAAAGAAAGAGCTGCGTATTTCTGCGAATAAAAAAGGTGCTAATTTACTACCATTTGTGGATAGTTATTTTAAGCTATTCATCAAAACGCCACTATTAAAATGGACATTAAATAGTGCATTTCCTATGTTTACATACGAAGTTGGGACTGCTCAGGAGCAGAAATATGCTTTTATTAATTCTTGGGACTATTTTGACCAGCGTGCTTTTCAAAAATTTGCAGGAATAGGTAATACAAATCCCTTAATGGTTATTGCCAATTTGAGTATTGAGGAAGAAAAAACTACACTACCCGTGGGGCAAGTAGCAAGTGCCTTAAGAAAGTCGATCAGTCAATGTAAGTCTCAACTCATTGATATCGCGAGCTCTGGATTTATTCAATATAAATCCACTGATGATGAGGTAGTTGTTGAGCCTAAACTTTTAAACTTTGCAAAATCATCTACAGGAGAGAAAGATTATGATGAGCTGAGTTTTGTTTGTGATTTGCGCCCGAAAGTACTAAATGCGTCAATTACAGAAATTGGTAATGACAAATATCTTCAAGGTTTACAATATGAATTTCAGAAGGTTACTGAACGAAGAAAGTCTCAACCATGTTATGCATTTATTGATTTGAATAGTGAGGAAATCTTTCTGAATGAAGTCGACCGTGTTCAGTTGTCGGCAAAGCAAAAAACGTATTACTATCCGGATTCTTCTTATGTTAAAATGTCGGGTAATCGCAATATGAAGTTATCAGGATGGATTGAGTCAGGCAAGTTTAATACCCACTCAATTCGTTCAACATTTGACTACAATTCATTTAGTATTCAAATTGACAGTTCAGATCAAACCTATCTTCGTGTAAATCCTTTGAGTTCAAGAGATGGGCAATCCCCGATTGCAATGGTTAGTGAAATTTCTGATTTTCAAGGTGTTTTATATATAGATGACTCGACGGTTCGTTCAGGGCGAAGCCGCTATAATATGGAATACCCATTTGTAGAGGTTGACAAGGAACTGAGGGTCTTGTATAGCGATGCTAATATTGTCCAAGGTGCATATGATAGTACAAGGTTTTACTATGTTTTAGCTCCTTTTTTATTAGACAGTCTTGACAATTTTAATGAGTCGGAATTAAGATTAGCTGGCCGTTTGGTTTCTGATGGTATTTTTCCAGAATTGCCCGAGCCACTGCGCATCATGAATGATTATTCATTCGGGTTTATCACAGATGCTCCAGATGAAGGCTACCCATTTTATGAAACAGAATCCATGTATCAAAATAGAATAGTTCTATCGAGTAACGGCCTGCAAGGTTCGGGAACTATAAACTTTTTACAAGCCACCGCAACATCTAGAAAGCTTACTTTTTTACCTGATTCAGCTATAGGGCTTGCACAGTTTTATAGTGCTGAAATAACGGACGGGTTAGAGTATCCTGAGGCGCAATGTAAACTGGCAAAAATGTCTTTTAAACCGAGACTTAGGATTTTAAATATTCAATCTTACAGAGACGAATTTATAACGATGTTCAAGGATGAGTGCGCGCTAGATGGTGCGATTTCAATTTCTGAAGATGGGATGAAAGGATACGGGCGCATCGACTTAATGGACGCGCTTCTTGTTTCAGATGCATACAGCTTTAAAGCGATGGATATTTTTTCCGACTCTGCGTCTTTTACTTTAAGAAATAGATTTGCTGAATATGGGGAAAACCCTCTTGCTATTCAGTCTGACGGCTTGAAATCACATATCTCATTTAATGACCGATTAGGTGTGTTTAATTCGAGCGGTTCTAAACGAATAAAGTTCCCGAGTAATAAATTTTATTGTCAGATGGATAAATTTGTTTGGCAGATGGATGGTGAGAGCATTGATTTTGAGAAAAATAAGGGAACGGAAACAAGTTTTGAAAGTAGCGCAGGTATTGTTCAAAATAATTTCTTCTCCTTAAACCCTGATCAAGATTCACTGCAATTTAAGTCAATAAGCGCTCAATATGATTTAAAAAACGAGACCATCAATTGTTATAAGGTTGATTTTTTAGAGCTTGGTGATGCTTACGTTTATCCCGATGCAAATGAAGTCCATATTTTGAAAAATGCGGTAATAGATACCTTTGAAAATGCAAGAGTGGTTGCGAATAGAGTTTCTAAGCTACATGAGTTTACAGATGTAACTTTGAGTGTTTTAGGTCGATATGACTTTAAAGGAAAAGGCAATTATTTGTATTATGATAGAGATAGTTCTCGGACGAAATTGGAAGTAGCTTCGATTTATTTTGATAAAATTCAAACGAGGGCAGCTGCAAAAATTAATGCAGATCAAAACTTTAAGTTCAGTAATAAATTTCAATATTATGGCACCATGAATATTGAATCTAAAAACAAGGGGGTAATTTGTCAAGGTTATACCCGTATTATCCATGAATGTCCCTTTGACCGGTCTTGGATGTTCTTTGAAGATACTATTATTGCAGAAAATGTAAAGATACCTATATCAGAGGAACCATTGAGCAAGGATAAAGTTTCAATGGCGGTAGGTTTCCTATGGCGTGATTCTCAAAATTCTGATAGTATAAATGTATATCCTGCATTCTTATCTTCCAAAGATTATCCTTCGGATGCGTACTTATTTAACTCGAGTGGTTCTTTATTCTATGATTATAAAAACAATCGATTTGAGATTTCAAACACTTACAAAGATGCATCGAATATTTACGCTTCAAACGCCATAACCCTTTCTGATGCTGGCTGCGCTATTAAGGGGGCAGGTAAAATAGATCTGGGTATAGATTTAAAACCTGTTGAAATAGAATCGTATGGTACCATTTCGTATGATCTTAAAAAGAAAAAAACAAGGCTAAAACTTACCGCAAAGCTGAATATACCATTACCCAAGACCGTAATATCTACAATGGCGAAGCAATATGCATTTTCTGATTCTTTAAATGAATATACTTTCGATAGAAAAACTCAAGATGATCTGACAGATGTATTTACAATTTTTGGCGGAAGCAGGAGTAAGGCAGAAAAAATATTTAAAGAATATGATGAGGATAAGCTTAAAAAGGCACCATCTTATTTAGAGGCCACTTGTGTTATGCCTGATTTGATTCTTGAGACTTATTCGCTTCCTAAAAATGCAGATGGTGATGCGTTGTCAGGATTGAGATCTAGAAATTCAAAAATCGTTTTATTCTCGATGGGGGATGAAATTGTATTAAAACAGGTTCCTGGCCAAGTCTTATTCTTGAAAAAGACCTCACCCAACTCTAGTTCGGGATTTGAACTTATTTTGGAAGATAAGTTATTGGAGCGTCAAAGTTGGTTTAAATATGAAAGAGTAAAACGTAATGGCGGTTTGAAAATATTTACAAATGACGACATGGTATTTAAAAGTATAAATGCTATTAAGCCAGATAAGAGAAAATCAAAGAACTTTGTATTTACTACCTTTGATGAAGGAGAACTTTTCCAATTAATGATGCTCAAAAGATAATATGATCTTTATATACGTAATTCTGGCTGGTTATATTTTGGGTTCTATCCCATCGGCTGTTTGGCTCGGTAAACTCATTCATGGCGTTGATATTAGAGAGCATGGAAGTAAAAATGCCGGAGCAACAAATACATTTCGCGTCTTTGGAAATACCTCAGGTATAATTGTTCTTCTCTTAGATATTCTAAAAGGATATGTTGCTGCAAGTGTTCCTTTATATTTATCACATTTATATATCGGTTTTAAGGATGACGAGCTGATTCTTCAGCTCATCGCATCTTTTTTTGCAATTATTGGTCATGTATTCCCAGTTTTAGCTAATTTCAGAGGAGGTAAGGGGGTTGCAAGTACACTTGGTATCATTATTGCCATAAATCCAGATACAGCCTTTATATGCTTAGGTTGTTTTGTTGTGGTATTTATAATTTGGAAATACGTTTCACTTGGAGCAATTGTTGCTTCAATATTGTTTCCTTTCGTGAGTTACTTTTTTATGAAAGAAGACGCGCGCATTATGATTGTCTTTTCAATTATTATATCCCTAATTGTTTTATTTGCTCACCGCAAAAACATACATAGACTCATGCACGGGGAAGAAAACAAAATGAACTTTTTAAAGCATAAAGCGTAAACTCTACGAGTTTAGCATTGATTGAATTGATTCGCACTCGAATAACATATCGCCTTATAATTGTTTTCTGTCTTCTAATGATAGTAAACAAGGTTGTTATTGCACAATCCGAGAATCAGCTTATCAAAACAGCGAAAAGCTCTTATTTAAAGGAGGACTATAAGAATGCGCTTGAGGGATATCGTCAGTTGTTATCAAATGATTTGACGAATATAGATTATAATTTCAAGTATGCGGTCTGTCTTTTTTATACAAAAAACCCGAAATCATCTGAGAAGTATTTTAATTATTTGTTAGAACAATCAGATTGTCCTATTGCCGTGTTTTACTTCAAAGGAAGGTTGTATCATCTCAATTATGAGTTTGACAATGCCATTGAGATGTATTCTAAGTATATACGTCTTAAGACAAAAAAAAGTACCGACTTTAAATGCGTAGATGAAATAATGCGCTGTCAAAATGCGAAAGAGCTTTTAAAAAGTCCAAGAGCCATACAAGTTGTATCTCAAGAGGAAAGAACGGCATCAGATTATTTTTCTGCTTACTTATTTGATTCAATTAATTTCAAACTCTACACAATTGACGATTTTAATAAAAAAGTAAATAGTAAAAAAGGTTTTTCACCTAAGTATGTTTTTAAACGAGGAATGAAGTACCGTTTCTTTTCGAGTTATACTAATGACGGTTTAAATGGAAAAGAAATTTTTTATCAAAAGAAAAACAAAAATAACGATTGGGCGGCCCCAGAGTTAATGCCAATATCGATTAACAGTTCATTTGATGAGGACTATCCGTTTTATGATGAAGAAGCAAATTTTTTATACTTCAGCTCATCTGGTCATAATTCAATGGGAGGATATGATTTGTTCCGTGTGCCACTATCGTTGAGCACAATGGAAATAGGAGGGATTGAAAATTTGAATTTCCCATACTCTTCTACTTCAAATGATTTTTTATTTATCCCCAATCTTCCTGGGGATAATATTTTCTTTTCGACCGATAGAAATGAGGATATTGGGAAGTTAAAAGTTGTCGAGGCCAAATTCAATGCTCCAGTTTTATCATCTCTTGTTGCCAGCTTATTCTTTAGAGATGCCATTGATACCAAAAACAAGTCTGCAACTTTTTATATCACAAATGAACGTTCTAAGGAGCGCTTTGGACCTTATAGAACGAATATGAATGGTAATGTTTACTTCATGGTACCTACACCAGGGGAGTATTTATTTGAGGCAAATGTAGCTGGGTCTCAGATTTCTTTTTCAGAGGTCGTAGATATTCCTCCACATGTAGATGGATTTGAATTTGAGATCAATGCAACTTATGAAATGACGGACTCGAAAGAAGTTCTTTCGTATGACCAGCATCTTATTGAACTTTCGG